>OLQQ01000214.1_pt1 | contig 35372 bp, 33 predicted proteins | sample 1672041 | NCBI WGS metagenome assembly OLQQ01 (sample SAMEA3136639, study PRJEB25190) | human gut metagenome
ATATTATTTCCTAAAGAAAATTCTAAAAAAATAGTTATTTGTTTGCATGGATATTCAAGTAATGCTGGGATAAGTGATTACACGGCAATATCTAGATTTTATTTAGATAAGGGTTTTAATATTCTCATGATAGATGCTAGAGCGCATGGAGCAAGTGAAGGGAAATATATTGGATTTGGATGCTTAGATAGAAATGATCTTGTGAAATGGATTGAATATGTGATTTCTTTATTAGGTAATGATTGTGAAATATTATTACATGGAACATCTATGGGGGGAGCAACAGTATTAATGGCATCTGGATTAGAGTTACCTAGTAATGTAAAAGGTATAATTTCAGATTGTGCATTTACTTCGCCGGCAGAGGTATTTAGTAATGTATTAAAAACTATGTATCATATACCGCCATATCCTATTATAAACATAGCAAGTATAATGAGTAAAAAGTTAGCTGGATATAGATTAGATCAGTGTAATGCAGCAGAAGAAGTAAAAAAGGCAACGGTTCCAATATTATTAATACATGGAGATAGTGATACTTTTGTTCCTTGTAGTATGAGTGAAAAAATATATAAAAATTGTTCTTCACCTAAGGCTCTTTTTATAGTAAAGGGAGCAGGCCATGCTGAGTCCTATTATAAAGAAACAAAAGAATATCAAGAGAAAGTTGATGATTTTATAAAAAGATATTTATCAGATAGGGATGTGAAAATTAATGCTTAAAGAAATTGATTATAAGAGGTTATATCCATTAACATCAGCTCAGAAACTTCATTTTTATACTTTAAAATATTGTCCTAAAAAACAAGTGTTAAATATAGGAACAAGTTTAACTATAAAAGAAGACATTAACTTTGATATATTAAAAGATGCAATATATGAAGCCTATTCTAGGTGTGAGTCAATGAGGCTTAGATTTGTTACAGATTTAGAGGGAAATGTAATGCAGTATGTAGCAGAGAAGGAAGAACGAGATATAGAATTCTACGACTTCTCAGACTATACAATGGAAGAGGCTGAATTAAAAATGAGAGAATGGACAGAGACTCCATTTGAAAGAGAAGATTCCCCTTTAAATAAAGTAGTAATGATAGTAACTCCAGATAATTATAAAGGAATATATCTATTAGTTGATCATATGACTATGGATGCACAGAGTTTAATAGTATTTTTAAAGGATATAATTGAACTATATTGTTATAAAAGATATGAAGGAATGGAATATCCTAAGGAAATGTATTCTTATATAAAGCAAATAGAAAAAGACTTAGCATACGAAGCAGATTCAAAAGCTAAATATAGAGATAGAGAGTATTTTAAGAATTTAATTGAAGAATCAGAACCTATATATAATGATATAGATGGAATAGAGAGATTATTAGAAGAAAGGCATATAAGAGGTAATGATAATATAAGAAATGTAACTAATGTTAGTAATAATGTTGATGCTAACATTACAGTATTTAGCTTAGAGGAATATCCTTCACATGTATTATTAAAGTTTTGTGAGAAAAATAAAATTCCAATGGTATGTTTGCTAATGATGGGACTTAGAACATATTTGCAAAAGTTTAATTATCAAGAAGATGTTTCTATAATGAGTACAATTGCGAGGAGAGCTACAATAGCGGAAAAGAAGAGCGGTGGAACAAGAATACATTGTTTTCCTTGTAGAACTGTGGTTAGTAAAAATGAAACATTTATGGATGGAATAGAGAAAATAAGAGAAGCTCAAAATTCATTATTCCGTCATGCAAATTTTAATCCAGTTGAATATCTAACATATAGAACTAATTTTTATAATAATGAACCTGGACAAACTTACGAACCACTTAGCTTAACTTATCAACCATTAACTATGAAAGAAACAAAGAGTAAAAATGGACAGACTATAAGTTTTAATAATATAGATTATAAAACAAATTGGTACTCTAATGGTGTTTGTGCACATGCTTTATATTTAACTGTAATGCATAGGGCAAATGATAATGGATTAAATTTTAGTTTTGAATACCAAACTGGTAGGGTTACGCCTGAAAAACTGCAATATATGTATTATTATATTTGTAAAATTTTATTTGAAGGTATTAATAATCCATATAAAACAATAGAAGAAATAATAGAAAGTGTTTAAGATGGGGGTTAATAATGATATTTGAAAAGGTAAAAGAAATATTAGATGAATATATAGAGGTAAATGTAGAGGATATAACTTTACAAACAAGATTAATAGAAGATTTAGGAATTAATTCTTATGAATTTATGAGTATAATAGGTGAGATTGAAGAAGAATTTGATTTTGAAGTAGATGAAAAATCTGTACTTAAGCTAATTACAATAGAAGATTTATTAGATTATATAAGTAATTTTACAAAAGAAAATGTATTGGTATAAATGCATTAATATAGATTTAAGCCTTTCAAAGATAGAAAGAAATAGTAAACTTCATAAGGAAGCATTTAGTTTATTAGAGGAAAAGTTAATAGAAGAGTTTCATTTTAAGAAAGAGGACTTGAAGTATAAGTATGGTGTACAAGGTAAACCCTATTTAGAAAAAAGTCCTCTTAATTTTAGTATAAGCCATTGTAATGATATTGTTGTATGTGCAGTAAATAAAATGGAAATTGGTATTGATATAGAGGATATAAAAATAGCTAATAAATATGCTATTAAGAAATCATTAACAGAAGTAGAAAAAGGTAATATGGAACTTAGTAATATAAAAGATGAGTATTTCTTTAGAATTTGGAGTTTAAAGGAAGCTTTTATAAAGTGCCTTGGAGAAGGTTTATCTTATGGAATGAAAAATGTTGAGTTTAATATAAGTAATAAATATGAGAATATTATCTGTAATGTAAGGGGATTTAAATTTAAGCAAGAAAAAATAAGTATAAATAATAAAGAATATATAAATAATTTGAGCTAAATTAAAGGTAATTATACTACTTATTGTAAACTCAAATAGTATTTCATCTTTAAATATTGGCTTAAAATCATTCTTTAATAATTTGGCTTTAAATAATATAGAAAAAATATAAAGTAAAATTGGGTTAATATTATAAAATAGACCCAAACATATAGCAGTTCTGCTTGCATCTCCTAGAGAGTAGATAGTATCACTAGAAAACTTTATTGATGGTTTGAATTTATTTCTTTTTAGATCAACATAAAGAGTTTTTATAAGTTGTTTTAAATTTAATTTTTTTATTAAAAGCAAAAACCGCAAAGAGAGTTTTTGAGCATTATTAGCTCAAGTATTTAGTGTTTATGATAATAGAAAAAATCGCTGGGAAAATAATTTTTGGCTGGCGCAGAGAGTTAGTTTTTCTCTACGCCTGTTTTAAAGAGTGCCTTATTCACTTACCACAACCTTACAATCCTTCTTAAAGCATGCAATTCCATACTTGATGAAATTGCGCATGCCATCCTGCTTCAGCTTATCCACATATGATTTTTCTTCAATCTGGTTCAGTGCCTCATCGCAGGCTGCATCCATATCGCCGTTTTCGGCATATTTAAGCTCTATCACGATGCCGGTTCTGTTGTTTGGTATTTCAACCAGGATATCACTGTAGCCTGTGCCCGATTCGGTGTTTGATTTGATGAGCCAGCTTGCTTTGTAGCCAAGCAGACCAAGCAGTATACCGTGGTAGAAATTTTCTTTTTTATCTTTAGCAACTGCGGTATCCCTTATGCTTATTGTATTCCAGAGATAATCGCCGAAAAGCTGCTCTATTTTTTCAGTATCCTTCTCCACAAATGCATTGCAGAATTGTTCAAGTGTCTTTCCGTCATTTGCGGTTGTATCGCTGAACCATTCGCGGATTTTTTTGATAAAAAGGTTTTTTATCTCACGGTTTGGTATTGATAAACGCACCTTGCCATCGTCAGTCACGCCCTGCTTGGTCAGGTATCCGGTGGTAAAGAGTACACTCCACAGGTTTGCAATGCTTTTGTCGATTTCATCATAGGTCAGCTCCTGGGATATTTCTTTCTCAATGTATTCGCCTGCTATCAGGCGCTCAATCTCATCCTTGGTTTGGACATCGGCCTTGTCAATGAAGCTTCTTACCAGAGCATTTCCACTTGAATTTGACCAGAAATCCTGAGGCTTTGCCATAGGGTCTGCGCACAGGCTCTTGCAATATCTTATGACATCCCACGGGCAGTAGATATCGGTGTTGCCGAAATGATAGCCGTCGTACCATTCCCTTACATCTGTATAATGCTCTGAAAGATTAAAATACTTAAGTATTTCCTGAACCTCTTTATCTGTAAAGCCAAAGCACTCGTCATACATTGAATCCATGATTGAAACGACTTCAAAATTATTTAATCCTGTAAAGATGCTTTCCTTTGATATGCGAAGACAGCCTGTCAAAATAGCAAACTGTAAGTAATCATTGGTCTTTAGCGCCTGTCCGAACAAGCCTCTGATCAGAGAGACCATCTCATGGTAGTAGCCGTTCTGGTATGCCTTGTCGAGTGGCACATCGTACTCATCTATCAGGATGACTACCTTTTGGCCGTAATGCTTATATAAAAGCTGGGAAAGAAGCTTTAATGAAGCGGTAAATGTATCCTTGTCAAAAATAAACTTTCCCTTTTCTATATGAAGTAATCCTTTGAACTGTTCTTTTTCCAAAACTGTCAATTTATCACTTTCTGCCAAAAAGGAGAATTTGCTGATTTCATTTCCTATAATTCTGGAGAATACCTGAAATGCCTCATCATATGATAAACCCTCGACATCCTTAAGTGAAATAAATATCACAGGATATTTGCCCATATGCTCATCACAAAGAGATTTATTCTGTGAAATATATAATCCGTCAAACAGTGATTTGTCCGTGCCAATCTCGAAAAATGAGCGCAGCATGCTCATGCCAAGAGTCTTTCCAAAGCGCCTTGGACGGGTGAACAGCGTTACTTCACTCCAATTATGTAAAGCCTGTTCGACAAGCTTTGTTTTGTCAATATAATAAAAATTATTACGGCGTATTTTTTCAAAATTATCAATTCCAACAGGCAGTTTTAATATTTCCATGCAAGCCTCCCCAGTTAAAATATGTTCGATGTATTCACGTATAGTATAACTGATTTTTAGAAGAAATACAATTTCTATTGACTATTTAAAACTGACCCTAAAATGAAAGTAATGTTGCCTAATACTTGAACAATTTCATGGGGTTGTCTATAATGTAGTAAAAAGAAAATGGAGTTTTAATAAATGAAACGATTTACAGCAATATTACTTACAGGCATGATGATATTTACCCTTGCATCATGCGGCAAAAAAGCACAGGATACACCGACAGAGCCTGCAACGGAGACACAGGCTGCAACAGAGACACAGGCTGCAGAGAAGGTTGAGATGCCTACGGAAACGGAAGCCGTGACAGAGGTGGTAACAGAGACTGCAAAAGACACGCAGCAGACAGAAGCGCAGCAGGAAGAACAGACTGCCGAACAGCAGGACGAGGAGCAGAACAATTCAGGTGAAAATAATTCCTCTTATCAGTATGTAGAAAGAGCATCCTATGAGAATGGAGAATCAGTGTCACTAAATCCATCATGGCAGTATGCAGACCATTCAGCGATAAATTCAGGCTGTGCGGTCATGTACAAGGCTACGGCAAACCGCAAAAACATAGTAGTAGGTGTCAATGCCGGACACGGTACAAGCGGAGGAACTTCGGTGAAGACACTTTGTCATCCGGACGGCTCTGCAAAGACCACAGGTGGTACAACAGGCGCAGGCGCAACAAAAGCAGTAGCAGTTTCAGGTGGTATGTCCTTTAATGACGGTACACCGGAGAGCTCTGTCACACTCCGTATGGCGCAGATATTAAAGGACAAGCTGCTTGCGGCAGGCTATGATGTGCTTATGGTGAGAGATGGAAGCGATGTACAGCTTGACAATGTAGCACGTACTGTCATCTGCAATAATGCGGCAGACTGTCATATCGCTCTGCACTGGGATGGCGACGGACTAAGCTACGATAAGGGCTGCTTTTACATATCAGTGCCGGGAGGTATAAAGGGTATGGAGCCGGTTGCATCGCACTGGCAGCAGCATGATGCACTTGGGGCAAGCCTGATAGAAGGACTGCGCGCCCATGGAGCAAAGATAAACGGTAATGGCTCAATGGCGATAGACCTGACACAGACCTCATACAGCACGGTACCATCAGTGGATGTAGAGCTTGGCAACGCATGCTCTGACCACAGCGATGCCACACTTGAAAATCTGGCAGACGGACTGGTGCAGGGAGTCGAGGGATATTTCTAGAATATAAAGTGGAGATTTAGCCGGCTTTTGGAAGATGTGAAGAAATAAAGAAAAACAGTAAAAAACTCTTGACTTCTCACCAAAAATATTGTAGTATACGTTTTGTGCAAAACACAAGGGCTTGTAGCTCAGCCGGTTAGAGCGCACGCCTGATAAGCGTGAGGTCGGAAGTTCGAGTCTTCTCAAGCCCATCCTTGTAATAAGCGTATTATGAAAGACACGGATTGCTCCGTGGCTTTTGTTTTATGTGTATCTACACCTGCACAATGCGTCCGTGTCTGCCTATTCCTTTAAAAAATCCCGCATTTATTCCATCATACTTTTTGGCACTGCACTCAGAAACCATGAGCTGTTGCTTATATTTGTAATCATCCCACTCGAGAATTGCTGTGACGTAGGGCTGTTCCTCCATTACACGCACAGTCGTATTTTTCTTTGAAAACACAGGGTATTTTCCGGTGTATCCCTTTTGAAGCAGCTCCTTTTCAAGCGCTTTACGCTTTTCTTTTATGCGTTCATTTATCTGATTTCCGTAATTTCTCTCCGGATAATCCTTTGATGCCTTTATCACAAGCTTATAAATATACTGATAAAGCGGTACTCTTTTTGCATCGGCTAAATGTCTGCTCAAAAGCTTTTCCGTTTTCTCACATGGATTTGCCCTGTAGCGTGCAATGAGCTTAAGATAATCAGTGTCCGAAACCTCCCTGCAAAGCTCCTCCATAATGTCTATTCCCTCTACACGCGCCGGAAAATGATACTCCATCAAATCGCCGGGTACCGGTGTCCATCTGCGAAACGGTGCAAAGTAAATAAGGCTCTGGATAAAGCATTCTGTCTCGTTGCAGTATTCCTTTCCCATGTACATATACTTATCAGCGATTGTTCCTACCATATATACAAGCATGCGCCACTGCTCCTGTCCCTTTACCCAGAAATGTCCTATTTCATGGTATTTAAAGCATGCCTCATGCACATGCAAATTATCAAACCAGAGTGTGACCACATTGTCCTGCTGGTGCAGAATGAGTCCGTAGCCTTTTTCACTTCCTAAAACCAACGATGCCGAAATGATTTCTTCCTCGCTATGATAATCGCCCTTTAACACTGCATTTTCCACAGTCAGATAGCATTCCACCGCGTCATTCATGATATATGGGATTATATATTTGTCGTCACTTCTGCATATATCAAATGAACCGTAATCAAAAAGCTCTGCGAGCATGTAAAATGCGCGTGGCATATCTTCTTTTAAGCCGGGAAGTGCTTTTACTAAATCCTTGTAAGCCTGCATTGTGGTATCCTTTCGTATAGGAAAAAATGATAAAAAAATAAGAATTTCAGAAGTAATAAAAACCTCTGAAACCCTTGTAAATAGTACGGGCAACAGGACTTGAACCTGCACGGTCTCCCACTAGAACCTAAATCTAGCGCGTCTGCCAATTCCGCCATGCCCGCAAACACTTTGACAGTATATCATTTTGTTTCAGGTGTGTCAACATTATTTATCACATTATGAAAGCGGGGTTTCTCCATCTGTTTTATTTTTCGGATATTCGTTTGAGTGCGCACTGATGACCTCATTAATCCAGTCTACACACTGTTTTTTTCCGTCATCTGTAAATGTAAAGGTATTGTCAGTTTTTTTACTGTCGTCGGTCAGGTCAAAAATATACGGCCCCGGCCATATCCATGCATGAAATATTGGCTCACCCTTTTCCTCGGGTGTATCCTCGGTGGCTTCCTTAAGGACAGGCTCCTCACGCTTTATGAGAAAGCGCATGCCGTTCATCCAGCCGGTAAAGGTTGTTTTTTTATAGTAGTTGAGATTGAGTGCATCGTCGTATGTAAGCATAGGTGGCTCCTTGATATATATGATATGTAATTATACACCAAATATCCGTTTAATGCCAGAATAACGCCAGTACTTAACAATTCAAAGTAATCATGCACTGAAAATTAATATTTTAATGCGAAAATAAAAATGAATAAAAATGTATAAATAATGCTTATAAGCTACATAAATTACCCTTATTAATGAGTATTATAAAAAAATGACTAATTTTTATGCAAAAATGAAAATAATATAGGAAAATATATCCAATTGACAAAGTATGATTTCTGTGTATAATAAAAAAGAATTGTTCGCGTCAGAACGACAGTTGTATCAGACAGCAAGATTAGGGAGTGTGTAATGACAATGACGTCATTCGCACTTTTTTGCGTATTAGACAAAATACTTTGACGTGGTGCAGTGATAATGCTTTAAAAAATAAAAATAATGCATTATCGATACAAATCCAAGAGGGAGAGAAAAATATGGGTAAGTACATTGTAAAGAGAGTCATTCTCGCGATTTTTACAATCTTCATTATCAGTCTTATTACATTCTTTGCCATGAATGCAATTCCGGGTGGTCCATTCAATTCGGAGAAGGCAAAGAGTCCGGCGGTAATGAAAGAGCTTGAGGCACGCTACGGACTGGATCAGCCACTTATAGTCCAGTACAAGAACTACATGGCAGGCGTGCTGCACGGAGATTTCGGTGTTAGTCTTAAGACAGACCGTCCGATCTCAGATATCATTGGGGAGAGTTTCCCGATTTCAGCGAAGCTTGGACTTTTAGCGGCGCTCACTGCGATAGTATTCGGAGTGGTGCTCGGTTCGATAGCAGCGCTGATGCGAAACAGGTGGCCGGATCGAGTTATAGTATTCTTCGTCACACTGATTACGTCGATGCCGTCATTTGTCATCGCTACGTTATTACTTTATTTCTTCTGTATAAAGCTTGGTGTGGTGCAGGCCTTCAGCTCAGGAAGCAACATGATATTACTTCCGGTGCTGTCACTGTCACTTTCACCGATGGCATATATTACAAGACTTACAAAGACTTCAATGCTTGATGCACTCGGACAGGATTACATCCGTACGGCAAAGGCCAAGGGTGTACATCAGTACAAGATTATATTTGTACATGCGCTTCGTAATGCGCTCATTCCGGTCATCACATATGTGGGACCTATGATTGGTGGTATCCTCACAGGTTCAATGGTTATTGAGAGTATTTTCAATATCGGAGGACTCGGTTCCAAGTTCGTAAGCTGTATCACAAACCGTGATTACACAATGATTATGGCTACAACGCTTTTCCTAGCTGTCATCATGGTAGGCGCGAACCTCATTACAGATATTGTATACAAAGTGATTGATCCACGTATTAAGCTTGATTAAGGAGAGATAAAGATGAAAGATAATATGAAGAGAGCTCCTTTCTCCACACAGATTGACCTTAGCAAGTTCGATATGAAGGATTTTGCCAAGGCATCAGATGAAGAAAAACGCCAGCAGGAGGTTATGGGTGAGTCAACTACCTTCTTGAAGGATGGTCTTAAGAGACTCCGCAAAAATCCACTGGCTATGGGTTCTATTATAGTTTTGGTTTTACTTATTTTGGTTATTCTTCTGGCACCAAAGATTGTGCCTTACGGCTATGCAGATATCGTTAAGGGTGCACAGAACTTAGGACCTTTCCAGTACAGCGATGCTGAGCAGGCACAGATTGATGCAGGTGAGAAGCTGTTCCCGCACATTTTTGGCACAGATGAGCTCGGAAGAGACTATTTTATCCGTGTTGTTTACGGAGCTCGTGTATCACTGGGAGTAGGTGTGTTTGCATCACTGCTTGTGCTTATAATCGGTATCATTTACGGTTCCGTATCAGGCTTCTGCGGTGGCAAGGTAGATATGGTTATGATGAGAATAGTAGATATCATTTATTCATTGCCGGATATGCTGCTCATCATTTTACTCGCAGTTGTATTAAATGAGGTGCTAACACCTGTAATAAAGGGTACAGTGCTTTCAAAGCTCGGTGTCAACATGATTGCACTTTTCATAGTGTTTGGATTGCTTTACTGGGTAGGAATGGCAAGACTTATAAGAGGTCAGATTCTTACCATCAAGCAGAATGAGTACATTCTCGCAGCAAAGTGTATCGGAACATCATCAGCCCGCACTATCAGAAAACACATTTTACCGAACTGTCTGTCTGTAATCATCATTACTACAGCGCTTCAGATACCATCAGCCATCTTTACTGAGAGTTATCTGTCATTTATCGGACTTGGTGTTTCGGCTCCTATGCCTTCACTTGGTTCGTTGGCAAATACAGCGCGTGGCGGACTCCAGAGCTACCCATTGCGTCTTATTTTTCCGGCGCTCACGATTTGTATCATTGTTCTTACATTGAATCTTATCGGCGACGGCTTAAGAGATGCATTTGACCCTAAATTATCGAAATAGTAAGGAGTGAGTAAGATGGAAGATAATAAGTTTGTTCTTGAAGTATCTGATCTGCACACTACCTTCAAGACCGATAACGGAGACGTATCAGCTGTAAACGGTGTCAGCTTTAAGCTTGAGCCGGGAAAGACTCTTGGAATCGTAGGAGAGTCAGGCTCAGGAAAGTCAGTTACAGCATATTCAATCATGCAGATTCTTGCTGAGAATGGTGCCATAACAGGCGGCTCAGTAAAATATAAGGGTGAGGATATCACCAAATTGAACAAAAAGAAAATGGCAGATTTCAGAGGAAAATGCTGTTCAATCATTTTCCAGGATCCTATGACATCGCTTAATCCGGTATTTACGGTAGGCTACCAGCTTGAAGAGGCAGTGCTTCTTCACACAGACCGTACAAAGAAGGAAGCAAAAGAGCGCGCTATAGAGATGCTCACACTTGTAGGAGTAAATGAGCCTGAGAAGCGTGTAAATCAGTACCCTCATGAGCTTTCTGGTGGTATGAGACAGCGTGTCATGATAGCTATGGCATTAGCCTGTGAGCCGGATATCCTTATTGCAGATGAGCCGACAACAGCTCTTGATGTGACTATCCAGGCACAGATTCTTGAGCTTATGCAGTCACTGCAGGAAAAGCTTGGTATGGCAATCATCATGGTTACACATGATCTGGGTGTCATTGCTTCAATGTGTGATGAGATCATAGTTATGTACGGCGGCCGTGTGTGTGAGAGAGGAACAGCAGATGCCATATTCTACAGCCCGGCGCATGAGTACACAAAGGGACTGCTTCGTTCAATCCCTACAAAGACCAATTCAAAAACCAGGCTTGTTCCTATCGGAGGCACACCAATCAATATGCTCAACATGCCAGAGGGCTGTGCATTCTGCCCTCGCTGTGATGCCGCTATGAAGATATGTCTCACCGAAAAGCCGGAGGAAATCTGGGTTGGAGAGGATCATCTCGCATCATGCTGGATGAATATTAAGAATATGATGGAGGAGGGAAAATCAAATGAGTAATGAGACAAATAACAACGAGTACCTGCTCAAGGTAGACCATTTGAAGCAGTATTTCCCTGTTCATGACGGATTTAAAAAGATGGAATTAAAGGCAGTCGATGATGTGTCATTTGCCATAAAGCCGGGGGAGACGCTTGGACTTGTTGGCGAGTCAGGCTGTGGAAAGACAACCGTAGGACGTACTCTTTTACGTCTGTACCAGCCTACAGCAGGACGCATTGAGTTCGACGGCAATGTATTGTTTGACAGTGAGAAGAAGATAGATGTGGATATGCATCCTTACCGTAAGCAGATGCAGATGGTATTCCAGGATCCGTATTCATCACTCAACCCTCGTATGACGGTTGAGGATATCATCGGAGAGCCTCTCGATGTGCACAAGCTTTACAATAGCAAGAAAGAGCGCCATGAGATGATTATGGATCTCATGGAGACAGTTGGACTAAACGCAGACCATGCCACACGTTATGCACATGAGTTTTCGGGTGGACAGAGACAGCGTATCGGAATAGCAAGAGCGCTTGCAGTAGATCCGAAGTTTATCGTATGTGATGAGCCGGTATCGGCACTTGATGTTTCAATTCAGGCCCAGGTAGTCAACATGTTTGAGGATCTGCAGAAGGAGAGAGGGTTATCATACCTGTTTATAGCGCATGATCTGCTTGTAGTGCAGCATATCTCCGATAGAATAGCTGTTATGTACTTAGGTCATATGATGGAGCTTGCAGATGCTGATGAGCTGATGGACAATCCAATTCATCCGTACACGCAGTCGCTGCTTTCAGCGGTTCCGATTCCGGATCCTGAGACTGCCAGACACAGCAAGCGAATCGTGCTTGAAGGAGATGTTCCTTCACCTCTTCGCATGCCTAGCGGCTGTCCGTTCCGTTCGCGCTGTAAATATGCGACAGAACAGTGTGCAGCAGCACGTCCGGAGCTTACAGACAGAGGAAACGGACATATGGTTGCATGCTTCAACCGCTAATATAAGGTTTTTACCGGCATATAGCTTAAGCCGCTTGTGCCGGTTCTAACATAAATTTATTTTTCATTATATAAGGAGGAAGAAAGATGAAAAAGAGATTAGTAGCACTTACTCTTGTTGCAGCTATGGCACTTGGCATGACTGCTTGTGGAAGCAAGAGCGAGAGCAAAATATCTACTAACGACACATCTGCTAACGGCACTTCTCATACTGCTGTATCAGCAGGCGTAGACTGGACAGGCTATGATGAGTTAGTAGAATCTATCCGTACAGAAGCAGATCTTGCAAAGCGTGCAGAGATGATGCACCAGGCAGAGGATATGCTTATGGATACATGGTGTGTTATTCCACTTTACTACTACAATGACCAGTATATGCTCAAGGATTATGTTACAGACGTATACTCAACAGTAGAGGGTATGAAATACTTCTACAATGCAAAGAACACAAAGAATGCCGGAAAGTTAAACATCTTCATGGCATCAGAGCCTGATCATATCGATCCTGCATTAAACAGTACTGTTGACGGCGGATGTCTTGCAGTAAACAGCTTTGAGGGGCTTATGCGTTACAACGCTGAGGGCAAGCTTGAGCCTGCATGTGCAGAGAGCTATGAGGTTTCTGAGGATGGCCTCACATACACATTCACAATGCGTGACGGTCTTAAGTGGTCAAATGGTGATGAGCTTACTGCAAAGGATTTCGAGTGGTCTTGGAGGAGAGCTGCAGATCCTAAGACAGCTGCAGATTACAGCTACCTTTGCGCAGTATTCGCAGGATATGATGATACAAAGGGTCTTGCTGCTGATGATGTAGTAGCTTCTGATGATGGAAAGACTCTTACAGTCAAGCTTAAAGCAGTTACACCATACTTCCTTGACTTATGTGCATTCCCATTCTTCTTCCCTGTAAACCAGAAGTCAGTAGAGGGAAATGATGACTGGGCAAACGATGCAAGCGACAAGTTCGTTACAAACGGTGCATTCACACTCAAGGAGTGGAAACATGATTCAAGCATGACATATGTTAAGAATCCTAACTACTGGGATGCTGACAATGTAACAGTTGATGAGATGAACGTAATGCTTACATCTGATGATGTTTCAGCTTACACAGCTTACCAGAACGGTGACCTTGATTTTATTGATTCAATTCCTACAGCAGAGATTGAGGCAGCTAAGAAGACAAGCGAGTTCTACACAGTTGACAACCTTGGAACATACTACGTAGGCTTCAACATTAACTCTAAGCTCTACTCAGAACTTGGATTAGATGCTGACCAGGCTAAGGTATTCAGAAAAGCAATCTGTCTTCTTATCGATCGTCAGTACATTATCGATACAATCGCCCAGGGCGGACAGAAGATTGCCACAACATTTATCCCAGAGGGCGTTACAGATGGTAACGGTGGCGAGTTCAAGAACAAAGATTACTACGGCACAGATTACGATAAGAACTTTGAGGAGGCTAAAGAGCTTCTTGCTTCTATCGGATTATTAGATGAGAGCACAGGCCAGGTAAACCAGACTGTCGAGTTCACATACCTTGTAAACAACTCAGAGTCAAATGTAAAGATTGGTGAGGCTATTCAGGCTGATCTTTCAAAGGTAGGTATCAACTTAAAGGTTGAGCAGCAGGAGTGGAACGTATTCCTTAACAGCCGTAAGGACGGACAGTTTGATTTCGCCCGTGAGGGATGGCTTATGGATTACAACGATCCAATCAACATGCTTGAGATGTTCACAACAAAATCAGGTAACAACGATATGCAGTTCGGTCGTTAATCTGATTTTGCTATCATAACAAAGCCATTCGTGCCATTCGCACGACGATGCGAATAACATGCAGTGTATACAGGAAGTCATACAGTTATTGTATGGCTTCCTTTTTTGCGTTTAAAGTGGGCTTTTCAGAGAGAAAAAAGGCTCTTTAAAAAAATATGATAATGGTGTAGAATTGTTATTATATGGTTTTAGAATGATGTTTGAGGGTGTGTGATGATTTTAGGACTAAGTGATACGGAAAAGAAATTTAAGACAGCGATGGATACGGCAGGTGCCGACATGACAGTGGTCAACAGCTGGCTTAAGCTGTATGTCAAAACCAAAAAGAATTCCTCCGGTGTTGCAAAGCGCTATTATGGCGTGAAGACAGGTTTAAGCAGCCTGCTTTCAGATTTAAAGGAGCTTGAGCAGCAAGTTATTGGGTATCGTGAGCTCACAGGGGCTGACCGGAAGCTCTTTGGAGAGCTGATAAAGGCTTGCAAAGCGAAAAGCGGCATTTTTGACGATGAATTTTTAATCAGCAAGGTGGACACGGATTTTCACACGACTCTGGACTCTGTTGTAAAGCAGGGGGAGAGATATCTGTCATCCTTTGACAACGGTATCATTTTACAGAGTGAGATAGAGAATCTGATACACCTGACAAATGAGGGGCTTGAAAGGAAAAAGCCTGATTTGTTTGCTCTGTCATATTTCTATCTGGGGCACAGCAACAAAGAGCTTGCAGAGCTAAATTTCACACAAAAGACTAAGAGAGTGCATGAGATATATTACGAGGAGTTCTGGAAGGATATATTAAAGCAGCTTGAGGCATGTGTGAAGCAGGCTGAGGCTATAAATGATAAGTATGAGGGCACGACAGACCGGCGCACGGCAAGGATACTGTCAGAGCTTAAGCCGCTCCTTGTGGGCGTTGAAAAGCAATGGGAGCCGGAACAGACAGCAGAGTACATACTGCGCGATATGTGCAGGATATTCAGGGATTGACATGGAAAATGCAGATTGATAAAGGAGCAGAATATGGATATTATAATTTGGGCAATTATCTTAGGAGCAATTTTTTATATTAATAAAAAATCAAAGAATGCAGGCAGCAAAAATACGCAGCCAAACAAACCGAGACCGCAGCAGAAGCAGATGCAGCAGATATGGAACAGCATGCAGAATACAGTTCAGTCGGGTATGAATGCATTGAACCAGACATATCAGCAGAAACCACAGCCACAGATGCAGCAGAGAGCACAGCAGCCTCAGAGACCACAGATGCAGCAGAGAGTACAGCCACAGCAGAGACCACAGCAGAGCAATCCGGATATAGTGCAGAGGGCCGTGAAAAATAACGCACGCTTTGCGGATGATACGACACAAAAAGAGCTTGAGACTATGCACGGACATAGCGAGGCACAGCAGAGGCTGACGCAGGAGCACTCAAGAAACTGCCAGACACTGCATACCAAAGCGGCAGACGGTGCAAAGATTATAGAGGCTGAGACACAGAGCATGTTTGGCAGTGTTGAGGATCTGATTGCCATGGGATACAGCGGCAATCTGGAGTTTGAGAGAGATTTCCTTGGAGAAGGCTTAGACATGATTAACAACTTTTAAATAATAGGAAAAGAGGCAGAAATGATGGACAGAACACCAAAGCCCGGAGAGCTTTACAGGCACTTTAAGAATAAGCTGTATCAGATAGTTACAGTGGCGACACATTCAGAGACAGGGGAAAAGCTTGTGATTTATCAGGCTTTATATGATGATTTTGGGATATACGCCAGACCACTCGACATGTTTGTAAGCGAGGTGGACCATGAGAAATATCCTGATGTGAAGCAGAAATACAGATTTGAGAAGATCACGCTTAAGGATAAGCCGGAGGATATGTCGGGAAAGAGTATCTCTTCCAACACTAATGAGATTGCAGCTAATGCACCTGAAGCTGTGAGTGTTCAGACACAGGCTTGTTATGATGAGCAGGCACCGGATGCAGATGAAGGCCAGGCACCGGATCCGCGTTTGCTGGAGTTTCTTGATGCGGATACCTTTGAAGAGAAGTACAATATACTTATTTCAATGAGGGATATCATAACCGACCGCCTTATAGATGACATAGCGGTGGTTATGGATGTTGTAGTTCCTGAGGGCCCATTGCAAAAGCGGTATGATGATTTAAAGAATACGATAAAGACCAGGCAGTACTATGAATTTTCCAATCGGCTCAGATAGCTGTTGTGATATTTGCCGGATTCAGTGACATCCTTGCCAAACCAGTCAGGCGCTGTGAATTCATTTGCTGCGTCGACAGAGTCGAATTCAACCTCCACAAGTGTAAGAGGAGCCAGATCACCCTCAAATACATCAAGCTCTGCGGTCAGACCACCGTCAAGAGGTATGAGATAGCGTGTCTTTTCGATGAGACGACCGTCAATCTTTTGGACAAGATGGTCGTAGGCTTCTTTTGTGAGAGGAAGATTGTACTCCTCGCGCACCATAAGACCGGCTCCCTTGTAGGTCATATAATAGCTGTCATTTGAGCGTCTGACTCTGACAACAGGCGAGGTGCACAGATAGCCCTGGGCGATTTTTTTGCTCGCGTAGCTGTCTAAATTGGAAGGAAGCTGTTTAAGTAAGTATTTTCTTTCGATTTCCATGGTATATCCTTTCAGGTTACTGGTAGATTTATAGTTACGGTTTATACTTTTGTTTTACCCTCATATCATTTATATATGATTATAATGACCGGTATTTAAAAATTCAAGGACGAACCGCAGCTTTTTATAGTATGATTAAAGGGTCAAAAGGTATCATAGTATTATCAAAGAAAAATAAAGGAGAAAAATATGATTAAAGTAGGAATTTTTATGGCAGATGGCTGTGAGGAGATTGAAGGACTTACAGTAGTCGATATAGTTAGAAGAGCAAAGCTTGAGATTGAAACCATATCAATCACGGAAAAAGCCGAGGTGACAAGCTCTCATCAGGTGACATTTAAGACAGATACCACAAAGGCACAGGCTGATTTTGACAGCTACGATGCAATCGTACTGCCGGGAGGCATGCCGGGTACATTAAACCTCGGTGCGGATGAGACAGTAGTAAAGACAATTAAGAGATTTGCCGCTGAGGGAAAGCTTGTTGCAGCGATATGTGCAGCGCCTAGCGTGCTCGGTGAGAATCATATACTTGAGGGCAAAAAAGCTACCTGTCATCCGGGCTTTGAGGAAAAGCTGCTCGGTGCACAGTGGCTTGAGCAGCCTGTAGTTGTGGATGGCAATGTGATTACAAGTCGTGGAATGGGAACAGCTATTGCGTTTGCACTCGAGCTTGTCAGATACTTCACAGACGATGCCACAGTAGAGCATATTCGACAGGGACTGGTATACTAATACAACGTTCAGCAAATAATCAGATTAATCATAAATGAGGGGCAAAATACCTTTTGACCCTCATATCATTAGTATTATAACAAAAGAGGTCACACACCAACCCCATGGTGCGCGGCCTCTTTTTATGCTTGCATTTGAAGCGTACATTTGAAGCCTGCTATTGCAGAGCTTATTTCATCTGCTGCTCCTGCTTCATGATCATCTGCTTGACCATCTCGCCACCGATTGAACCGGCCTGCTTAGAAGTAAGGTCACCGTTGTAGCCCTCCTTTAAAGGAACTCCAAGCTCTGAAGCAACCTCTTCCTTGAAACGGCTCATAGCCTCTTTTGCCTCCGGTACAGAAGCCTTTTTACTACTTGATGCTGCCATAATGCAATACCTCCTTTTAAAACGTTATACACAAGCTGTATGTGTATGGAAATATTATGCCGTAAAATGACAAAAATATGTTTTGGTATTGCTGACAATTTATGGAATTATACACAAAAGCAAATTTAATGTAAAAAACACTGGAAATAGTGGATTTGTTGTGTTATAATCATCCAATGACTGGGTTTAGCAGTTTATAAAGCATGCCCACATTACATTTGATGTACATACCATTCATATATATTTTTAAGGAGGATAACGATTGACATGAGTGTACAGGTTGAGAATTTAGAGCATAATATGGCGAAGCTTACTATTGAGGTAGCAGCTGAGGAATTAGAGAAAGCATTGGATTCTGCATATCAGAAGCAGAAGAAACAGATTAGTGTACCTGGATTCCGTAAAGGAAAAGTGCCAAGAGCTATGATTGAGAAAATGTATGGAGCAGGTGTGTTCTACGAGGATGCAGCAAACATTCTTATGCAGCAGACATACGCAGGTGCGGTTGACGAGAGCGGTGTTGACATTGTTTCACGCCCAACAGTTGAGGTTACTCAGATTGAGAAGGGACAGCCTTTCATCTACACAGCAGAGGTTGCTGTAAGACCTGAGGTTACTCTTGGTAAGTACATGGGCGTTACAGTTACAAAGATCGACACATCAGTTTCTGATGAAGAGGTTGACGCTGAGCTTGAGAACCAGAGAAACAAAAATGCAAGAACAGTTACAGTTACAGATCGTCCTGTAGCAGAGGGAGATACAGCAGTTATCGACTTTGAGGGATTTGTTGACGGAGTAGCTTTCGAGGGTGGAAAGGGTGAGAATCATCCATTAGAGATCGGTTCACACACATTCATCGATACATTCGAGGATCAGTTAGTAGGAAAGAACACAGGCGATGAGGTTGAGGTCAATGTAACATTCCCTGAGAAGTATCAGGCAGCAGACCTTGCAGGAAAGCCGGCTACATTCAAGGTTAAGATCAACGAGATCAAGGCTAAGGAGCTTCCTGAGCTTGATGATGAGTTTGCACAGGATGCAGCAGGCGTTGATACATTAGCTGAGTACAAAGAGGAAATCAAAAAGAACCTCACAGAGAAGAAAGAGACAGAAGCTAAGAAGACTAAAGAGGATGAGGCTATCCAGAAGATTATCGATAAGTCAAAGATGGATCTTCCGGAGGCAATGATTGAGACTCAGTGTGAGACAATGGTTGAGGAGTTTGCTCAGAGAATCGCACAGAGCGGTCTTACAATGGAGCAGTACTTACAGTTCTCAGGCATGACAATTGACCAGCTTAAGGATCAGGTTCGTCCTGAGGCTACAACACGTATCCAGAGCAGCCTCGTACTTGAGCAGATTGCCAAGGAGGAGAACATCGAGGTTACTTATGCAGATATCGATGCTGAGGTAGAGAAGATGGCTAAGGCATACGGCATGGAGGCTGATAAGCTTAAAGAGTACATGGGAGATGCTGAGAAGGAGTCTATGAAGAAAGACCTTGCTATCACAAAGGCCGTAGATCTTATCATGGACAACGTTAAAGAGCGTGCAAAGGCAAAGAAAAAGGCTGATGCAGAAGAGTCTACAGAAGAATAAGATTTTTGAATCAAAATTTGATGGACTGGCTCAGAAGCCTATTTTCTGAGCCGGTCTTTTGAGCTTTTATAAAGGAGGTATTTTATATGAGTTTAGTACCATATGTCATTGAACAGACCAGCAGAGGAGAGCGCAACTACGACATTTACTCCAGATTATTAAAAGATCGTATCATTTTCCTTGGAGAGGAAGTAAATGAGACAACGGCCAGCCTTGTTGTTGCCCAGCTTTTATTCCTTGAGTCTGAGGATCCGAATAAGGATATCCACCTTTACATCAATTCACCGGGTGGAATGGTTACAGCAGGACTTGCTATTTACGATACTATGCAGTATATCAAGTGTGATGTTTCAACAATCTGTATCGGTCTTGCAGCCAGCATGGGAGCTTTCCTTCTTGCAGGCGGTGCAAAGGGCAAGAGATATGCTCTTCCAAATGCAGAGATTATGATTCATCAGCCATCTGGCGGTGCAAAGGGTCAGGCTACTGAGATTCAGATTGCTGCAGAAAATATTTTAAAGACAAAGAAGAGATTAAACGAAATTTTAGCAGCCAATACAGGCAAGCCATACGAGACAATTGCAGCTGATACAGAGCGAGACAACTATATGTCAGCACAGGAAGCCGCAGAGTATGGTCTCATAGACAGTGTAATAACAAACAGATAATCAGAAGTTAGATGAATTTAAGAGGGTACCCCATATGGGATGCCCTCATGCAATAAAAGGAGTTAATAATGGCAGGAAAAAACGACGGAAAGATTCGCTGCTCATTTTGCGGTAAGACACAGGACCAGGTAAATCGTTTGATTTCCGGACCTAATGGAGCTTTTATCTGCGATGAGTGTATAGATATATGTGCCGAGATTCTTGAGGAAGAAGGCGTAGAGGGTCATGAGGACAAAAGCAGCGCTAAGGATGATATAAATCTTGTTACTCCGGAGGAGCTTAAGGCGTTTTTGGACGATTATGTAATAGGACAGGACCAGGCAAAGAAGGTGCTTTCGGTTGCTGTTTACAATCACTATAAGAGAGTACTGGCAGGTGATACATCAGATGTAGAGCTTCAGAAGAGTAATATTCTCATGCTTGGACCTACAGGTTCAGGAAAGACACTTCTTGCGCAGACACTTGCCAGAGTGATAAATGTTCCATTTGCTATCGCTGATGCTACAACACTTACAGAGGCAGGATACGTAGGTGAGGATGTGGAGAATATCCTGTTAAAGCTTATTCAGGCGGCAGATTATGATATCGAGCGTGCAGAGCATGGTATCATTTATATAGATGAGATAGATAAAATTACAAAGAAATCAGAGAATGTCTCAATCACCAGAGATGTGTCAGGCGAGGGTGTACAGCAGGCTCTTTTAAAGATTCTTGAGGGCACAGAGGCATCTGTACCGCCACAGGGCGGAAGAAAGCATCCGCAGCAGGAGCTTATACCTATTGATACTACTAATATACTTTTTATCTGCGGTGGAGCATTTGATGGTCTGGAAAAAATTATCGACAGTCGTATGGATACATCATCTATAGGCTTCAATTCAGATGTAAAGTCAAAGACAGAGCTCAATGTAGGAGAGGCGTTTAAGCATGCACTTCCACAGGATTTTGTAAAGTTTGGATTGATTCCTGAGTTTATCGGACGTGTACCTATTACCGTTTCTCTCGAGGCACTCGACAGGGATGCACTTATCCGTATACTTAAGGAGCCTAAGAACTCGCTTATCAAGCAGTACACCAAGCTCTTTGAGCTTGACGGAGTAGGTCTTGAGTTCACAGATGATGCAGTAAATGCTATCGCTGACAAGGCACTTGAGAGAAAGACAGGAGCCAGAGGACTTCGTGCCATCATGGAGGCTGTTATGCTTGACCTTATGTATCGTATACCATCAGACAAGAGCATCAGCAGATGTGTAATAGACAAGGATATCGTTGAGGAAAACTTAAAGCTTGATGGTGATTGCGTGCCTGAGGCGTATATTGAGGAAAAAGCAGCATCGTAAGTAAATCGCAGTATTTTATCAAAGATACAGCATCGGATAATATAAATTGCACAGCGGTTTGTTATGCATGGCTGTGCAATAATACAGGAGATATAAGTGGAAGAACAGATTATGAATATGCCTGCAGTAGCGCTGAGAGGGCTTACTATTCTGCCGGGGATGATTGCCCATTTCGACATCAGCAGAGAGCGCTCTCTTCGTGCTGTCGAGGAGGCTATGGAGCAGGATCAAAAGATTTATCTTGTCACACAAAGGAATGTGGACAGTGAGGACCCGACTCAGGAAGACCTCTATCAGATGGGTATTGTTGCTGATATAAAGCAGGTTGTCAGATTACAGAATGATGTTGTGAGAATACTTGTAGATGGAATAAGCCGGGCAGCATTGCTTGGCTTTACCGGTAATGAGAAGTACCTTGAGGCAGAAATCTGTTATTGTGATAGTAATGCAGACAGCCTGCCGGAGGATCTCAGGGAAGCCATGCTTCTCGGAGTCAGAGAGGCTTTTCACAGATATGCGGCAGTCGTCGGCAAAATCAGCAAGGAGCTTATCAGACAGATAGATCAGTATGAGGATCTTGAAAAGCTCATTGATTATGTAACCAACAATCTGCCGGTGTCATATGAGCTTAAGCAGCAGGTGCTTGAGGCAGAGGATATCAATGACAGATATCAGGTTATAGTATCATTACTTCTCTCCCAGGTGGAGGTTATTTCCATAAAGAATGAGCTTCAGAAAAAAGTAAAGGTTCGTGTGGACAAGCATCAGAAGGAGTATGTGCTTCGTGAACAGCTTGGTGTGATACGTGAGGAGCTGGGCGAGAATGCTGACTCGGAGGCTGATGAATATGAGAAAAAGCTATCTGAGTTAGATGCACCTGACTACGTAAAGGAAAAGACGAAAAAAGAGATAAAGCGCTTTAGAAATATGAGCAGCAGCTCATCAGAGAGCACAGTTGAGAGAGGCTATATAGAGACAGTACTTGAGCTTCCGTGGAACAAGATGTCTGTGGACAACAAGGATCTTGACCATGCAGCACAGGTGCTCGATGATGATCACTACGGATTAAAGGATGTTAAGGAGAGAATACTTGAGTTTCTGGCAGTCAGAAACCTGACAAGCAAGGGAGAGAGTCCTATAATTTGTCTTGTAGGCCCTCCGGGAACAGGAAAGACAAGCATAGCCCGTTCAATTGCGTCTGCACTGGAGAAGAAATATGTGCGTATTTCTCTTGGTGGTGTGCGCGATGAGGCAGAAATCCGTGGACACAGAAAGACATATATCGGCGCTATGCCGGGCCGTATAGTAAATGGTTTAAGACAGGCAGGCGTTTCAAATCCTCTCATGCTGTTGGATGAGATAGATAAGGTGTCAAGTGACTACAAGGGTGACACATCAGCCGCTCTTCTTGAGGTGCTTGACAGTGAGCAGAACTGCAGATTCAGGGATCATTACATCGAGATGCCTGTAGATTTGTCGGAGGTGCTTTTTATTGCAACGGCAAATGAGGTTTCAGGCATTCCAAAGCCGCTTCTTGACAGGATGGAGCTTATCGAGGTGTCAAGCTACACTGAAAATGAGAAATTTCACATAGCAAAGGAGCACCTGGTTGAGAAGCAAAAGAGCAAAAACGGAATTAAAAAGGAACAGCTTACGATAACAGACTCGGCCCTAAAGGATATTATCAGGCTGTACACCAGAGAGGCCGGAGTCAGAAGTCTTGAGAGGACTATCGGCAAGCTGTGCCGCAAGGCTGCCAGGGAAATCTTTAAGGACAGTGAAGCTGCTGTAAAGGTTACAAAGACCAATCTTAAGACGTATCTGGGCAATCCGAAGTACAGTCCGGAGAAGAAAAATGATCACGCAGAGGTTGGAATCGTTAGAGGCCTGGCATGGACCAGCGTGGGCGGAGTCACACTCGAGGTTGAGGTGAATGTGCTGCCGGGCAAGGGTGAGCTCGTGCTCACCGGTAAGCTTGGCGACGTGATGAAGGAGTCGGCACAGGCGGCACTTAGCTATGTGCGCTCAATAAGCGAAGGCTATGGTATTGATGCAGATTTTTACACGAAGCATGATATCCATATACATATTCCCGAGGGAGCAGTGCCGAAGGACGGTCCATCCGCAGGCATTACTATGGCGACAGCCATGCTCTCAGCCATTACAGACAGAGCTGTCAGGGCAGATGTAGCCATGACGGGCGAGATAACACTGCGCGGCAGGGTGCTTCCGATAGGAGGACTCAAAGAAAAGCTGCTTGCAGCAAAGGTAATTGGAATAAAAACAGTGTGTATTCCAAAGGATAATGAAAAGGACCTGGAGGAGATTTCAAAAGAAATAACAGATGGCATGGAAATCGTGCCGGTGGAGAGATTTTCACAGGTGGAGAAGATAGCATTTGTAAAATAAGAATGAGGAAGAGATTATGGTAATTAAAAGTGTTAATTTAGAGACAGTTTGCGGAATTACAAGCACAATCCCTGACAATGAGTATAATGAAGTGGCATTCGCCGGCAAGTCAAATGTAGGCAAGTCGTCACTGATCAACGCACTCATGAACAGAAAGTCACTTGCCAGGATCTCTTCACAGCCCGGCAAGACACAGACCATCAATTTTTATAACGTCAATGACGCCATGTATCTGGTCGATCTGCCGGGCTATGGCTATGCCAATGCCAATATCGAGATAAAAGCTAAATGGGGACAGATGATAGAAAACTATCTTCACACCTCCAAAAAGCTTCAGGCAGTGTTTCTTTTAATAGATATAAGGCATGAGCCATCGGACAATGATATCATGATGTATGACTGGATGGTAAACCAGGGCTTTGCACCGATTATCATTGCAACCAAATCTGATAAATTGAAAAAAAGCCAGATTGCCGCACACATAAAGACTATCAAGGATGTGCTTCATGTGAAGCCGGGCACGGTAGTTATACCGTTTTCGTCAATGTCAAAGGAAGGCAGGGACGAAATCTGGAATCTCATAGATTCACTCGTGTTTGACGAGGAGACACTTCTTGCCATGAAGCAGGAGGAAGAAGCAAAGCGCGAGGCAAAATCAGCAGCAAAAAGAGCCGCTGCATCCCAGCCACACAAAAAGGAGCGCTGGAAGAAGACCGGAAAGCCGGTTGCCAAAAAGACTAAAGAACGCAGAGATAAGGCCAAGAGCAAAAAAAGCGTTAATAATCATAAAAAGAAATAAAGTCGAAATAGAGTCACAGAAATAAAGTTATAGAAAGAAAGGCGAATATTTAATATATGAAGAATAAATGCAAATTTGTAGGCATTATGTTTTTGTGTATATTGATAGTGTGTACGTTTGCGGTAATGGCATATGAGCACACAGCAGGTATGAAAGGCGCTGCCGGTGGAGCATCAAATGCTTCGGGCAATACAAAAAATACTGACGAAGCTGACGATATACTTACAGTCGTGACATCCTTCTATCCAATGTATATTGCAGCTTTAAATATAGTAGACGGAGTGGAAGGCGTGAGACTTGAAAACTTAAGCGAGCCACAGACCGGTTGTCTGCACGATTTCCAGCTAACACCGGAGGACATGAAGCTTTTATCAACTGCCGATGTTTTTGTAATAAACGGAGGCGGTATAGAGTCGTTTATGTCTGATGTGGCAAAAGCGTATCCGAAGCTTGATGTGGTTGAGGCCTGTGAGGATGTGGCACTTCTTTCTGAGGATGATGCAGACAGTGACCACGACCATGATCACGATGCAGATGCAGAATCGGACAGTGACCACGACCATGATCACGAAGCAGACACAGAATCAGATAGCGCGCACGATCATGACCATGGTGATGAGAATGCCCATGCATGGATGAGCGTGCCGCGTTACCGCACCATGGTTCAGACAATCGCATCTCGGCTTGCCGAAAAGGATGCAAAGCATGCTGATGAATATTATGCAAATGCAAAAGCATATGATGCAAAGCTTGCAGTGCTTGAAGAAAAGATAAATAGCATAAAGAGTCTTACCAATGGACAGAATATCATCATATTCCATGAGGCCTATGCGTATGTAGCTGATGATTTTTCCATGAATGCATGCTATCTGTTAGACCTTGACGAGGAGCGCTCAGTCAGCGCAGGTGAGATAAAGCAGGTAATAGGTGCCATAAAGGATGACGGAGTGTCGGTAATACTCGCTGAGGAGCTCTACGGAAAGAGCATGGGAGATACCGTATCGCGTGAGACAGATGTGCATGTGATTTATATCGACCCTCTCAACAGGGGAGAGTACGACAAGGACAGCTATCTTGATGGTATGGAGCACAATATAGAGCTTATCAAAGAGGCATTTACTAAATAAAATTGGAGAAAATATGCGGAAAATAATACAGCCATGTGGCTTTCATTGCATAAAAATAAATAACCTTGGAGTGAGCTTCGGAGAGCAGACGGTGCTTGAGGATGTAAATATGCACATACATTGCGGCTCCTTCAATGTCATAATAGGCCAAAACGGTGCCGGAAAATCTACACTCATAAAGGCGATACTCGGCGAGATACCTCACACCGGTACGATTGAGTTCAAGGATACTAAGGACGGACATATGGCTAAGCTTAAAATCGGCTATGTGCCGCAGTCTGTCAATATCGAGAAAAATACACCAGTCAGCGTGTATGACCTCATAGCAAGCTATCAGTACAATTATCCTGTTTTTCTGCCAAAGAGCAAAAAGATAGAGGCAAAGATAAGGGAGACACTCGAGGTATTTGAGGCTGAGGAGCTCATCGACAAGCAGGTGTGCAACCTCTCGGGAGGACAGCTGCAGAGAGTGCTTCTTTCCATGGCGATCATGGACGAGCCGAACCTGCTGCTGTTGGATGAGCCGGTGTCCGGAATAGACCAAAACGGCATGGAGCTTTTCTATAAGACCATGGATTATTTAAAGACTCACTATGACCTTGCAATCATATTGATATCGCACGATCTGGACTATGTGGCAAAGTACGCAGACCATGTTGTACTGCTTGATAAGACCGTTGCAAAGCAGGGAACTGTGAAGGAAGTCTTCGAGAGCAAGGAATTTGAGAGAATTTTTTACACAGGAGAGGAATCCTGGGTGAGAGAGGAGGAGCACAAATGAATATAACCTCCTGGCTTCAATATGATTTCATGAGAAATTCCCTTATCGCTGTGCTCATCATCACACCGCTTTTTGGCATAATGGGAACCATGATTGTAAACAAAAAGATGGCATACTTTTCAGATGCACTCGGACATTCAGCACTTACCGGAATCGCTGTCGGAGTGGTATGCGGCATGGCAGACACCTCGCTTGCCATGGTGATATTTGCGATAGTGTTTGCACTTCTTTTAAATAAGATAGGAAGTCTGAACACTGCATCGACAGATACCATTATATCGGTATTTTCATCGTGCTCTGTGGCGATAGGTCTTGCGATACTGTCAAAGGGTGGCAATTTCAGCAAATACTCAAGTATACTGGTGGGCGATGTGCTAAGCATCACAAAGACTGAGATAGTTTATCTAATTGTGATTTTTGTGGTCACGATAGTGTTCTGGGTGTTTTGCTTCAACAAGCTCAACGCCATATGTATACACAGAAGCGTGGCAAAAAGCAAGGGTATCCATGTGCGTCTTCTGGATAATCTGTTTGCGGTGCTTGTAGCACTCATAGTTATGATATCCATCAAGTGGATAGGTATACTTATAATAAATGCCCTGCTTATATTACCGGCGGCTTCATCAAGGAATATTTCGGAAAATATGCGTGAGTATCATTTCTTTTCAGTGCTATTTTCAGTTTTTTCAGGAATAGTCGGTCTTGCTGTGTCATACTACACCAATGTGGCAACAGGTCCGATGATAGTGATTATTGCATCGGTAATATATTTTTCGACATTTATATTTGGAAGAAAATTGAAAAAATAACGGCAAGGGCTATAAGAAACAGATAAAAACAGCCGATACACAATTGTACCAAGGCCGAGCTAAAAACAGAATATGATATATTAGAGGGACTGCGCGCAACGTGCAGTCCCTTTTTAGGTTAATTTGACTGATGAGATGTAAAAATTAACAATTAAATGAGAATATTTAAATTTGCTCTTTTTGGCAGGGTGTGTTATAATCCTTGTATACAAAAAACAGAGGTAATACAATATGGGTAGTAATAACGATATTTCATTAAAAGCATTAGCCAAGATTAACCTGGGGCTGGATGTAGTGAGGCGCAGAGAGGACGGATATCATGAGGTCCGCATGATTATGCAGACCATTCAGCTGTATGACAGGCTCGATATCAAAAGGACACAGGAGCCCGGCATACAGATACAGACCAATCTGTCTTTTCTCCCTGTAAACGAGAACAATCTCATATACAAGGCTGCAAAGCTTCTGATGGATGAGTTTTCTATAACTGACGGTGTATCAGTGAAGCTGGACAAGCGTATTCCTGTTGCAGCAGGGATGGCGGGGGGCAGTACTGATGCGGCAGCCATGCTTATAGGTGTAAACAGGCTTTTTTCACTGGGACTGACAAAGAGACAGCTTATGGAAAGAGGTGTGCAGATAGGTGCGGATGTACCATACTGTATTATGAGAGGCACGGCGCTGGCCGAGGGCATAGGAGAGGCGCTTAGTCCTCTTCCTCCAATGGTAAAGTGTCCGGTGCTTATTGCAAAGCCGTCCATCTCGGTATCCACAAAGTTTGTGTACCAGAATCTGAAGCTTGATGATACGACTATTCATCCGGATATAGACCGCCTGATAGATGATATAAAGGCTAAGAATCTGCATGATATCGCAGCGCATATGGGAAATGTCTTAGAGACTGTGACCATACCAAATTATCCGGTGATAGATGAGATAAAGAAGCATATGCTTTCAAATGGCGCAGTAGGAGCCATGATGAGCGGTAGTGGTCCGACGGTTTTTGGTCTGTTTGACGATGAAGATACTGCAAAGAAAGCGTACAAAGCCATGAGAAGCTCACATCTTGCCAGACAGGTGTATCTGACATCTGTATACAATAATCGCAAATAACGTGATATCCGGATAGCACAGCGGGTGCTTTATAGTTACTTTTTTCTTATATGTGAGAATGATAATACAAGAGATAGGAGAAGTTTGATGACTGATAATTTAACTTTAAATATGGATGCATATCTGCCACTGCGTGATGTGGTGTTTAATACACTTCGTGAGGCAATTTTAAAGGGTGAGCTCAAGCCGGGAGAGAGACTTATGGAGCTGCAGCTTGCGTCAAAGCTTGGAGTCAGCCGTACACCTATACGTGAAGCAATCAGAATGCTTGAGCAGGAGGGGCTTGCAGTCACAATGCCGAGAAAGGGCGCAGAGGTTGCCAAGATGACTCTTAAAGATATGGAGGATGTGCTTGAGGTGAGAGAGGCTCTCGATGAGCTTGCAGCCAAAATAGCCTGTAAGAAAATCAGTGATGATGAGCTTGCGAATCTAAAAACCATAAAGGACGAGTTCAAGAGGAGCATGGACTCGGGAGATGTGAAAAAGATAGCTGAAGAGGATGTGAAGTTTCACGATGCTATCTATGAGGCAACCAACAATGCGAAGCTTGTATCTATGATGAACAATATCCGCGAGCAGATGTACCGCTACAGAGTGGAGTATTTGAAGGACCCAAAGAATTATCCGATGCTTGTGAAGGAGCATGATGCCATCTACAGGGCGCTTGAGGCAAGAAATATGGAGCTTGTGACTACAGAAATGCATACGCATGTGGCTAACCAGGCGGTTGCTGTGAAGGCTGTGATACAAAAGCAGGATGAAGAGAAGAAATAAAACAGAATATAACAAACCAAAGGCTGCCAATCGCACTGATGTGTGAACGGTGGCCTTTTTTAGTGGCTTAGTTAGTAGCAAAAAATAAGTAATCAGGGATATTTGTAGGAATGTATGGTCATACTATATCAGGGATTTTAAATCTGACGGGATTTATTGGGGATATAGGAGAGTTAAAGATGACCACAAACATAGATGAGAACATAAAAAGCTTCAGGCAGATATATTCTGACTGCTCAGATATCAAGATGCAGGAGATGTATCTGGGGCGTGATGCCTCCATAAAGTGTTTTGTTGCTTATATTGAGGTGACATGTGAAGGCTCCGGTATCAATAACAGTGCATTTGGACGATTTACCTCATACCTTGAGGGAATAGACAGACAGCAGGTAAAGGAAGTACTTGACAAAAATCAGGCAGCTCTATCTGAATTTGCACATCTGCACACGGTTAATGAGGCGGCCCAGATGATGCTGACAGGAGACGTGATTTTTTTTGTGGATGGTTATCCGGATGCCTTCAAGCTTCCTGATAAGGGATATCCTGCCATGTCAATTCAGGAGATTGATTCGGAAAAGGTCATAAGAGGCTCCAATGAGGGCTTTGCTGATTCCATAAAGATAAATACAGCGCTTATTAGGCGCAGGTTAAGGAGCACACGCTTAAAGTGTAAAGAGGTGAAAAAGGGGCTTCGCGGACACAGCAATGTGGACATACTATATGTGAGAGACCTCGTAAAACCGGGGCTTGTAGAGGATGTGGAAAGGAATCTGGACAGCTATGTAATAGACCATGTGGGTGATTCGGGAGTCATTGAACAGTTTGCCGAGGCGAAATGGTATTCACCGTTCCCACAGCTTCAGACCACAAAGCGGCCGGATGTGGCGGTAAATGCGCTCCTAGAGGGGCGGGTGGTGGTGCTGTGCGATAATTCACCGATAGCAATAATATTGCCAACCACCATGAACAATTTTTTAAAAACCGCAGATGATTACTATAACAGAACGATAGCGGCAAGTTTTGCCAGGCTGATAAGGTACGTGGCTGCCTTTATGTCATTTACATTGCCGGGGCTTTATCTGGCGGTCACAAATTTTCATACACAGATACTGCCGACACCACTCATACTGGCGTTTTATGAAGCCAGACTCGGCTGCCCGTTTCCGCAGCTCATAGAGGTGCTCATGATGGAGCTGTCCTTTGAGCTGCTTCGCGAAGCCGGCATAAGACTTCCCGGAGCAATGGGAAACACGATAGGCATAGTCGGAGGCCTCATAATCGGACAGGCAGCAGTGGATGCAAATTTAGTAAGCCCTATAGTGGTCATTCTTGTTGCATTCACCGCACTCTGTTCGTTTGCCATACCGAGTGAGGAGTTTGCATTTTCATTTAGGATACTCAAATTCGCTGTAATAATGATGTCGGCATGGCTTGGATATTTTGGATTTTTAATAAGTCTGATGGTGATACTTTTGCATCTCGCAAAGCTCAAAAGCTGTGGTTACCCATACATGATGCCATTTGTGGGCAGCGAGCTGACAGGCGGCGAGGATGAAAAGGACAGTATAATACGATTTCCGCTTCGCAGACTATGGAGGCGGCCTGTATTTGCAAGAGAAAAGGAGTGCAGAAAGCTGAAAGGAAATAATGATGACTAAAAATATGAGCACAAGCTACACATTTGCACAAAATGAAAGCATATCGCCCCGCCAGCTATACAGGCTATACGTCTTTAATCTGCTCGGAGTCGGCACACTGGTGCTTCCAAACAATCTGGCAGAGCTTGGAAAGTATGCTTTTATCTCAATCGCACTCGGAGTTTTCATGGCATGGCTATTCATGTGGATAGTAAGTGAGGTACGTGAACGCAGGAAAACAATATATGACAGAAGCATTGATAAAACAAAATATGCGAAAATGTTAATTTATGATTTAATTATTGCGATATACGAGCTGTCACAGGCCGCATTTCTTGCATGGATATTTGTAAAGCTGATACGTGACAGCCTTATACCGGATGAGTCATTTACAGTTGTACTCCTTGTGATAATGGCGGTATGCGCTTATGCGCTAAGTGGCGGAGTGGAGTGCCGGGCAAGGGTATACGAGGTAGTATTTTTCTTTGTGCTGATACCGCTTGCTGCTATGCTTTTGTTTGCGATATCGGATGTGAGATTAGACTATCTGATGATTAAGGACAGAGTCGGTGTGGATTTTGGCATAGCGGATATATTTGCGGGTGCATACTATGTGTTTGCAGCATCCATTTCCGTGTTCAATATACTGTTTGTAAGGGAACGCACTGCCTCACAGATACGAGGGAGTGTGAGTAAAGCAATATTCACATATGCAGGCATTCTTTTTTTATTGTATGCAGTATTGCTTGGAAACTTTGGAAAATATTCACTGTCGGAAATAGAGTTTCCGGCTGTCGTACTGATGAGTGATGTGCAGATAAAAGGCAGCTTTTTCAAGAGGGCAGATGCACTGATGCTGTCGGTGTGGTTTTTCACGCTGTTTTCAGTACTCAATATGAGCCTTTATTATGCGGTTTTAAGATGTGAGAATTTTGCTGAAAATACGGGAAAAATTATATTTACATTTAATAAAAACCGGCATTCCTGCAGCAATAAGCAATTTGGCTCTGACAGACAGAAAAGCCATGACAAGGAAAAGAGCACTATGAGAAGCTGGTGCATCATTTTTGTCATAGCAGTCACAGTGAACTTAGCATATATTCTTGAAAGTGGAGATGAAATCGTGAAAAAATATCTTGGATTTTTATTGTGCATAGCAATACCGGTCATAGTAGTGCTGACGATAGGTCTCATGCTCACCGGCTGCAGTGCAGTGGAACTTGAGGAGCGCTGTTTTCCGACACTTGCGGCGGTCGATATTGTAGATGTAGTTAGCCACAGAGATGTTTCGGCAAATGAAAATAGCGGATATATAGAGTTCTACTATAACATGGACAAATCATACGAACCGGAATATGCAGATGATATCAAAACAGCAGTGGACAGCTTCGAGGATCGGCTGTCACAAAAAGCCGATACCAATCATTTGAAGGTGATTTTAATAGGAAAAACACTTAGAAAAGATAAAGCAGCTTATTCAGATTTCATGGAATATTGCAAGACATCAAAAAAATTTCCGAGAAACACATATGTGTGCATAGCAGATGATATAAATGATATCTTTGATAACATGGGTGATTATTATGAGCAGAAAATAAATAAGGAGAATCATGAGGATGGTGAACCGATAATTACACTTGGCACCTTGCTGGATGACTATACGAATGAAATTCATGAAACCCGGTAAAATTTTCAAAAAGGATGAATAAGCTCGTCAAATAAGGCAATACTTGTTTACATGAGAAAGAAAATAATAATAACAACCATAGCAATAATATCCCTTACGGCAGCGATAGCTGCAAAAAATCATACACCTGCCGCAAACACCAATAGTATAGCGTGTACAGCCGACATGCAAAAATCCATCGCCGACAAAATCCTGCGTTTCCACGTGCTGGCAAACAGCGACAGCGAAGCAGACCAGAATGTGAAAAAGCAGGTGCGCGATGCAGTAGGGGCTTACATAGAGCCATATCTGCTGGAGTGCGAAAATATCGAAGAAACCAGAGCCACCGTAAATGACCATATGGACGAAATAATAGCGGTATCAAAGGAGACGCTTGCAGCAAACGGTTTTACATATGGCGCATCGGCAGAGATTACACACACCGATTTCCCGGAAAAGACGTATGGAGACTATACATTTCCTGAGGGAAATTACGAGGCGCTTGAAATAACACTGGGCGATGGAGCCGGTCATAACTGGTGGTGCGTGCTGTATCCAAACATGTGCTTTAGGGGCAGTGTGTACGAGGTGGTGGAGGACGAAGCAAAGGAAAATCTTAAGGAGGTACTCACTCCGGACGAGTATGAGAGCATATTTGACAGTGGAAAATATGAAATAAAACTAAAAATCCTTGATATTTTCAGATAAAACAGTTAGTATATTCATGCTGAAAAAATATATTAAAAGAAAATATGTGATGAGAAATTATTTAAGCGTGAATTAATTTAGATATGCAAGAGGATAAGGAGAAAGAAATGACAAAGGATGTAGTAGTATCATTAAAGGGCTTACAGCTCGCACCGGACCAGCAGTCGGATGCGGTAGAGGTGATTGCCCCGGGAGAGTATTATATAAGAAATAACAAGCACTATGTGCTTTTTGAGGAGATAATGGAGGGTGAGACCCAGACACTCAAAAATATGCTTAAATTCAATGACAATTATCTTGAGTTCACCCGCAAGGGACCTATGAGTGTACATATGATATTTGAGAAGGGAAAGAAAAACCTGACATATTATTATACACCGTTTGGAAGTATCCAGATAGGTATTGATGCCACAAGCATAGAGGTAAAGGAGACTGAGGACGAGATAAGGGCAGAGGTAAAGTATGCACTTGATGTCAACTATGAATTTGTAGGCGACTGTCACATCAATATAGCTGTGAAGAAAAAAGGCGCAGCAGTCAAAATTGCATAAAAGCCTGCCAAGCCTATGGGGTAAAAAATATATAAAGCAAAAAAACAGAGCATGTGAGGATGAAAGCCATCCCACATGCTCTGTTTATGTACATGAAAATTAAATCATGATATTATTTCTGCTTGGCCTTTTTGGCAGCCGCTTTAGCAGCTTTTCTTTCAGCCTTTGCAGCCTCCTCAGCCTTGAGCTGTTCGTTGGCCTTGCTGTAGTTTTCTGCCATTCTTGCACGGAAGCCTTTTTTCTTCTTAGGCTTCTCAAGAGGTCCTCTGATACCGCGGACAGCTGTGATGTAGATACCGCTGACAGAAGCCTTAACCTCTTTCTTTAAAGGAATCTCATCAAAGATCTGCTCGTCTGCGATAAGAGTCATGACTCTTGGTCCGACCTTGGCCTTGACTACAGGCAGCTTTGATCGGCGCATAAGCTTTGGTGTCTGCTCAATAATCTGCTGTGGGAGACCGGCATCCTTTAGCTTCATACGCTTTTTGTCAATGATTAGCATATTGACAGTCTGTGATGCTGCAGCTATCTGCTCGTCCTGCTCTTCCTTTCTTTTTTGTGCTTTTTTACCGAGGATTGTTAATACTATAAATGCTACCACAAGCACTACTGCGATAACAATAAGTACGATTAATGCTGGATTCAAAACGTATCCCTCCTAAAAATTTGCTTATTTAAATTAATTTTATCAAATATGCTAAAAAAAATCAATCTTTATTGCAAGAATAGGTAAAACCGTAATATAATAGAACTATATTTTGGGAAAAGTCTTTAGAAGATGCAAAGGGGTACTTATTAATGAAGAAAATTGCTCTTCTGGCTGATGGCTGGAGAAGATATGTAACATATTCGTGGGTTGAGGGTATCATGGAAGGCTCTAAAGAGCTGGGACTGGATGTGTGCATGTATTTTTACAACACCAACGGAACCTGGAGTCAAGATCCAAAGTTTAACAAAGGCGAGTATGCGCTGAACGATTTGCCTGATTTAAACAGCTTCGACGGAGTGGTATTTGACTGCACCAATACGATCAACCAGGATGAGATACATTATATGGTCAGAAAGCTTCAGTCGGTAAATGTGCCGGTAGTGAGTATCGGGTATAAGGTTGATGGGTTTTACTATGTGGGCGACGACAGTAAGAGGCTGTTTCGCAAGATGATGGATCATATGTACTATGAGCATGGCTGCAAAAGCTTTGTGTTTGCAGGTGGTCCGCCGTATCATTATGAGAACAGAATGCGTTTTGAGGCTT
>OLQQ01000229.1_pt1 | contig 34050 bp, 44 predicted proteins | sample 1672041 | NCBI WGS metagenome assembly OLQQ01 (sample SAMEA3136639, study PRJEB25190) | human gut metagenome
AAACACCGGATAAGATATAACTCGCATTTATATACAGTTCACCGTCCTGAATATAGATACCTTTGTTTTTTCCGTTATTGGTCAGTTTATTAAAAATTTCCGGTTGCCCTAAACTGGTATCATACTCATTAATCGCATTATTCACATCATCAGAATCCACATAAGACGGACTGATCCAATCAGCGGATGAAAATGCACCAGATTGTCTGGGGGTTTTGCAGATTTTTATTTCACCTTTTCCATCAGTGGTAGAGGTAACCCACATATCACCCTCATCATATGGTGGTTTAGGTGTGACCAAAAACACGCGTCTTTTTCCATCTGCGGTATCTTGTGCTGTTGAAGCAGCATCAAGCGCAGCTTTTATATCAGGATCATCAAAGCTCTCCCAACTATAAACGCCTTCAATCTTGACGAAACGGAACATTTTCTTAGTAGTGGTATTATAGAAAATATCATCAATGTGTTTTTCCTTCGCATCCGTATCAGTCCAGTCTGACGCTGGCTTATTCGTAAGCGTAGGGTCATAGGAATCAAAATACTGTGTGTTTATATCCTTTATCTTATCCCCAACAACTGCATCAACATAATTCTTTGTTGATTCTTTCGCTATCTCTTCAAGAGTTTTCCCCCTCAATTGAAAAGAATTTGCTACAATATCCACACGCCCGGTTGCAGTGTCAGCTTTAAACATGATATTTCCATCAGAATCAAGGACGGTAAAAGCCCCGGTATTGATCCAATCCGCATTAATTCCAATACTGTTCAAAATCTTTGTTATCATGGTACCATCCACAAGTAAACCTGCGTTCCATGTTTTTCCACCGTTTGTACTTACCGCCCAACCTTTTCCATTAAGTTCAAACACAACTTTTGATTCTTCTAACGTCGGATGGTCACACATATAATACACCTTGCTTCCATCTTCTAGTGTTTTGATAACCGGATAAAGACCTGCCTGTTCTTTCATTGCCTTTTCCAGTTCTTCCATTGCCTTTTCCCATTCAGTTTTATTCTTGCTTAAATGTTTTTTCAGATCCTGATAAATCTTTGATGCTTCTGAAAATCTTTCGGCACTGTTACGCAGTGCTGATTCTGCGTCATTTGACATTTGATTATCTGCATCAATAGAAAATACAACGTTTGTAAAAAAAGTCTTATATGACTTTAATTTACGGTCATATACTATTGCCCCGTCCCCTGCTTCAATCGTAGGGTCTTGCAATGAACTGACAGTCATTGGCCTGAACCTCAATCCAACAACACGTCCACCAACCATTGACGCAATTTCAGCTGCATTATCCTTATTGATAAATTTATTGCTGTCGATAACAACTGCATACCCATCTGAGCCAGACTGAAAAGTTACCTGATTAGAATTTTCATCTTCAGTTACGATTCTTACACATGTAATTACAACATCATCCATGTCAACGTTTACATCCGTGACAACATTTGTCTGTAAGGTATGTATATTTGTACCTGCCGACAAGTCAGACATATTATACCAACCAGCTGATAACTGACCACTTTTATTACATTTCCAAAAATGACCAGAAATCTGACCAACCCACGCCAAAACATCACGGAATGTCATAGTGTTATCATCTGGTTTTTTCTGAATCACATAATTGTAATACTCAAACTGTAGAGAATCTGTTGCTAAAGTCACACCGCAGCACCTACATGCATCCTGTACAATCTGTAATAGCGTTGCAGGATATGTAAGATTACTCTTGCTGTAATTAACATCAAATTTATGCATGTTGTCCAAGCATTCCAGTGTAATGATATCGCCATCATAGCTTGTATCATTTACTGTAAACACGCCCTTAGAAACAGCTTCAGTCTTACCAGATAAACTCAATGACACTTTTATATTTGAAATTTCAGCACCTGTAAAATCGTACTCAGTAAAATCATCATACATGTTGTTCAGTCTTAATGTGAACTTCTGAACTATTGCTGAACCTATATCAAAACCGCCCGTACTAGATGTAGAATCATTAATTACAAAACCATTATCCCACAGTTGGCTGTCGTCAATGGGGATTGACTTACCAGATGCTAATGTAATTGTACAGGATCCTGAAAAATTTCTGTTATCATTTTCTAATGCTGCTTTGAATGCGGCTGATACATTAATCATTTTTATTACCTCTCAATCACATCAAAATCAAGTGTGGAATAACGTTCATGACCTTTCGCCCACCATTTTACATTTGCTTCCATATCACCTGTATAAAACTCTTTTGTTACATCAGTACCAGCTAAAGGATCCCAGTAAGTTACCATTATATATTCTGGATCAAATGCAACAAGAATCTGGTGTATCTGCTCTTTTGTCAGATTTACCCAACCAAGGCTCAGAGTACGCTTTTTTGCAAGCCTGTTCTTATGCATCTTAACATCCTGCGTTCTTCCTGCATTCTTCGCAGATACATCTGATTTTTTCCATTTAAACTTGGAAACTTCCTTGGGTAGTGTCACACCACCCACTTTGATTACAATGTTGTCCATGTGACACCCCCTGTCAAATTGTCTCAGTTACCGCAAAACGGTAATCATATTTCTTTTTGCCCTTGCGAACTACCTTGTACAGTGTTTCGCTGTCAGCCTTCAGTGTAAATTCAAGAGTAACTTCTTTTTCAGTATCATCCCTGTCAAGGATTCCGCTGGCATTGAACGCATCAAGTACAGCTTCAAATACACCATTCTTGATACCGTCAACGATCTGATTGTTATTAGCTACTGCATTTCGGTTTCCCATCTTACCGACCATCTCAGGTCCTGCTTCGTTTGCAATGAATAACTGTCCCATTTCCGGGAAACCACCCTTTGCGTACCATTGCAAATTAAAACGTGGTAATGAAAATGAGAAATTACCAATACGGATGCTCCCACCTGTCCAGTCCCAACCAATGTGTGGCATAGGAATATGAACACTTGAAAATCCGTTTGCAAAGTTCTGAATGATACTTGATCCTACATCAAACAGGTTTGGAATAGCATTCCTGATTGTCTCAGGAAGTGTACCAAGAACACTGGTGAATGTAGAAACTTTTTCATTAAATCCATCTTTCAGGCCTGAAACAATGTCAGAACCTTTTTGTAAGACTTTGTTCTTGATGTTTCCAATTGCTTTCAGTACTTTACCCGGAATTTCTTTAATATAATTCAGGAACTTGCTGATATTATCTTTCACACCTTTCAGCAGGCCATCAATGATATATCCACCCTGTTCAGCCATAACGGTTGACGGTGAATGAATACCAAATGCAGCTGTAAAACCTTTCATGAATGGTGTAAAAATATGATCTTTTATCCACTCTGCAATGCCAACAACGGCATCCTTGATACCTTTAAAGATTCCTTTGACAACATTTCCACCACATTCTTCAATCTTCTTCTGGAAGTATTTCTGAGCACCAGAAACTGCATCAGAAAGAAGACCACCAAAAAATGCAGATAAGCCACCAAATGCAGCGCCAATAAGTTCAAAGAATCCGTCAGCTATGCCGTTCCAGTCAATAGCAGCTAAACCATTACGAACTTTTTCACCAATTGTCCACCAGTCAATGCCCTCAATCGCAGCTATGCCAAAATCAAAAACACCTTTGATTCCATCTGATATAGTTTGTCCTAAATTGACAAAATCAATGGTATTTACTGCATTATTGACAAAATCTGCAAGTGCTGTACCAGCACCTGTCCAATCGAAGTTATTGATAGCGGTATGGAAGAAGTCCAGAATGGTATTGATGCCATTACCGAACGACTGACCAACTAACGCCCAGTCAGTTGTTTGAATGAAGCTGTTTAGTGTATCAGTAATTCCTGTTGCGATATTGCGTACAGTTTCCTGTATCAGGTTCCAGTCCAGACCACCCAGCGCACCATTGATACCGTTACCAATTGCTTTCCCAAGGCTATCCCAGTGGAAATTTTCGGCAAACGTATTTGCCATACCGAAGGCGGTATTGATGCCTTGAGCAAGGGTATTACCAACCAGTTTCCAGTCAACTGTTTCAAGAAAACCGTTCAGAAAAGTGGCAACACTCTTTGCAATCTTGTTGCAGGTGTTCTTGATCTTATCCCATGGGATGCTGTTCAGTGCGGCATTCAGTTTATTACCGACCATAGCACCGATTTCTGTAAAATCAGCATTCTTCCATGCCTGTTTAATCATGTCGGCAATCCCTTTAATCTTTGAAGGAATGCTTTCAGTCTCAAACATATCTGAAGGTGACAGACCACCTGTATCAGCTATTCCACTGTTACTGTCAGAACTGCTGTTATCATCCATCTTATTGATCTGGTCAAAACTCAGAATGGTACGTTTCAATTCCTCATTTGCTTTTTTGGCATTTTTAGCTGAATTGGCATTACTGTTCAGGCTCTTGGCGTAATCCTGCTGAACTTTTTTCGCTTTAATGTAAGTTGTTTTACCTGTTAATGCACTCGTCAACTGACCAAATGTATTAACTACAGAAATAATCTTCTGGATCAGTGTATTCAGAATAGGTGCGATCACATTCAAAATAGGTGCAAATGCTGCCGCAAATGCATTCTTTAACTGCGTCAGGGAAGACATCAGCATTGAAATACTGTTATTTGTCTCACCACTGTACTGTGCCAGGTTTTTGAATCCATCTACTAACGCACTTCTCAGCTTGTTCACCAAAGCAAAAAGTGACCTGATACCGAACGCATATTTGAGAATGTTTTTTAATCCACCGCCCAGTCCACCAGATGCTGATTTTGTTGCACCTGTGAACCTTCGTAAAATAGGAATACCGCTTGTAAACTTCTGTATGAGTGCAGCGAATGCACCAGATGTTCTTTTAATGACTGTGGTTACCTTCGTCAATGCAGACGCTGTACCACTGATAATTTTTTTCAAACCACCCCAGCCCTTTTGAGCAGCATTCAGTCCCAAATTTCCAAGACCTAACGCACCTTTACCAATTCCTTTAAAGATTTCTTTCGGTATAGAATAGCCCCTTGTAAACGCAGTACCGTTTGACCGCATTTCAGCCATTTCATTTTTGTACCCTTCAATCTCATTTTTGGCTCCCTGAATGTCATACTGTAATGACTTCCACGCTGAACTGTTCTTTTTCACACCAATTGCTTCATACTTTTCCTGTTTTGCAATCAAAGAACTAAGCGTACCTTCTGCCTTTTTCATACCGGACTGCAATTCCTGAAAGTCCTGTGTAGGTACTTTTATTCCGGCCTTCACCTGATATTTAGTAATCGCCTGTTTCATTTTCTGGAACACAGAAACCTGCTTTTTCACTGACTCTGTCGCATCATTCATTTTCATAGCCTGTTTGACTTTTGATGTTTCAGACTTAACAGAATCACTGACGTTTTTGGTCACTTTCTGGGCTTTTTCCATTTCTTTCTTGTAAGAAGCTGTGGATGCTTCCAGAATGACTTTCAGTTTTGCAAGTGTATCACCCATACATTTTCACCCCCTTCCTGACAATAAAATAAGCAGGGTTACATTCCCTGCTGCCTTCGTCTGTTAAATTCATCAGCCCACCGTCTGCGCTTGTCCCTATAATCGGCAAGTTCTGCTTCCAGCTTCTGATGTTCATAATTTTCTTTATCTTCTTTGAATGTTTGTGGGTAAAAATCCCATGGATTACAAAGTTCATCCTTTTCATTGAACAAGGTTGAAAGGTTCAGTGTCAGAGCCTTTGACAGAATAAAGTTATCACTGATCTGCTGTTTCCTGTCTCTTGCTCTGCATCTGACATAACTCTCCATCATATCCATGATCTCATTTAAAGTGGAATCCCAAAATAATTCAGGCCGTATTCCACAATCTAATGCATCCGGGTAAATCGCCCACAAATATTCGCTTGTAGTTGTTACAGTTCTTCGTCTGTTGCTTCCAGAATTTCCGCTGCCATCTTCGGCGTAAAAAAACCGGATACCGCCAGAGTCGGAATCACAACATTTTTGTACAGATCAATCTGACTTCCGCCCTCTTCAACATATTTGTCAAACAGGTTCAGAATATCATCATACTTAACCCCATGTTCCCACGGAAGCATTGCTGCCTGGATGATAGTAAGCATTACAGATAATGCCGGCATATCATCCACCAGATGCATGATATTACACTTGTATTTATTTTCCAGCTTTTCAATATTAGATGCTTTAAGTTTCAGACAGTAATCTCTGCCACCAACAGTCCAGTAATGAAAAGGCTTTCTTTTCTTCTTTGCTTCATTCAAATCTACAACTTTTGTTTCTTCCTGATTTTTTACTTCTTCATCTAAACCGCCCATGTTATATCCTCCTGAATTTTTTATAAAAGACCCGGCATTATGCCGGGTCTGTGTAAGTAATATCTGTCTGTACAGTCATGGTTACCTCAAATTCAATTACACCATTGACACCGCCGCCTGTACGTTTTACGGACACTGTAGCACCAAAATCCAGAGTTGTTTTATCTGGATCAGTTTCTCTGAAATACAGTACTGTTCCATCCTGATCTGCTTTTCTCAGTGTACGATAAGGACTGTCTGCTTTCGTGTTGTCATATTTAAACTTATATGTCATTTCAGGCAGATCACCGATACCTTTTTCATACACTTTATGCTTATCTGTCAGAACTGTATTATCTACTTTTTCAGGATCTGTTCCAACATCCGGGATTTCCTTCAGTCCTGGTAAGTCAGTATAGGATGTAGAACTGCCAGAAGGGGCTGTCTTAGAGTAACCCAGTTTTGTACCATTTGCTAACATTTATCTTCACCTCTTTCTTAATTCCAGTACACTATGTCGGAACTCATATCAATGATTCCCTCATAGCGCATTACTTTATGTTTCAATCCGCTTGGATCTGGTGCATCACCGCAATAGGTTCTCACCAGACCTAAAGCAGAAACCGCAGCATCAACTGCAAGGGCTGTATCAGATGTGTTCTGATTGTGCCATATATCAATCTTGTATGATACTTTAGCCTTCTGTTCAGCATTGTCAGTACGTTCCCACACACTGTTATTTTCTTCTACATACTGAATTGTTGGGAAGTTCGCCCAGTCTTTCGGATATGTGTCTGATACATTCTCAGTAACAGTGAGAAGTGCTGAATATACCTGATCTTTTACATTTTTCATCTTGTCACCTTTTTCAAATCTTTTTCGAGTGCCGCTTTAATTTCCTGTGTCACATCATCCTTCAATTCTGCAAAAGCAGGGTACATGAAAGGCTGCGCAACCTGACCTTTTGTATAATATCCAATGACTTCGCCGTCTTTCCCTTTTGCGATACCAAAACCATACTGTTCGGCATCATCTGGTGACATTGCATCAGCTGGTATCATCCAACCCGACTGGGAATATACAGGGTCAACGTCCGGGGATATACCGTTGTGATGCGCTTGTCCTGTGGGGCCAGTACCAAACTCAACATAAGGTGCATACTCTGAATTGGTGTATATCTCACTGTGAATCAAGTCTTCCTGTCGTTCTGTACTAACATGGATTGACTGTCTTAATGATCCACCCCCGGAACCGTACCTTCTGACAGGACATAATTCTTTAGCTTGTGCCTGAATGCGTAAAGCCTGTTCGTGTACTTTTGACTGTAAACCGCCTTCAGCCATATCAACAAGCCCTGAAAATTTCTGCATCAGATCATCACTCATATCTTCTCTAACTCCATCTTTAGTTGTCGGTAAGGTTTAATTGCAATGATCCGGTAATCTGGATCAGATTCTTCATCAGTAAAAATACAGATTCCATCCTGTTCTCTGAAAACCAAATCATTACCGAAATCAAAAGAAGCACCCTGTTTTTCCCTTATAATCTGATATGCACCATCAAGTTTTAGGTTCAGTATATAGTTCAGTCTATCTCCATATTGCTGAACCTGCACTTTACCAGATGCAGGCCACTGTTCCCCTACAAAGGGGACCCCTGTTCCCCATTCTCCTGTTGAACACCCCTCTTTATCTTTCTTTGAGATTCTCTTTTTCAGATAAAATGTGTTTAGTCTACTTCTTTTTATTCTCATAAACTTTACCACCTACCCGGCAAATACGATAACGATTAAGGGTGTCAAAAATCTGCTTCGGTGCGTCATTGAAGTTATAGGTTTCTCCACCCTCTGACCTACTGTTTTCACCCTCTGTCCCCATACGATTTAGAGCAATCACGGCAAGATCACGAACAGGCTTTTCAAGTGGCTGTATGATTTTTGCACGCATTGTATAAGCCAATACGAAAGATTCTGCATCATCAAGAAGAACAGCAATCAGTTCTTCATCCTGTTCACCTGTCAACTTCTCTACAATACGCACATCAGACGGTCTTACCATCCGCATTCACCCCATTTTCTGTTTTTCCTTTTCTTTTTGGTTTGGAATCAGTTACAACAGGGACTTTTGACCAGCCATCTAATAACAGCTGGTCAATAATTCCCTGTGAATCATCATCAATGATTCTTTCAACATTTTCCTTAATCAGAATCATTTACATCCCCTCACTCAGCGTCTTTGATTGATACAAATACAGAATCAATCTTGTTTTCAAGCACCCACAGATCATGATGTCTACGATAATTCATCTTCCAAGCATCTGCATCCTGGTTCTGATCCGGTGTAAAGATTTTCATTTTGTCCTGTTTTGTTACCGCAATCGGTGTAGTTCTTGCAGTAACGATAAAGTTGATGTCTTTTGCAGTAGTGCCTTTGATATAACCACCTGCTTCCTGACCTTTTGTTTTACCGTCATACAGGGTAATTGCAGAATACATTCTGTTTGACGGTACAGAAATAAATGGTACACCGTCAATAGATGGTACCTGCGTATTGATTCCACCCTGAGAAAATGTCATTGCTGTAATCTTACCAGCGAGTTCCAGTTCCAATTCAGTAATGAAATCAGAGGTTGCCATAATAACGAGCGGACCATTGTATCCGCAATCACGAACAGCCTTGATACCTTCTTTTGCTTTTCTGAGGGCAGATGTGTTTGTTGCTCCAGGTGTATAACCATAAGTTACCATACCTGCTTTTTTTGCAGTGACCGCAGTAGATGCCAACTTAGAAATACGGTATGCATCAATCTCAGGTACCACATGCACTCTCTGAAATTCTCCCATAACCGCAGCGGCAGTTGTCACAAAACCAGTTTCGTCAATATCCATTGCGTCAAGCTGGAATTTACGTCCTCTGTCCTGTGTCATTGTGAGTGTTTCGTATGCCATAGTAGCACCACCCATAACATACCCGTTGTCACGGTCATAGTTTGCGAGTCCCTGAACAGACAGTTTCGGGATCTTTACTTCTTTACCACCGCTGTAAATAACCTGTCCTGCATTGGCATCCATCCAACCAGTTACAGCTTCCTGTACAGCTAACTTATCAAGAGTACGCTGAAACAGGGTTTCAGTTGCTAAAGTATTAATAGCCATATATTTCACCTATCCTTTTCTTTAATATCCACGCATTAATTTTTCAACCTGCGCTTCCAGTTCTTTGTTACCTTCCGGTGCCTTCTTCTGAGGGTCGCCGCCTTTTAATTTTTCCTGAACTGCTGCTTCAACAGCTTCCTGAAAAATCTTTTCTACAGTTGCAATGGATTTATTGCAGCTGTCAGCGTCTGTATATACAAGGAGATCAGCAAGAGAAGGTGGAAGTTTCTTTTCAGCAAGTGTATTTTTTGCTTCTGCTTTCAACTCACTCTTTGTGATTGCTGCTTCTCTGTCAGCAAGTTCTTTTTCTTTTTTCTGCTGCATATACTGCGCCTTTTCATCTTTGTTCATTTTCGCCAGCTTTTCAGCTTCTGACAACTTATCGTTTGTCAGAGCTTCCCATTTTTCCTGTGCTTTCTGAACAGCAGTATGAATTGCTTTGTTGACTCTTCTGTCAAATTCTGCCTGGTTCCCTTCCCCTTTCAGGAAATCATCAAATGACTGTGGTTTATCATCACCAGACCCACTATCATCACCTTCACCGCTACCGGATCCACCGCCGTTACCAGAATCATCACCGGAACCAGCACCATCTCCTTCTGCAAAAAGCTGTAAATTCATAGGAACCTTGCATCTGCACTGTGTAAGTGCTCTAAAAACTTTATTTCTCATATTTATCCTTTCCGCCCAACCTATTCCCGTGATGGGCCTGGGTCATTCGTCTTAGATTTACAGTTCTTTAACGTCTGCTGAAAAAAGACAAAATAAAAAGACCCTCAGGTCTCTACTTCTCAAGTGCTTTTGCTGTGGTTGTTTTCTCTGTCACAATTTCAACCACTCCTTCAGCCACAAGATGTTTCGCTCTTTCTTCTGTTACTTCCCAGACTGCACCTGGAAAACGCTGCATCTTCTCAATTGGCTGAGTCACATCATTAAACCTCTGAATACATTTAACTTTTACCATTGGTGTTTCCCCTTTCTATTCTTCATAGATAATCTCTAATCCATAGGCTACTGCGGCATCATGCTCTAATTTACACCCTCTGGCATTTTCCCAACCTTTACAGAAATAAGCCGCATGGCATAAACTCATGTTTTCCAGAGATTTTGCAAGGAAACACAAAGGAATCTGAACAACACCACGTTCTTTCATCTTTTCTTTGCTGTACCACTCATCAGTAAAAAGAGTATTTACGATTTCATACCCTCTTTCTTTTAATGCTTTAATTGCTTTCTCTCTGGTTGCAATAATCTCTGCATCCGTCTTTCCGGCCATAGGCTGTGATAACATTGCTTTTTTCATGTTTTCTTCCTTTCTCTATAATCCTTCTTCAACAGCTCCCACTTCTCAGGCTCCTGGTATTTTAGTTTCTGGAACCCTGTAAATGATGCAGGTACACCATCAATACCTGATTTCTTATACTTCTGATATTGCGCTTGGTCAGAAGCCTTATTTTGTATTGCCTTTTCCTGCCCTTTCGCTTTTGGGTTATCTTTTACATATTTTTTATACCATTCACCATAAGTCATGGAAGCTGGAACAAGTTCAGTTCTGCCCGTTTCCGGGTTCAGTGCTCGTCTTTTCAGTTTTTTTATATCATCCTCTGATATGACTGCAATAGTGGTACTTCTACACCACGGATGCATAGGTGGATAGTTCTTTCCAACCTGCCTGTCCTTCAGGAAAAACCTTTTCCCATCCAGTGACCGACATATCTCAGATGTACGCAAGTCCAAAGTCGCAAGAAACTGATACTTTTGCAAATCACATTCTTCATATGCTTCTGCATTCAGTTCCCCGGAAACAAACGCTGCTTCTGTGCGAACCAAACGCCTTGCTTCAAAAATCCCCTGGTCAAATTTATTTGCAATAATTTTTACAGCTTCATTTTCAGGCCGCCCAGTAATCAGATCAATCAGTAGTTCTTCTTTAATTGCTTTTGTCAGTGTTTTGCTGTTCTTCCACAGGCGTTCAGAATAGTGTTTTCCACTCCAAGGTATAGAAATGACTTTATCAATCTGTTTCCTGTCTATATGAGCAAAACTGAAAGCATATGATGTATTGTGCTGTATCTCATAAATCTGTCTGTAATAAGAATCATTCGCCAGATCCACAAAAAAATCACCAGCAAGTATTTTTTCCTGCTGGTAAACATTGTTCATCACAATATCAAGCTGATTCTGTATCTGTCTTAATCGGTCAATTCTGAACTGGTACGCTGGTGCATCCAGCTGTGCCAGTATTTCCCGGTTCCTACCATCCTGCTCTAACAGCCTTTTCAATTCTTCCAGTGATGAAGAATCCTGTAACTGACTAATCAGCCGCCTTGCTTCTGCTTCTGTTAAACCGTGACTGTTCTGATACCTGTCAAATATCTTTCTTGACTCATATATCAGCCATTTAGACGCTTTTCTATACAACGTGGCTATTTCATCCGCTGTCTGTTCAGCATCAGTCATATGATGATATATGAGATAATTCGCCCTATTTATCCAGTATTGTTCATTATTCATTTACCTTTCCATCTTTCTTTTTGGAATCCTTTTCATCATCCTGACTGTTATCAGGTTTATCACCAGAATCAGATGTATCTGTATCATCCGGCGGTGTGTTTGCCGTCATAGAAAACATTTCCTGCTGCCGTTTCAAATCATCCTCTGCTTCTTTCTCCACAGTTCTCAATTCTTCCTCTGGATCATCTACAAAAGGAATCTGGGCCAGTAACGTTTTCTTTCCAACCTTACCCCACAGATTAGATACAATCTGACTGATCTCTAGCAGGTTTTTCGGTAATGCCCTGGTGAAGGTGGGTACAATACCAGCCACATCAAAATTGATTCCCTTATTTGCGTAAAAATTAGCAAATATTCTCAGTCTCTTTCTCAGACCCTTTTTGTAATACCGGGTCTTAATCTTGGTTATGTTCTCCATCCCCAGCAGCTTAAATTCCATAGCCACCCCGGAAACATTGCCGCCAAAACTCTCATCTGACATACAGGGAATATGTGAAAACTTGTGTATATCCTGCTCAATTGCTTTTTTCAGTATCTCCACACCGTTTTCATCAAAGGTTCTTGTCAGATACTCTGCTTTCGTACCGTCAGGCAGTTCCAGAATCTTCTTTTTCTTCAGTTCTTTCTGTGCTTCGTCAGCAGAATCACTGATCTTGTTCCCCTCTTCATCATACTCATCACCATCTGATAACAGTGTCCCATATATGGCAAGGATAGCATCAATAAACTGTTCCTTGTCCGTTACACGGTCACTCATCAATGCGTTGTATGCATCAATCAATGGTATCTGTAACTCAAAGTCACCCAGCCCCATCTTATTGTTTAGGTACTCAATGATGGGGACTTCACCTTTGTAATGTGGTTCACCCTGTTCATAGGTGGGTTGAATACCATCAACGTTCTGAATATTCAGAATGTACTTGTAATGTTCCGTAACCACAGTTGCAATATACTTTGTATCTGTCCGGTCAGAAGCATCACGTTTTGCATAGTAATATACAGCAAATAATTCATTCTGCTCAATCGTATCATCATACACAACAAAGGTATTCGCTGGTGACAGGTTTTTTATCATCAGATCTGTTTCATCCTTTTTGGTGTAAATGTATTCATAAGCCCTGCCGAAAATAGATAAATCCAGACCATTGTCACCGTCAGCTTCATCTGCCCCAGCGTATTCTAACTTATCCGTCAGGTCTGTAATATCTGTCTGTGCCTTATATGTAACCGGGTTACCGATAAAGTATGAACTGGCAGTATCAGAAATATCTTTTGCGTGATTACATACCAATTTGTTTTCCCGGTTCTTATCGTTCAGAATCTTGTGTTTTCCCTCATAGTAATCTTCAAGAGTAATCAGGTGATCCACAAAACTCCTGTGCTTCAGTATCAGGTGCCGGATAACCTGCTTATCAATACTCAATTCATTCCAGTTCTCAGCTGGTAATGTAAATACATGCATAACTATCAACCTTTCATAGTTTTCAGCTTTGCCAGCTGATTACTCAAAATCGTATAAACAAAGTACCTGACAGCATCCATTGCGTGATCGTGCTGTTTCACTGGTTTATCTTCTCCCCTGTCTGCTGCCTTTTCATCCCAGATGTATGATTGAAACTCAGCAATAGTATTTTCACAACTGTCACAGAAGAACAGTTTTTTAAGGTTCAGCAGTGTAGCAACCAACCTGATACCATCCAGTACATCATTTCTTGCTTTCAGTACTTTATATTTTCGTTTTCTCAGTTCCGCAATAAAAGAAGCAGCTGATGGATCCACAATCATTGCCCTGATTTTGGTATCACCTAGCCACTTTTTCAAGTCTTCTGCATATTCTGCATCAGTTTTCTGTTTTGACTTGTCACGTCCTGAATAGTAATATTCCCGGATGCAGTACCAATTCCCATCAGTGGCTTTATTCCACAGCAGAAATACAGTAGCATTCTGGGTACCATAGTCACATGACACATATCTGCATGAAGGATTATTTATCAGTTTACCTTTTATTTCATCATATTTGACAATATGTTCATCTTCACTGAACATATCATAAATAATTCCCTCAGCAACAGCCCATAACCCGAGGATGTACCGCTTGTAAAACACCCCAGTGTACATGCTCCTGTATCTTGTCTTGATTTTCTCAGACAATGACAGGTTATCATCCATTGTAAAATGCAGATACAGGATGTTCTTTTCCTTGCATTTGTTAATCCAGTTCTGTTTGAACCAATGATACGGGCCGTCAGGATTACAGTTGAACCACATCTTTGAACCATCAACCGAACAACGTCCAGTAGCCTGATTGACAAACGATTCCGGCATCAATGCCACTTCATCAAAGAACACACCGGCCAATGTGATACCCTGCACCAGATCCTGTGACCTTTCATCTTTACCACCGAAGATATAATAAAAGTTTTCTACATCCCCACGACTGACTACCAGAAGGTTATCAGCCCTGTGATCCGTAACAGAATAACCCCTGCTTCTCAACATCAGCTTCAGCCAGAACAGCACATTTCGCCTGAATGATCCGATAGTCTTACCACACATACCGAAGTTTTGCCCGTCAAAATTGGACATTGACCACATGACAAATGATAAGCACATTGATATTGTCTTTCCTGATCTAATAGCACCATCTGCAATTATTCCATCTGCATCTTTTACAGGTGAGTTATCACACCACCAATTCAATACCTTGCGTTGTTTCTTTGAGAATGGCTGAAACTTAAATACCTGTTTCTTCATCATTCCAATCCTCAGCAGCAGAAGAATTTAATGCTTCCAGGAATCCATCATTCGCTGTTTCTTCAACATCATTCAGTTGGGCTTTTGCTTTCATTGACTGGATCCTTGTCTTCTGTTCTTCAGTAGCCAGTTCCCAGTTTGCGTGAAGCATTTCGTCATACTGCTTTATCATGCGGCTCAATTCAGCCTGCGCCCTTGCCTGTGCCTTTAAGAAATTATTCTGTTTGTCCCATGCTTCCTGTACTTCCCAACGTTCCTCTGATACAGTCTCACCATCTTTCTCACCAATCTTATTGATGGTTCTATCTTGGTGATCCTTAACATAGGCTATTCGCTGTGCTCTCACAATGGCAGCATACGCAATCTGTATCTGGTGCCATAACAGGTCAAGAGGATCTGCATGTTCAATTGCGTCAAAAATCTCTTTCGTCTCATCCGGCAAATACTTAGAAAAGAATCCATACTTCTCAGCGTTCTTATTTTCTGGTGGGCCAGTGCCACCATGGCCCTTTGCATTTTTATTACCTGGTTGACCGCCTCTTTTTCTTTTGGAACGTTCCGTATTTTTTTGGAACGTTCCATTCAATTTATCGTCCCAAGAATCTTTTGATTTCCACCCACGAACTGTACCGGGTGAAATATTTAATTGACTTGCAATCTCAACTAAATCAATATTTCCTTTATGTTCTTTATAAATTTCAAATGCCTTATTTCTATTGGGATCTCTTGCCCTTGCCAAGCCCCACCACCTCTCATTCGTTTCATTTTGTATATCGAAAAGTCCGGGAAGCTGTAAAGGAGGAAACAGCTATATTTCCCGGACAAAGTAAAAAGCACATCCCCATGACAAAAGGATGCGCTTCATGTCTGATTGAACAGTCTACACAATATCAGCTTTCCTGACTCATATTCAAGTCAAATCAGACTGCTTTTATATCAACTCTGACTCAGATTATGTCATTTATTTTCAGATGTAACCAGTTTTGTAACCAATTGTAACTCGTTTGTAACTCATTTTACACTAATCAGTTACACTCTCAGCCCTTGATTTTACTGGGTTTCCGACATTTTTGTAACTAATGTAACTAATTTTTACTATATACTATTATATATATATATTATTTTTATTACTTCTTACTGATATACATTATATAAAAAAATAATATAATAAGAACATTGAAAAAATGAGTTACATTAGTTACATCCAGTAAAATCAAGGGATAAATGAGTTACAAAACCAGTTACAAACTAGTTACAAACGCCCAAACTAGTTACAAAAACATAAAAACAGAGGGTCAGCACTACACCAACCCTCAATGTTTGTCATACATCTGCATTTATTTCCTGCTCATACATCTGATAAAATTCGTTCAGTGCCGCTCCATGAATATGAAATAGATATCTCACATTGTAATTCATATCATCAGATATCTGGTTCCAGCTTTTCAGTTCAACATATCTTTCATATAAAACAGAGATATGTACATCATCCGGTAACTCATTAATCTGTTCACAAATTCTTATCTTCAGTCCAACCAGATCATCAATTTTATTATTGATTTCATCCTCTTTTTCTGAAATCTTTGCAAACAGTTCTTCATAATGACTACTTCCAGATTTACTGATCTGCACTTTTTCACCAGTACTAGGACTGCCAATAGTATACAGCATACCTTTTAAGTTTTCTTTCTGCCGTATCATTCTGTTTATGGCTGCATCTTTCTCCCTGATCTGGTTCAGATACTCTTTTGCGGTCATTCCACAACACCTCTTTCCTACTTAAAGATACGCCCTGATTTCTTATGTCTCAGTGTGACACGTCCGACAATCTCAAATCCTGCCAGATCAAGCAGCAGTCTGAACGACTGCATAACCTTATGGTTCAGCTTATCAATTTCCTGCTCCTGTTTCTTGGCAGATCCCATTGCGACACCTGCTGTCGGATCCGAATAACCCTCACTGTTCTTATAACTCATTCTCATCATCCCCCAACTCATTAACTTCTCCAATATTATCATCTGCTCCAGCTACGATAAGGGCTGTTAAGAACACCCCCATTGCAAGTCCACTGATGAAACACAATGCCCCAATAATAAAGTACCCCACATTATCTCCCCTTTCCGTGACCTCTGAGAAAATGATCCAGTAATCTGTCACGCCAATCTTCTCTATGTTTTTCACAGGAATCCTCATCATCTACTAAGATTCCCTTGCGATCACAAAAACCATCTTCGTTGTCAAGGCAAGTTTTACAAGTCTTTTCAATCATCTCTATCACCTTCTTTATACCCATATTTCATTGTTATTATCAAATATCTGACAGAATATAAATTCCAGTACATTAACTACTATTGAATTTCCAGCCATCTTATATAACTGAGTGTTTGATATTCCATGTCCAATAAGCATATCAACATCTTTATCTGTAAACCCCATAAGTCGGAAACACTCCTTCGGTGTAAGTTTACGAATCAGTAATGTACCGTCAGCCGCATTTCCAACCATTGCATCTTTCTGAACAGTTGTTAATGCATTAGAATATGTATTACCAGATACTTCTACCTGTTGACTTATTATATTATCTTTTCCATATCTCCCCCTCATTGCCACTGCTACAGCTTGGTGAGGGGCAGTAGTTAAAGTCTGAGCCATTTGTTTTCCCACCCTTCCACGTCTTGTTGTACTGTTTGGATACTCCAAATTAATTGAATCTCCCACTTCAGCTACTTCATAACCTTTATTTGTATTTGCTTTTAATACCACAAATGGTTCCAAATTCCCCCCCCCCCTTGCAATTTAATGTGGGCGCAATTCCAATAGGATCATACACCCTTCCCTGATTGGGATTCTTTCTGGTTTTTGTAGGACATATATTACCAACAAATATTATAATTTTATCTTCATTCATAATTTACCTTTACACACTTTGGTTCTTTATAATCTCTCATGAGTAATGTGGAACATATCCCCCCCTTGAGTGAATCATGTTATGTTTCTTATCAAAACGGTGATGTCTGTATCCTCTCTAAAGTCTTCTGTGAAACATAATATTTAGGATCAACCTCATCTTCCAGTAAATCACCTAGGCATTTCTTTAAAGGGATGGGTGTTGGAAAATTAAAAAGCCCATTATCAACATCTTTTCTGATACTGATAATGAATACTCTCTCTCTGTTTTGCGGAATCTCATAATCCTTTGCATTTAAAACTTTCCAGTAATTATTGTATCCGGCAGATTCCAGACTGTTTAGTACAATGTTGAACTGTTCAGTGAAACGTTTTCCTGTCAGGTTTTTCACATTTTCAGCAATGGCAATCTGCGGTCGGCATTCCTCAATGATTCTTAATGCATCAAAAAATAACCCCGAACGTGTTTTATTCCCATTTTCATCCTCGAACCCTTTCTGCTTACCTGCAAGTGAAATATCCTGGCATGGAAAACCATAAGTAACTAAATCAATATCCTTCGGTAACTGTTTTTCATTTATTAGAGTTATATCGCCAAAATTCAACGATTCTGGTACATTATGAATGATCGAATATGCTTTGCTTGCGTATTTATCAATTTCACAATAACCAACCAATTCATATGGAATAGATAAATTTTCAAGTGCTTTTTCAAAAGCACCTATTCCACTGAATAGGCTTAAATACTTAATCACATTTATCACTCCCTTACAAATATCTTTCTGACTGTGTTATCTATTCTGCTGGATATAATTTCAAGGTGAAGTCTTTTCTTGATCTGCTTACTGAATACAATCTTACCCATAGGCTGCATGTTATTATCTGCACAGAATACCTGATACCGTTTATATACGTCTGCTGTTGCTTCGTTCTCAATACTTTCAATGCCATTATCTTCAATGAATGCTTTAATAGGGTTGTTCTCATTTTCGTATTCATCCAACTGCTGCTGAACTTTTTTCGATTTAGTGAAACCATTATTTTCAATGATTCTCTTCAGTCCCTCAATACCAATTTTAATCATGTATTCTACTGAACTTTGTTCATTCAGTTCATACTTGATATAAGGACGGAATTTAGGATCAATGGTAACCCCATCTTCCAGATACTTTGAGAATCTGGCATTAAATGGGATAATAACTAAACGTCTGAGAACTGCACCTGTTTTGTCTTTCATTCTTGGAATATCATTGGCACTGAATAGCAACTTTGTGTATGGGTTAAATTCAAACGGATCCTGACCTTTTCTTTCAGCCTTGATTCTGTCACCCGTAACAATTTTCTTAAATACTGCCACCTGAGAACCTTGCAAGAAATCATCACCGATATCATCACCTAAATTTGCCAGCTTTCCGAATATCATGGATGTACTGAACCGGTCACCCAGTTCCTTCAGGTCCAAGGCAGATGTGTTTGCTTCACCGAGAATTGTTCTTATGCAGCTTATGAATGTAGACTTTCCATTTGCTTTATCACCAGTAAGCATAAACGCCTGTCCTAATTCATTCTTTCTGTAAAAGCAATAACCAATAACTTCTTCCAGCAACATTCTGATAACCGGATCATTACAGGCAAGCCGGTTCAATGTATCATCTGCCAGTTCATTGTAAGCATCCGAGTTATAGTTCCACGGTATTTTGTTTGTGATAACTAAATCAGAGGTAAACGGTTGCATCTGATCTGTAACAATATCGTAAATACCATTCTGAAACGCTATATAACGGGCATCTGCTGCCGTTTTTTCTTCAGCTATTAATTCCAATAACTCTAACACTTCCCGACGTTGCGTCTTCTTCAGGTTCGGTATCTGCTGGATCATCACCTTCTCAATCTCCCGGTACCCTACCTGATAAATCCCATCTTCATATACATGAAGCTGACCATTGATTCTGGCTACATTACAGTTACTTTTTAACCAATCTGCAAAACGTTCAAATAAAAATGTAGTACCATTGAAGAACACAGGTTTCTGAAAGGCTTCATCTCTAAGGATCACTTCTAGTTCTTCATCAGAAAGTGATTCTTTCAGGACGTATTTATTCAGGATCCTGATAGCTTCCCTTGTTTCATCCACCGTAAAACCATTTGCTGTGAGTGTCAGAATGTAGTTGAACAGGGCCTGATTCCTGCCATCTCCTGCATCCATATCAATAAAATCAGTGGCAGCCTTTACAGGAAGCATCCACTTCGGTAACTCCTGATATGTACCACCTTCTTCGATATCCCATTCAATGAAACGTTCTTCACCATTAATCTTGATAACCTCATATGATGTTCTGGTTCCACATTTGATGTCTGCTGTCAGCCCAATAGCAAGCGGCACATGTGTGTGGTTCCTTGTTACCTGATGATTTTTGAACAGGAAGTGCTTTCCTCTGGTAGTCTGGTATACTCTGCAATCAAGCTGATAGTCTTCAACAATATCCATCATGATTTCTGACTGTTCATAATCATCAATGTCTATCAGGATAGTGTCATTTTCCAGAACGCCCCCGAAACCGGGAAGATCTTTCACCTGCTCATAAGTCTTGAACCTGGTCTTATTCTTAAATTTTTCAACTGCTGCTTTTCCTTTGGTTTCAATATATCCTTTATAGAGCATCCCTCAACCACCTACTTGTCCCATTCTTTGATACATTGCGTATGTATAAAAATCTCAGTCCCACGCTTTGTTTTTACATATTCAATATCAGGATCCTTTTCATATATCTGTTTACTGCATACCGGACATATACATGTCCAGTTGTAATCTTTTTTCTTTAATGCTTTGTATCTATTCCACATTTGCACTTTTGTCATTTGAACATTTGTCATCATCCCCACCTTTCCGGTACTATGCTGCAATACCAAACTGTTTCAATCTTCTTTTTGCTAAGTCTATATACCACTGTTTGTCCAGGTTCTGCGGTACCTTTACCCCATTTACATCATCATTGTATATAAAGCAATGATCTGGTGTATCTGCGAACTTTTCAGGTTTACCACGGGAACCGCCGCACTTTAATATCCTACCATCCTGCAACTCATTTGAAGCAAATACCCGATAAGACTTATATGTATACCGCTGAGTCTTAGGATAATCGTAATATGTATGTTTTACCCTGACACCCTCAACACGCTGGACAGGTATACAGTGTTCATGTTCTACATGTGAATATTTATCTGACAGTTTCACTAGCTTCTGAAACTCTTTCAGATCATCACACTGGTTTATTGTCTGTTCCACTGGTATCTTTTTGACCATGTAATCAACAAGGGCTTTATTCAGAATTGGAAGATCATAATCAACCGCTGAAAGACCTTTCAGATACTTACCGATTCTTTCCACATCACCATCAGCTGAAATCCATAAGTAATTGTTTACATCCTTCTGATAGATTTCAGAGATATTATCAAGTTCCAACAGGATAGAACATTTGTCTGTACTGCAACGCTGTTCCCACTCCCAGCAGATATCATCAACCATTTCAAACGCTTCATCAGTGTCAGGAATCCAGATAATAAGACCATCCGTATTTGACTGGATCAATTCAAACCCAGGTATTACTTCCAGATGTTCAATCAGATCCAGCAACATAAGCTGACCATTGATACACATGCAGTTGTTATTTCGTGGATCATATGCAGGGTTCGTTTTATCTTTCATGGCACCTGACAGCGCATTAAGCATTTTCTTATATGGTAACTGGGCCTTTTTCCATTGTTTAGCCAGTGGTTTATTACCTGCTTTTGCCGCCTGAACTTGCGCTTTCTTCATTTTCTTTCTGGTCACGTATACCTTCGGATAGTTGTCATTACCTGCTGCCCTGGTGACAAGTCCCCATGCGATCAGCATTGAAGGATAGTAGTTGTTCACATCAACGTGTAATATCTGCCCTGTTTTATGAATTGGTTTTTCAGTTGCACCATGCAAACCACCGAAGCCAAATGTATGAGGAATCCCAGCAACTACCGTTTCCAATGAACGGTTATAAAAATATTTCTGCCACCGAAAAGAATCTGTCCAGTCGCACTTTTCCATCTCTGACTTCCATTTCTTTTTCAGCTTTATACTATTGGCTTTCTCATAGTTTTCTTTGGCTTTTGTATAATTTATCTTCATTTCTTCAGTACAGTCTTTTACCGCTGTACTGAACCAATCCTGAACATATTTGTATTTGTTCAGTCTCAGACACGGAAGAAAGAAATAATCAAATTCATCATTGAAGTCCTGTTTTGTACACCCAAGAACCTTTGCTGTGATTCTGGCTTCACTGCTGCCGATATCGGATAAACTCACATATTCCGGGAACGCCTGCACAATTCCATGCATGGCATTAAATACATCTACATTTTCCAGGAATACTTTTATAGTCTCTTCAACATCATGCCGACAGTAAAAAACTGTCTGTTCTATTTCTTTCTCAGTCAGTTTTCTTTTGATATCAAAGGGTACTTCTGTTTCCTTGATGTTACTACCCATGAAACCTTCCATGGTCTTCAGACCAACGGGTGGGTTAGGCATAACATCATAATTTATCATTGGAAGTTTATTAAATACTCTTGAATACTGCCAGCCTTCTTTTCCCTGAATGATGATCCAGTCATTGATCTTCTTTGGATCCAACCCCAACAGAATCCCTTTCATGATGTATTGGTCATAATGACGGTTGTTAAATCCAACCCATATGTTGCTCATATTTCGCTCATATAAGGTTCTTAACTTATCCTTGTCATTGATTATCACGTGTTCTTTTTGATTCGTTACATCAATGAAAACTGCAAGCCAGTCACGTTCAAAAACCTCAAAATCGTAAAATATCATCCTGTCACCTTTTCAAATGCAGGGTGGAATAACATATTGCTATCCCACCCATAACTTAATTAGCAGTCAAACACCTCATTGATAGTGATAGGGTTGAAATCTTTCGCAGCCCAATCAACCTCAGCTTCAACCTTTCCCTGCACTTCCTGAAAGATGTCAAGAATACAATCAGCAAAGTCAGAATAATTGTAAAATTCCGGTACGGTTTCTGTTTCCAGCTTGTCAAGCCATGTGCAAACGGACTTGATAGCCTTACCATCATTCCATTTTTCAGAAGTCTTGTTTCCAGAGATTACACGATTGAAAAACAGCAGTCTGCCTTTATGCGGACCTTCTTTGATCTTGCACTGTACCGCAAACATCAGCTTGTCTTTCGCTTTCGTCGGCTTAATTTCCATTTTATCGAAGCCAACAATATAAGTACCGTCCGGGACATCCTCAAATGAAGAAAGATCTGCATTCTTTACTTCTTCCTGTAATGCGTCAAGATCAACTTTCTTGTCAAATGCACTGAAATCTACTGCCATAATAATTCACCTATTTAACCTTTCATTTATATAAATTTATTTGTTATCTGATTACTGTCTGGTTCTGCGTCTTCTCTGCCCTCTGACCGGTGGTTCCGGTGCATTCATTGCACCTTCAGTTTCTGGTGTGGCATCCATTTTATCAGATTCAGACTCAGTAACTTCTGGTTCTTCCTGAACTGGTTCAGACTGTTCAACTGTCTGTTCAGCGGTCTTTCTTTCCTTGCGTGTTCTTCTTGGTGGTTTCTGTAACTCAGGGGCAGGTACACTTGCGGCCGCTTCTGTTGCAACATCAAAATCAACTTCTTCAGAATCACCTGCTGCTTCCTGAATTGCTTCATCTACCTTTTCCTGATACTCCACAAGTTTCTCATGGTTTTCAGCTTCTACCTCAGCCCTGCTCTTGCGTGTTCTTGTAGTCTTTTCCGCTTTTTCAACTGATTCTGCTTTCTGTTCTGCTTTTCTGGTTCTGGAACGTCTGCCGGAAGCATCCGGTTTTTCAACATCACCTGCTACTTTCTGGTCCTCTTTGTCCATTTCTTCATCTGACTTATATGTACCCAGTTCATAATAATTTTTAATCTTGTCGTACACATAGTTCAGGTCATTATCAATTGCGTAATTCTGGAACATTCCAAGAGGTGACTTAACTGTATCTTTTCCGCTGTTCTGAGTGTAAAAGTAATATTTAGCTTCATATACACCAGTTCTCAGAACGATTGTAAACAGTCCTTCAATAGTGATCTTCTCTCTTAACAGTTTTCCGATCAGCTTAACTGTAGTCAGTCCATTGTCCAGAGTTTCCAGATGTGTCATATAAGCAACTACCACATCATCCGGTAAGTCTTTGCACACATCAATGATCTCAAAGTAATTTGCACCGAAATCATTGTACTTGTCCCATCCAGTTTCCTTGATTCTGTTCATGTAAGGGATGGCAAGGATATACTGGAAATCATCAACCACGATCAGCTTTTTACCAGCTTTGACCTGTTCCTTCATGTACTTGATAATTTCTCTTGCATCTGTCACATTATCCAGTGTTTCAAAATGATTCTTGAATGGTAATGGTTTACCTACTGGATTTACTACTGCTGTAATAGCCGGATCACAATTTCTCATGCTGGTACTTTTACCTGTACCAGACTCACCCATGATTAATACTTTCTGTGCCATAATTCTTATACCTCTCTTTCATAAATAGTAATTTTTAATCTTTTTCTATCATCTAATGGTTTAAGCTGTACTGTATAATTTTCACACAGTAAGATACCAACCATATCCTGATATGATGCACTGGTTCTTGTACCCTCAATTTCAACACATCCGCAAACTTTAAGCTGTTCTGAAACCGCTCTTTCAGATGTGCTTGCTGCTGTACGAATAATACCTTTTAATTCCTCGCATGTTTTCTGCAAGTACAGATTTTTCTCAGTCAATTCCTTATTTTCATCTTCCAGCTCTTTGATTCTCTCAGAATCCATTCTTTATACCTCTCTTTCTTATTCTTCATCCTCTGGATTGTTATTACCCTCAATGACCTTACTGGTCCACATATCAGCCCAGTGAAGGATCATATAAAGCTGTGTTTCATGCCCCTTGACACCATAGTTTGCAGTTTCATACAGTCCGTCATGATATCTGATAGCAAATTCTTCATCCTCTGTCAGATCAATGAACAGGGTTGCAAGTTTAATGGATCTGGTTGCATGATCCAGCGGTAACAGTGACGGATTACGTTTCCATGGTTTAGCATCTGACTGTTTACCGGATTTCAGGATGTTAGGAATGTACATCTGTTTTCCATAATCGCCGCATTTACCGAGATCATGCAATAAGGCGGCAATCACTACACTATCCTTGATTTTGTTGTAGCCTGCACCACCCAGCAGGGAGACACCGATTTTTTCAGCAGTAAACATTACATTTACTGAATGTGCCGCCAGTCCACCTTTTTCATGTGAATGGTTTCCACCAGATGCAGGGGCTTCAAAAAATCCGCACTCTCTCATATACTCAATCAGGTCAAGGACTCCATCACGTCCGGTTTTAATCAGTTCTTCCCTGATAATATCCGGGTAATTGTATTCAACCGCAGTTGCTTTCTCATTCGCCCCTTCTGCAACCTCATTTTCTAATGTACCTGTTGCAATCTGCTCTGCTGTCATTTCTTCAACTTTCTTTTTTGCCATGTTTATTTATCCTCTCTTTCTTAATTTTTCTTTCCACTGATCCTGAAACTCAATATTGTCCAGGTACCATGAATTTCCCTTTTCAGTATCTGCTACAAATTCCTTGAAATTATCAAAATCTTTTGGGTACAGTAAAATCCCACGTCCACCAGCTTTTCTGATTTTTTCAAGATTGTAAAGCTGTAACTCTGATGGTTCCCCTCTCGGTGCTTTTACCTCAAGTCCAAGGAATCTACCATACATACACACCAGTAAATCAGGAATCCCACTTTTGGTATAAGCTGCACCACCCCAGTATTTCAGGAACCAGAATCCTTTTCCCTTCAGGAAGGTTTTCACCTTATTTTCAAAGTTCTTCTCTGCTGCCGTGTTACTCACCTCTTTTCACAAGTTCTGTTTCAAATTTCTGAATGGATGCAGTTGTTGCAATTTCAGTAATAATACTATCCGCATATTCCATTGAACTGTCACGGTCAACCTGATATTTGTCTGAAACATCACATATCCCAGAAATAAGGTTGTACACCAATTCCGTAATGTCAGCTATGTATTCTGTCCGTTTGTCACCCGTCAGAAATTCACAAACTGTCTTTCTCTGTTCTTTGATTTCTTCCATTTCTTCTCCCTTCTCAGATTTATATGTATATCCGTTCGCATAAGCAAACAGTGTCAACCATGCAAAGTTGATACAGCAAATGATCCCAGGAATCCAGGAATAGGAATCTAACAGACTACCAAAATATAAAAATGAGATACCATTGATAAGTGTAATCAGCTTTAAAACTCTATTTTTCAAACAACTCATCTGTCAGTTCCTTCCCCTTTCTCAATGCTGCAAGATTCTTTTCCTCAAAACTGCCTTTCACCAGCAGGTAGTAATAAAAGCAACTTTTATCCTGTCCTATACGGTGAATACGTTTCTTTGACTGTTCCCATAAATCACAGGATCCTTTGCCAAGTGGCAGGGTGTAGTAAATGATCTTATTTGCTTTCTGAAAATTTCCACCCATTGCACCGGCCTGATACTGAATAAATGTCACGCTGTTCTCTACACACTCATAGGCATACATTGAACGCCCTGAACCATTCACAAAACTTACTTCCCGGTCAAGTGCTTCACATATTTTTCTTAGCCTTGTAAGTTCCTCATTAAAATTGTAGAAAACAATCACCCTGTCTTCTGTTGATTCCAGTAAGTCCCTGAATGCTTCTAATTTTTCCTTATGCCACTGACCGCACAGCTGCCTTGCATATAAAGTTTTGGTAAGACTGTTATCACCTACCAACTCAACTCTGGGTGTTACATCATTACCATAAAAATCAGAATCATCTTTAAACTGAATAAGATTTAATGTATCTAAGACCAGATAACCATTTTTCATAAAATGTCTGTATTCTTTGGTAGGTTTCACATAAATCTTCTGTTCAATCTGTTCAGGCAGTTCAATGACTTCCTGCGTTTTCATAAATACTGCCCCATGCTGTGCCAGTTTCTTTTTCAGATGATCTACGTGTTTATACCCAGTAACAACTTCCCGTTTAAACTGTCCCTGTTCTACCCATTCTGTATCTACATAGGAAGCCCAGAACGCTTTTTTCTTTATATCCCATCCCAGCAGCTTGCATTGTGACCACAGCTTTTCATATTTACCGGATGTTGGTGTACCTGACAACAGAACAACGCTTTCTGGTTGTAATCTCAGAATGAATTTTGCTCGCTGTGTAGTCTCATTTTGTATCAATGAAGATTCATCCAACATCAAAGTAAAATCCTTTATATGAGTGATATATGAACGCCTGTACACCAAATCATAGTTGATAACACCGACAATCTGTTTTTTATAGTCATAGATGGTACTGGTGTCAATCAATTCCCGGAACCGTACCACCTGTGTTTTCTTTGTCAGGTTGAACACTTCATAATCTGGATAGTACTTTTCAAAGTGATCCACCCAGTCATCAATCTTTGATTTCTGGCAGACCACCAGATTTACGTCATTATTCAGCAAGTACATTTTCTCTGCACCGACAAAAGTTTTACCAAGGCCCATGTCCAAGTAATATGCGCATCTGTTGAATGATTCTGTCTGGTCAAGGGCCTGCTGCTGATGGGGCATAAAATTTAAAACGGGCATATGGTTTTTACCAGCCTGTCCACTGCTGAACACATTGCTTTATCAAAATCAGACAGATTCTTTGCAGCTTCAGGATTGTATTTGATTCCCAGTTCTTTCACTACGCTATCCATTGCAAGATCAAGCGCATACTCTGCAAATGCGTCACTAAGTTCAGGATTTCTATGTAACTCAAAATCAAGAATTATTCTTACAGACTTGTCAATTTCTTCCTGTGGTACATCCTTCCCAAATAATGCAACGCTTCTATCCACGTTACGCTGGATTCTTTCAGCAATACCTTTTTCTTTCAACATTTCTACAACTTTACTCATTACTTTTATCCTCACTTTCTACTTTGATTCCTGTACATTTCCTGAAAATTTCTGCATCAAAATTCGGTAATGACTTGATGATATCCTTGCTACCATCAGTCAGACCATCCCACCAAATCTGTGCTGACTCTGATTCATCCAGAACCTTCAGATATCCGCCTGTTGTTTCATAAGTTGGATATTTCTCTTTTTCTTCATCTGTCATATCGTATGAAGAAACCCATTCAACCACATTTTTAGGAATATGAGCCAATGCATAACGTGCATCAGAATTAATCCAGTCACGGTAAGTCCAGTCAGTAGGTTTATCAAACAGCATAATTTTCTGTTCTTCTGTCATAAAACAACCAGTATTAAAAGAAGAAAGGTTCCAATCCCCGGTGTTGCGATTCCCGGTGTTGCGATTCCCGGTGTTGCGATCCCCGGTGTTGCGATTCCCGGTGTTGCGATTCCCGGTGTTGCAAAGACCCGTACAACCTTTTCCTGTATTCACAATTGTCAAGAGTTCCTGCCAGCTGATCTCACGTACAATCTGGATTTTATTGGTACAACACTTTGTATCACCAGATTCAGTATCAACCATTCCCAGTGCAAAAACCTCTGTCACAACACTTTGGCGTTACATCTTCCTCAAATGTCTTACCTACTTCGTACTGGAAGTTTCTACAAGTCCAGTCTGGGTTAAATACTTTATAGCCTTTAATTGGTTCGCTCATTGTCATTTTTCTCCTTTAATTATTCCATCTAATCCTCAGATCAATATTCAACTGCTCTTTGATTTCTTTAATGTAATCATCCCAGGTTGCAAGATCATCCATCAGGTACTCCGCACCTTCTTCCATCTTGGCAATCAAACGTCTGCAACGTTTCTCACCGAAACCAAATTCGTCATGAACGGCAGCAATACATAAGATAGTGAATGTATCAATTGTCATTTCCTTGATTTTCTGTGATGCTTTATCCAAATCCTTAGCTGCCAGAGAAGTATGTATTCCGGTCACACCACGAAATTTACATTCTCTCTCTAATGCTTCAAGTCCACCTTCCTTTACAATTCTTCTGGCAAGATCAAGACCGTCTTCACGACCTCTTTCATACTCTCTCATTTTGTTCATAAGGCAATCCCCTCAACTTCTGCAAATCTCTTTGCATTGATAAAATAGGACCATCTGTTGTCAGAGGTATGTACTGCATATCCCCAGGGAAAAACCCCCTGCTGTAAACCTTTTCTGACCGTGTTATGGTTCATACCCATCAGTTTCGCCGCCTTCGTCACATCAAGTCTCGGGATAACGCCATCCCTGATTTCAAGCTGTGGCATAACCTGAAGTTCCTGATCCATGCCGGTAAAGTAATCAGAAGCCAGACCAAGTGACGTAGCAATGGCACTCTGGACATCTTCTGACGGGATCTGTTTACCTGACAGATACTGGCTCACAGACCCCTTACTTTTCCCGGTCATTGTTACAACCTGACGTTGGTTCAGGTTCAGTTCCTGCATTGCCTTTTTTAATTTCTCAGCAAATTTCATTTGACCTCACCGCCTTCCGGGAAACTATTGTTGTTATACTGTCTCATAATATGGATCTTATATTTTCCATCTGAGCATTTCTGAGCCTGAATGATGCGGTAACCTTTCTTGCTGTCCTTTAATTTCTGTTCAAATACCGCAAATTCCATTTCAGAATCAAACTCAATGAACTGTTCAATCCACGCTGAAAGAATCTTTTTCATTGCAATCCTGCTCACTTTCTGCTACTATGTAGCTGAAATAATTTTTTCATTGTCTGTCCCATTGGAACTGGTACTTCCCGTGGGACTCTTTTTATTCCCTAATGTTTCAATGAGTGGGAGATACCCCTCTTTTTTCAAAGTCTCATACAGGAACAGTCTTCCTTTCTGCGTCCACTCAGTACGCATCCTTACCCCTATGATTCCACCACGGCGGGTATACTCATAAGTGGTACTGTGTACATATCCACAAGCCTGATACTTTGCATACAACACCCACTGGTCACCAACTTTGTACTGTATTCCCAGTTCATGAAGAAGTTTGTTGAAAGATCTGGCACTCATGCCGTAGTCTTTCGCAATCTGTGTTGTAAGTACCAGTGACTGGCAATTCAGGATCATGTCAACATAATCTGCTTTCGGCTGTAACTCAGAAATAACTTCCTGCTGCGCTATAAGCTGCTTATCTTTAAATTTTATTTCCTCTTCTTTTTTAGCAAGGACTCTTTGTGATGCTTCCAGACCAGCCGCTATGATTTCATAATCTGTCATATTTTGCGGAGTCCAAACATAAGCACCTGTCTTACGGATGGTTGGGAGAACTTCTGATGTAACCCAGTGCTGAAAACGTTTAGCAGATGGGAGCTTGCTACCAAGGATAAGGGCGTATAAGCCGGATTCGTTGATAACTACCATTTTCTGTTTTCCACCAGGTGTCACCATTTCAGTGACCCCTTTATCTTCTTCTAAAACATGGTTAGAAACTGCGTTGGCAAGTGATTTTCCATTTCCATATCCCAATGCTGCCGCAACATCTTTACCAACGAACCATACTTCACCATCAATCTCTACTGTACGGATATCACCAAACTCAGGGTTATTGAAAACCTGAATGTTATTCATTTACTGACCTTCTTTCTTTTCGTCTTTCTTACTCATTGCCGCCGCTGTTGCAATAGTTCCTTCCAGATAACCACGCTCACGCTCGGTCATATCTGGTAACTTTTCGGCAAGGTCACGAATGATCTGTTTTTCTTTTTCTGACATAACTTTTCACTTCCTTTCTCTTGGTTATAGTCTTGCTTCGCTTGAACAATGTAAGTCAACAAGGTACTGTGTCCTCTCGCTCGTTGATTCTTCCGCTTAACACCTTCTTGTTATAGGAATAACGTGGCAATTGGCTTGCCCTCAGTACCCAGTGGTACACACTCTGCGTCAGTGTCCTGATGTTCCTGCTTTCTTCAACTGCTTTGCCGGGTCATGTTTGTCATACACGTAACTCTGTCTACCAGGTACCGTAGCCTAACTGCCATGTTACTTGTTACGTAGCCCTCTCGCTTCACCCGATCTTTCCTGCTTTCCTTATTGACTTGTCAGTTCAGTGGATGGGACTGAACTGACGTTGTAATCAACAAAGACTGATGTGTCATTTGCTGTTCGTCTTTTGTTGTTTACATGGCTATCATACGTCATTAAATAGCGTTTGTCAATACCCTTTTTGTTGTTTTAATGTCATTTTGTTGTTTTAATAGCATTTTTCTATTGATTTTTTATCCTCACTGGTGTACAATAAAAATAAGAAAAGAGGTGAGACAAGAATTGAATGAAAGATTAAAAAAGCTGAGAAAAACTTTAGATATGACTCAGCAAGCATTTGCTGATAAGTTAGGGGTAAAACGTAACACAGTCGGACAATGGGAATGTGGTGTAAACCCTTTAACAGATCAGACGGTTGTTTCTATCTGTCGGGAATTTAATGTCAATGAGAATTGGTTAAGAACTGGCGAAGGTGATATGTTCACGGAAATGTCCAGAGACGAACAAATTGAAAAATTTGTTGGAGACCTTTTACATGGTGAAGAAGATTCTTTTAAAAGACGTTTGATTTCAGGACTGGCAGCACTAGATGAAAATGGATGGAAAGTATTAGAGGACTTTCTGGATTCTATCCAAAAGAAAAGGGGCTGATTATTTCAGCCCCAGAAGTGCTTTGATATGTACATAGACAAGGCGCAAACACCTTTCGTCTAACATATCGAGCATTTCAATTATTTTTCTTTTATAGTCCAATACATCCATCCCCTTCACAGACCGCACGACCCGATTAGTAGCGATGTGGTAATTATACCACGAACATTTGTTCGTATCAAGTGGTAAATTATGGAAAAGAGGTGGTAATGTTTTGGCAAGGCGAACCAAAAGCCACGGATGTTTATATACTCTGATTATAGGGCCTTTTGAATTAACCCTCAGATTCTTAGGATGTTTTTTGAAATTAGGGCTATATTTTACCATGTATGTAATGATTTTTTGTTTTTATGTTGTATGGTTCTTAATCAGCGGAATATTTAAACTAATATGGAATTTGATTTCTCATAAAGGATCTGGATTCCATACAACCTGTACTACTGGTGAAGAATACGAAGTAATGTGCTGTCAAAAATTAAAACAACATGGATTTACTCACATAGAGACTACACCAAAATCTGGAGATCACGGTATTGATATATTGGCTCATAGAGCTGGTAAGAAATACGCAATTCAGTGTAAGTACTATTCTTCACCTGTTGGAAACCATGCAATACAAGAAGCATATTCTGGATGTGCATATTATCGCTATGATATACCTGTGGTATTAACGAATAACACGTTTACCAAAAATGCCATTGATGAAGCTAAAAATATTGGTGTTCAGCTTTGGCCACAAAACAAAATTCCTTTTTCTAATAAATCAATGTTCCGCGGATTATTCAAACGAACAGGAAATACAGAAGAATATAGTCAAGAAGAATACCAACAACTTCTCGACAATCTCGGAAATACTTATATTGATACACTTTCAAATGATTTAGGAACTTTTGTTAAATTACTGAATGTGAACAAATTACCAAATGGTTATCACATGGTATATGAAACTGATTCTGCTGCCATTGATGGGATCCATGCAATACAGACAGAATTTAATAGCAACTTAGAAGATCATTACATATTTACTAAACTAACTGATGATACATTTTCTATCGACCAGATAAAAAATCATTAGTTTGTAACCAATTTTGTAACTCATTGTAACTCATTTGTAACTGTTCCGAAACTGCCAGAAGTCCAGTAACTACAAGGCTTCGGGGCATTTTTGTAACTGTGTAACTCATTTTCCCTTATATATTATATATTTTTATTATTTACTTACTTTTATATTTTTAATTTATTTTTTTATAATAAAAATATTTTTATAATAAGAACATTGTCAAAATTAGTTACATTGGTTACATCCGCATAAAATAAGGCATTATAACAGTTACAAACTAGTTACAATCGGTTACATTAGTTACAAATTGATTTTAATATAGAAAACCGCCCTGATGTTGGCGCATCAAGACGGTCCTCTGTTCCCATTATGGGATGGATGTATTATAGTCCAATATCATTCTACCATAATGGGAACAGTCAAACAAGCCACACAAATGTTTGGCTGTTATTTTTATACCCATTTTTAGAAAGGATGATGGAAAATGAGCAGAAGAAACCCAAACGGTTATGGCTCTGTAACAAAATTGAAAGGTAAACGGTCCCGACCCTGGATGATCCGGGCAACTATTTATGATGCAGATGGAAATGGTAAACAGGTCACTGTTGATTATGCTGCCACTGAGGAAGAAGCAAATATTATTCTTGCACAGTACAATAACAATCCTTGGAATATTGACCGCAACAAAGTTACCCTTGCAGAATTATATAAAAGATGGTCTGCCATCAAACTCCCTAAACTCGGTAACTCATCCCAACGGAATATGAGGGCAGGTTATAACCATTTAGAAAAATATTATGGTATGAAATATCGTCAGATCAGAGCATACCATATGCAGGACAGTATTGATAACTGTGGCCTTAGTTATGCAATGCAGAGTATCATAAAAAATTTATGGGGGCATCTTGACCGCTTCGCTTTTGAGTGCGACATAATTGACAAGATGTATTCCCAGCTTACCACCGCACCACCTGTACCAGAAACAAGTAAAAAACCATTTACGGATCAGGAAGTCGAGAGTCTGTGGAAAATCAAAGACCAGCCATATGTCAGCAGCGTTCTGATATTCTTATATACTGGTTTTCGTCTGAATGAACTGTTAGGGATGAAAACAGACCAGGTCAATCTGGAAGACCAGACATTTAAGGGTGGGAGTAAGTCCACAAGCGGTAAGAACAGAGTCATACCAATTCACCCACGTATTCTCCCACTGGTGGAAGAACTGGTCAGTGAAGGGAATCCTTATCTGATTTCATTCCATGGCAAAAGGTTTGTACAGTCTGTGTACTACAATTATTGGAATCCAATCATGAAGCAGATAGGTGTGAACCATACACCACATGAAGCCCGGCATACATTCCGATCAAGACTGGATTCTGCCGGGGCAAATAAGAAGTGTATAGACATGCTGATGGGGCATAAATCTAAAGATGTAGGTGAGCGTGTTTATACCCATAAGAGTCTTCAAGAATTGCGTGATACTATCCTGTTATTAAAATGATTCTGTTCGGTTTTTGACTGAACCAGTAACAAATTAGTAACAAAAAACGCTAGGAATGCTGAAAAATCAACATTCCTAGCGTTTTAAAAATCATTATAACATAATTCTTCCAATTTGCACCTACTATTCACCTTTTTCTCATTTT
>OLQQ01000257.1_pt1 | contig 31377 bp, 23 predicted proteins | sample 1672041 | NCBI WGS metagenome assembly OLQQ01 (sample SAMEA3136639, study PRJEB25190) | human gut metagenome
GCTGTCAGCGTGTTTCCTTTTCTGGCACTTCCATTAATGATTACAATTTTCATGCATGTATCCTCCAACTTCCTATTTGTATGTCTCTATTATACCATAATGATAGTGGTATGTGAAAAATTATATATTCATTTAAAGCGAATTTTTATGCAATTTTACCACTTTACTGCATTAAAATTTAATACTTTTTTTATAAAATATGCAAAATATAACAAAAAGTACTGGACAAAATGTCCTATACGAGGTAAAATGCATATATGTAATCAAACAGCACATTTGAAGGTTGTGCAGATAGTATTGGTTATATTTTGCGAATTGGGGGGATTTTTCATGAGAATATATCATGCTAAGGATTATGCAGATATGAGCAGAAAGGCTGCAAATATCGTATCGGCACAGGTGATTATGAAGCCTAATTGTGTATTGGGACTGGCTACAGGCTCTACACCTATCGGCTTGTATAAGCAGCTCGTTGAGTGGTTCAAGAAGGGGGATTTGGACTTCTCAGAGGTTATGACGGTGAACCTTGATGAGTACAAGGGATTAAGCCGTGAGAATGACCAGAGCTACTATTATTTTATGCATCAGAATTTGTTTGATCATGTGAATATTCCGGTTGAGAATACTCACCTGCCAAACGGCATGGAGCCGGATTCTCAGAAGGAGTGCAAGCGCTATACAGAGCTGATTCAGTCTCTTGGCGGTGTTGATTTACAGCTTCTTGGTATCGGACACAATGGCCATATCGGTTTTAATGAGCCGGGCGAGTCTTTTGACAAGCAGGTACACTGTGTGAATCTGACAGAGTCTACTATTGAGGCCAATAAGCGCTTCTTTGCATCGGCTGATGATGTTCCGAAGCAGGCTTATACAATGGGTATCAAGACCATCATGCAGGCTAAGAAGATTCTTATTGTTGCAAGTGGTGAGGATAAGGCAGAGATTGTGCACAAGGCTTTCTTTGGACCGATTACACCACAGGTGCCGGCTTCTGTATTACAGTTGCACAATGATGTTACGCTTGTAGCGGATGAGGCTGCACTGAGTTGTTTGTAGATATTTTTTAGTTGAGAAGGTGCATGTATATGATAATAAAAAATGCAAGGGTATTTACAGAGGATGGCAGCTTTATGCAAGGTGATGTTGTCGTTAAGGATGGCCGTTTTGACAGTGTTTTGGAGAGAACAGCTGACACGGACTCGGCTAATGACAGCGCACCGCAGGAGATTATAGATGCATCAGGTCTTATCATGATACCGGGTCTTGTGGATATTCATTTTCATGGATGCAAGGGAGCTGATATGTGTGACGGCACCGCAGAGGCACTTGATGTGATTACAGCATACGAGGCTTCTGTCGGAGTGACGAGCGTGTGTCCGGCGACTATGACCATTCAAAGGGATGAGCTTTTGAGTGTCATGAAAAATGCCGGTGATTATACTTATCATGGTGGTGCACATCTTGTAGGCATCAATATGGAGGGACCTTTTATCAGTCCTTCTAAAAAGGGCGCACAGGCGGCAGAGAATATCATGCGATGTGATTATGATTATTTTTGTGAGCTTCAGGATGCGGCCAATGGCTTGATAAAGCTTGTAGATATTGCTCCGGAGGAGCCGGGCGCGATTGATTTTATAGACAGGGTAAGAGGAAGTGTTGTGGTTTCAATAGCACACACAGCGGCTGATTATGACACAGCGGTAGAGGCTATTGAGCATGGTGCAAGCCATGCCACACATTTGTATAATGCGATGCCACCGCTTCATCACAGGAATCCCGGAGTTATCGGGGCTGTGAGAGATTCAGAAAAGTGTCATGCGGAGCTCATTTGTGACGGAGTGCATATTCATCCGTCGGTTATCAGGGCGACATTTGCCATGTTTGGTGCGAAGCGCATGATTTTAATAAGTGACAGCATGAGAGCCACAGGGCTTGAGGATGGAGAGTATACACTCGGTGGACAGGCAGTGACGGTCAGAGGTCCGCTTGCCACACTTCATGATGGGACAATTGCCGGCTCGGCAACCAATCTGATGGATTGTATGCGTTTCACAGTAAGGCAGGCAGGTATTCCGCTTGAGGAGGCAATTATGTGTGCTACAGCCAATCCGGCTAAGGAGATTGGCATCTATGATGAAGCAGGCAGCATTTCTGCAGGAAAGAGAGCAGATTTTGTGCTTCTCAATGATGATTTGGATATTGTGAGTGTGTATATCGACGGAAAGGAGATATCATGTTAGGTTTTTTTAAGAATAAGTCAAAGGGAAAGGTGATCTGTTCTCCGTGCAACGGCAGAGTGGTTCCTATTACAGAGGTTCCGGATCCTACTTTTTCTGAGAAGATATTGGGAGACGGTGTGGCCGTGATTCCTTCTGAGGGCAGATTTTACGCTCCGGCGGATGGAGAGGTGACAGCTGTATTTGATACGCTTCATGCTTTTACCATGACGACAACTCAGGGAGTCGAGCTGCTTTTGCACATTGGTCTGGATACAGTGACACTAAAGGGTGATCCTTTTAAATCACATATTTCTGTTGGTGATCAGGTGAAGAAGGGTGACCTTTTGATGGAGGCTGACCTGGAGCAGATTAAGGCAGCAGATCTTAATGTCATTACTCCGGTTTTAATTGGCAATACTGCTGATTATAGTGAGATAAAGATGCTCAAAGAGGGAAATGTATCCGCCGGTGATGAGATTTTAAGTCTCGCGTAGATTTGAATATAATTATATAATAATAACGAACTTTATTGGAGTATCTCCAGTTTAGTATACATAATGTAAAGGAGGGGAAATTTATGAAATTTCTTCAAAAACTGGGTAAAGCTTTAATGCTTCCCGTAGCGGTGCTTCCTATCTGTGGTATCCTCATGGGTATTGGATATTATTTATGTCCTGCAACCATGCAAGGTGGTGATATCGAAGGTGCGCGAAATTTAATAGGTCTGTTTTTAGTTAAAGCCGGGGGCGCTTTGATTGACAACATGGCCATCCTTTTTGTAATCGGCGTTGGTGTCGGTATGTCGGATAAGAACGACGGTACTGGCGGTATTGCAGCTTTAGCTTCATGGCTGATGATGACAACACTCCTGTCTACAGGCTTTGTTACCACAATCATGCCATCTATCGCTGACAGCGCTACAAAGACACTTGCATTCGACAAGATTCAAAACCCATTTATTGGTATCTTGGCCGGTATTATTGGTTCTTTGTGTTACAACAGATTTAAGGATACAAAGCTTCCTGACTGGCTGTCATTCTTCAGTGGCAAGCGTTGCGTAGCAATTATCGCAGGTGTTGTTTCAATCCTTGTATCTGTAGTATTACTGTTTGTATGGCCATTACTTTTCGGTGCTCTTGTATCTATCGGTAAAGCAATCGTTGGTTTTGATGTAGTCGGTGCAGGTATCTATGCATTCCTGAACCGTCTGTTAATTCCTACAGGATTACACCACGCATTAAACAATGTATTCTGGTTCGATACTATCGGACTTGGAGACCTCAAACATTTCTGGGCAGGCGAGACATCAAAGGATGTTTCATGGAGCCTCGGAATGTACATGTCAGGTTTCTTCCCATGTATGATGTTTGGTATTCCTGGTGCAGCACTTGCTATGGTTAAGTGCGCAAAGCCTGCTAAGAAAAAGGCTGCCATCGGTATCCTTGCTTCTGCAGCTATCTGTGCATTCATCTGTGGTGTTACAGAGCCTTTCGAGTTTGCATTTATGTTCCTTGCTCCTGCTCTCTATGTGATTTATGCTTTACTTTATGGTATTTTCACAATGATTACAGTAGCTCTTGGATTTAGAGCAGGCTTCTCATTCTCAGCTGGTGCGATGGATTTATTATTCTCATCTTCACTTCCGGCTGCAGCAAGGACATGGCTCATCATTCCTCTTGGAATCGCAGCTTTTATCGTATTCTACATTGTATTCTATTTCGCTATCAAGAAATGGGATCTTAAGACCCCTGGTAGAGAGGACGATGATGTCGAGGCAGAGAAGAAGGCAGTGCTTACTAACAATGACTACACAGCAGTAGCAAAGACTATTCTTGAGGGCTGCGGTGGCAAAGACAATATTGCAAGTATTGACAACTGTATCACAAGACTCAGACTTGAGGTTAAGGATATCACTCAGGTTGATGACAAGAAGATTAAATCTGCAGGTGTTGCAGGCGTTATGAAGCCTGGCAAGAATTCTGTCCAGGTTATTATCGGAACAAAGGTTCAGTTTGTTGCGGATGAGTTTTCTAAGCTTTGCGAGTAGATTTGTTCTGCAATATAGCAGTGTTGATTCACATTAGTTGATTCACATAATTTCATAATACATGACTAAAAGCCACACCGGGTGTTATGCCTGGGGTGGCTTTTTTGAGTTCGGGCCGTAAACTCTGCCCGGTCGTGGTGCACACGGAAATGTATAGCTTTACAGCAAGGGTTGAAAAACAAACAAATGTTTGCTATAATAAATGAAGCGAGGAAATAAAAGTATATTAGGTTTAGTAATTTAAGTATTCATTTAATTTATTGTAATTAGGGAAAATCCAATATCAATCGATTGATAGAAAGAGTGATTTTATATGAACATATGGCTAAAGTTAAGGAAAACAGCTGCAATTGCACTATGTGAGTTACTTGCAATTGCTACAATTTTTACAGGCTGTGCCTCCGCTGATTTATCCGGCACTGAAGGTGCCGGGCATGCCGCAGGAGCTGTAGTGGCAGGTGAGGATTCTTCCGGTGCTTTAGGCAGCAAGGATAATGCGGATGATATACAGGGCGGAAGTGACCCGGCGGAAGCTGATTCAGGTGCTAACACTACAGGACAGGCGGATGCAGGGAAGCCACAAGAGGATCTTGTAAACAACAATTCCTACGTTTCCCTCGATGCGATTCCGGCATATGATGGCAAGGCATACGTGGCTGTCAACAATAATGAGCCTTTTTTTACGGACAGCGATATGACTACCACTGCTTTTGAAAATTACAGTGATTTGGATTCACTTGGCAGATGCGGTGTGGCTTATGCCAATATCTGTAAGGATATCATGCCGACTGAGGAGCGTGGCAAGATAGGCATGATAAAGCCATCAGGCTGGCATACGGTGAAGTATGATGTGATAAAGGACAGATATTTATATAATCGCTGTCATCTTATTGGCTATCAGCTTGCCGGCGAGAATGCCAATCCAAAGAACCTTATTACCGGCACGAGATACCTGAATGTGGAGGGGATGCTTCCGTTTGAGAATCTGGTAGCGGATTATGTAAACAATACAGGAAATCATGTACTCTACAGGGTGACTCCGATGTTCTCGGGCAGCAATCTAGTTGCAAACGGCGTTCTCATAGAGGCAAAGTCGGTTGAGGACAATGGTGGCGGCATACTTTTTAATGTCTATTGCTATAATGTGCAGCCCGGAGTCGGAATAAACTATGAGAATGGTGACAGCTGGCTGGATGGCACCACAGGAAGTGCATCATCAGGCTCAGACACCTCAGCAACAGAAAATAGCGCTGCAGATTCCTCAAACAGCGAGACGATGGTTCATATCACTGCAACCGGCAAGAAATATCACCGTGCGGGCTGTCGGACCTTGAAAAAGAGTGACACAGAGGTAACGCTTGATGAAGCAAAATCCATGGGCTTGTCTCCGTGTGGCATCTGCAATCCGCCGCAGTAGATGTGCATTAGCATTTGCAACCGTTCACAGCAGATGCTCGTTATCTTTGCAGTCCGTATAATTACCATAAACCCTTGACGATTGCAAAACCGAAAAGTATAATAGAATAGCTAATGAATTCAATATTTTAATATAGATGGAGGAAACCAAATGGCACTGAGCAAAAAGCCGGTCAACGGCATGAAGGATATACTACCTGCAGAGATGGAAATCCGTGATTATGTGACAAGCGTGATCAAGGATACATACAGAAGCTTCGGATTTACACCGATAGAGACACCATGCATGGAGAATATAGCAAATCTCACAAGCAAGCAGGGCGGAGAAAATGAAAAGCTGATCTTCAAGGTAATGAAGAGAGGCGAGAAGCTGAATCTGGAGACAGCAAAGGAAGAGTCGGATGTAGTAGACTTTGGAATGCGCTATGACCTTACAGTGCCACTTTCAAGATATTATTCAAACAATGCCAACAACCTGCCATCGCCGTTTAAGGCACTTCAGATGGGCAGTGTGTGGAGAGCAGACAGACCTCAGAGAGGCCGCTACAGACAGTTTACACAGTGTGATATAGATATACTCGGAGAGCCAAGCAATCTGGCAGAGATAGAGCTGATTACAGCAACCACTACCACAATCGGCAGACTCGGCTTCGAGAACTTTGAGATAAGAATCAACGAGAGAAGAATCCTAAAGGCAATGGCTGCTTACAGTGGTTTTGCTGAGGAGGACTACGACAGCGTATTTATCACACTCGATAAGATGGACAAGATAGGAGTGGAAGGCGTTGCAAGTGAGCTTGCACAGGATGGCTATCCACAGGAAAATATTGACAAATATCTTGATTTGTTCAAGCTTTTGGAGCAGACAAGGGATGTCACTGAGGGTGTAAATATACTTTCAGAAAAGCTCGGTGAATATTTAGACGAAGAAGTGGTTACAAATATGACAGAGATAGCTACTGCTGTCAATGCCACAAAGGGAGCAAAGTTTGAGCTCGTATTTGACCCTACACTTGTTCGTGGAATGAGCTACTACACAGGAACTATTTTTGAGATATCAATGCCTGAGCTTGGCGCAGCTTGTGGCGGTGGCGGACGATATGACAAGATGATTGGAAAGTTCACCGGAAATGATGTACCTGCCTGTGGTTTTTCAATCGGTTTTGAGAGAATTATCCTGCTTCTCATGGAGAGCGGCTTCAAGATTCCTGAGAGTCCAAAGAAGGTGGCTTATCTGGTTGAGAAGAAATATCCGGCAGACAAGCTTGTTGATGTCATGAACCAGGCAAAAGACGCAAGAGCAAACGGACAGCAGGTGCTTGTTGTGCGCATGAACAAGAACAAGAAATTCCAGAAGGAGCAGCTTATGAAAGAGGGCTACGAGGAGTTTGTTGAGTTCTTTAACAGATAGGAATCTGATAAGCAGCAGATTAGCTGTGCAGCAGCGGTACCAGACAGATATTAGAATAAATATATAGTAGAAATATAAGGAGCATAAAATGGCAGAATCAATGCAGGGCTTACATAGAAGCCATAGATGTACAGAAGTATCAAATGCCAATATCGGTGAGAAGGTCACCGTGATGGGCTGGGTACAGAAGAGAAGAAATTTAGGAAGTCTCATTTTCGTAGATTTAAGAGACAGAAGCGGAATACTTCAGATAGTATTCGGTGAGGAAAATGTAGGTGCAGAGGGCTTTGAAAAGGCAGGCACCTTAAGAAGTGAGTTCGTCATCGCAGTTGAGGGAACTGTTCAGAAGAGAACAGCTGCTGTCAATGAGAACTTAAAGACAGGTGATATCGAGGTTATCGCTACATCAATCAGAGTGCTTTCAGAGGCACAGACACCTCCATTCCATATTGAGGAAAATTCAAAGACCAGCGAGGACATCAGACTTAAATACCGTTATCTGGATCTTCGCCGCCCTGATATCCAGAGAAATCTCATGCTCAGAAGCAATGTGCTTCGCGTGATGCGTGACTTTATGGCAAACGAGGGCTTTTTGGAGATAGAGACACCAATCCTTTGCAAGTCTACACCGGAGGGCGCCAGAGACTATCTCGTGCCAAGCCGTATACACCACGGACATTTTTATGCGCTTCCACAGTCACCACAGCTCTTTAAGCAGCTTCTGATGGCTTCAGGCTATGACAGATATTTCCAGATTGCACGATGCTTCCGTGACGAGGATCTGCGTGCAGACAGACAGCCTGAGTTTACACAGGCAGATATGGAGCTTTCATTCGTAGATATCGATGATGTAATCGAGGTAAATGAGAGACTGTTAAAGCACCTTTTTAAAGAGGTCATAAATGTGGATGTTGAGATTCCGTTTAAGCGTATGCCTTGGCAGGAGGCTATGGACAGATTTGGTTCTGACAAGCCTGATACACGTTTTGGTATGGAGCTTTGCGATGTTTCGGAAGTGGTAAAGGACTGTGGCTTTGGAGTATTCACAGGAGCTCTTGAAAACGGTGGCTCTGTCCGCGGTATCAATGTAGAGGGACAGGCAAAGATGCCTCGTAAGAAGATTGATAAGCTTGTAGAGCACGCAAAGGGCTGTGGAGCAAAGGGACTTGCTTATCTGTGCATCAATGAGGATGGTACATACAAGTCGTCATTTGCCAAGTTTATGACAGAAGCTGAGCTTGATGCACTTGTTGCAAAGATGAACGGAAAGCCGGGAGATTTACTCCTTTTCGCAGCAGACAAGAATAAAATCGTATGGAATGTACTTGGAGCGCTTCGTCTCATGCTCGGAGCTGAGCTTGGCCTGATTGATGAGAACAAGTACAATTTCCTCTGGGTAACAGAGTTCCCACTCCTTGAGTGGTCTGATGAGGAAAACAGATTTATGGCAATGCATCATCCATTCACTATGCCTATGGAGGAGGATTGGGACAAGATAGACTCAGACCCGGGCGCAGTTCGTGCAAAGGCATATGATATCGTACTCAATGGTACAGAGCTCGGTGGAGGCTCAGTGCGTATCCATCAGGATGATATCCAGGAGAAGATGTTTGAGGTGCTTGGCTTCACAAAGGAGCGTGCACATGAGCAGTTTGGATTCCTGCTTGATGCATTCTCATATGGTGTACCGCCACACGCAGGACTTGCCTTCGGTGTTGACCGTATCTGCATGCATATGCTGCATACAGACAATATCAAGGAGGTTATTGCATTCCCTAAGGTAAAGGACGCTTCGGACCTCATGTCAGAGGCACCTGGAACTGTAGATCCAAAGCAGCTTGAGGAGCTTGGAATAGCTATAGCTGCAGAGGAAGATGAGGAATAACACTATAATATGAATTTGAAAAAAAATATTTTCAATGCGATTACCATAATACTGCTCGCCGCACTTATTGCGGGGGCAGTATTGCTTAATAACAGGATAAAAAAGCTCGAGACACAGATGTCATACACCTCAGACAACACATCGGTGATACTTTCCGATGTGCAGACCATGCAGGATGATATCAAGTCCACCCTTGAGGAGGAGGCCAGCCTCATAACAGACTGGGATATTTCCTTAAAAAGTGCAGACTTTACCGATAAGACATACACAGTCTCTGTCTCGGTGGTGCCAAAGGAGTACACAGAGGATACAAAAACCAGTGTATTTTTCGGTACAAACGAGATACCGCTCGAGCTAGACGGCATCAAGTATACGGGCGAGGCCACACTTCCACTGTCGGAGGACTATGCAGGCAATGTGACATTTCTGTTTGTTGACGGAAATAAGAGAAGCACAGAGGTGCTCGATAAGTTTGAAGGTGTGACATCAGTGTTCAAAAATGTAGCATCCGGCATACTTGCCGATAAACCAACCTTTGACAATGGCAGCATAAAGCTTGGCACAGATGTAGATGTAGCAGTCATGGGAAATGATTACTTTGACTTTAACAGTGTGCAGCTCGTAGTTGCAAGCTCAGATACAGAGCTAAAGACATACGATATCCGACAGCTGTTGGCAGAAAACGGCACAGACAGTGCAGACTCTGCAGACACAGACTCCATCACATCCGCCTTAAGCCGGAAGGATGATGCCAAAAAAGATGGCTCAAAGAATGACACGGAAAATGATACCTCTGATGCCTCAAAAGAGGACGACGGTAAGCTCCATAGCCTCGAAGGCACAGTCAAAATCGAAGACTTGATCCCTGTCACAGCCGCAAGCAATATCAAAATATATGTCAAAGCAGTATCGGCACAGGGCTACACATTCACATATGACCTGTTCGATGGTACCGTAAATCAGGACATCACAGACTTTGAAACCACAGCCGACATATCCGGCGGCGACTACACAGTAACCGACCCGTCCGGCAGCAAATATGAACCATAAGAATATGATATAAAATAAAGCTCATTTCGCATAAGTGAAATGAGCTTTAAATTTAAAAAGTAAAAAGTGCCGGACAAAATTTCACGCCAGTGAAATAAGTCCGGCACTGCCAGAATGCAAGGTAGCAAAGCGCCTCGCTCGTAAACCTGAATTAGCCGGAGAGCATACAGTGTGTTCCGAAGAAAAATGTGAACTGCCGCGGAGTTCCATAAATTAAAGAAGAAAGAAAACATAAATAAAATCGTAACCTGTCCGGATAAAGAACCGCGGCTGACTTTACATTTTTCTGAGGAATATACTGTGTGCTATGCCGGCAGCTTCACAACCTAAAAAGCGAGGCGCCCACCACCAATCATTTGATGAGCTGCGCCTCACCCTTCTTTTTTGCTGAGCGGCAGCGTAAATATAAACTCAGTTCCCACACCCTCAGTGCTTATCACATTTATATTCTCACCATGTGCCTGCACGATTTCTTTAACTATAGACAGGCCAAGTCCCGTACCGCGCTTATCCTTTCCGCGGGATAAATCACTCTTGTAGAAGCGCTCCCAGATCTTTGAAAGGCTGTCCTTTGGTATACCGATACCGTGATCCTTTACTGATATAAACACCTTTTCATTTCTGATACTCGTCTCAATCTTGATACTCGAATCATTATTTGAAAACTTCACAGCGTTGTCAATCAGGTTGTAAAGAATCTGTTGGATTTTGACCATATCACCGCGCACGAAAAGCTCTTTTCCTGTGAGCAGCAGGTCAAAGCTTAAGCCCTTTTCACTGCATTTACCCTCGAAGGTGAGGATTGTCGTGCGGATCATTGTATCGATGTCAAAATCAGCAATATCCAGGTGTATGCCGTGATGACCGAACTGGTTCAGATCAATAAGACTCTTGGTGAGCTTATTAAGCCTCTCCGTCTCAAAAAGTATGATATTTAAATACTTATCCTGCATCTCAACAGGTATTGTTCCGTCCAGCATAGCCTCCACGTAGCCCTTTATCGAGGTAAGAGGGGAGCGAAAGTCGTGTGACACGTTGGAAACAAACTTGCGCTGACCCTCCTCAAGAGTATCTAGCTCCGTTGCCATGTAGTTGAGTGTGTTTGCCAGATAGCCGATTTCGTCATTGGAATGTACATCAATCTGGGCAGTGAAATCGCCCTTTGCATACTTCTTTGCGGTCTTTGTGATTCGTGTGATTGGCTGGTAAATGGAGCGGCTCATCATGACAAGCATAATAAATGCCACTGCAAAAATGAGCGCTACAGTGTAAAAGGAGATATTCATAAAACCGTTTACACCTGCCGTGATATGGCTCATTGTCTTGTGAATGACTATGTAGCCGATATTCTGGTACGAGACATTTACCGGGGAAAATACGGACAGCATCCTATGCTTGAAGGAGCCGTAAAAATTTCCAATCATATAGTTGTCGCTGCCAAAATCGGTGACATCAAAGCCATTTATCACTACAGGCTTAGAACTGTCATTTTGGATATCAATGCCTATTGACGGATCATCTGAGTCTATGAGCAGCTCACCGTCAGGGCTGACCACCCATACCTCGGCATCCATATAGTCGGCTACGATTTTCATGTGATTCTGGAAATCGCTTAGCGACATGGATGAACCAAAGTATTCACTGGCATAGTCACCTGCTATGATGGAGGCCTCCCTGTAGAGATTGGATGCCTCCTGCTTTTCAATATAGTCTGTGGTGAGATGCTGTGTAAAGGTGCATATAATGAAAAAAGCGATGACACCGTAAATCAGGTAGCTGATTAACAGCTTAGAGTAGATGGTATGCTTCATTATTTATTTTACCTCAAACTTGTATCCGATGCCCCAGACAGTTGCGATGCGCCAGGTTGGCTTGTCCTTGATTTTCTCGCGGAGACGCTTTACATGCACGTCGACAGTGCGGGTGTCACCGACATATTCATAGCCCCATATGTTGTCCAGAAGCTGCTCCCTTGTAAACACCTGATTTGGAGATGAGGCAAGAAAATATAATAGCTCAAGCTCCTTTGGCGGCATATCAATCTGCTGTCCGTCATAAGTGACAGAGTAGTTGGACAGATTTACAATAAGCCCCGGGTACTCCACACACTTGATATCTACGGAAGCATAGGCTTCCGGCTTTGCAGGCTGGAAACGTCTGAGCACGGCCTTGACTCTTGCCACAAGCTCCTTTGAGTCAAAGGGCTTGAGTATATAGTCGTCGGCGCCAAGCTCCAGGCCTAAAACCTTGTCAAATACCTCGCCCTTTGCGGAGAGCATGATAATCGGCACATCGGACTTTGCACGTATCTCACGGCATACCTGATAGCCGTCTATGCCCGGAAGCATGAGGTCCAAAAGAAGCATGTTTGGCTTGTAGTGCTCGAATGCGATAAGAGCCTGCTCACCGTCATTTACGATTTTGGTGTCATAGCATTCCTTGGTCAGATATAGAGATATAAGCTCTGCTATATTGTTGTCGTCGTCTACTATCAGTATTTTCTGTTTAACAGCCATTTCTAATCTCCTTCTTAAAATTTATTTATATTCCGTAAAAGTACATTGTCGTTATTTAAAGGTTGCGATGGTTACTCCGGCATCGCCCTCACCAAACTCACCGAGATGGTATTCCGCAATAGTTTTTGTCCTCTTAAGGAGTCCATGCACAGCCTTTCGCAGTGCACCGGTGCCTTTTCCGTGGACAATGCGCACAGATGTAAGATGAGCGATATATGCGTCGTCCAAGTATTTATCTAAGAGAGCAAGTGCCTCATCCGTAGTCTTTCCAATCAGGTTGATTTCTGATGAAACTGACAGCGATTTGCTCATCTTTATCTTGCTTCCGCTGCCGCCGTACTTCTTGGCAGGAGATACATCGTCGTTTAAGAGCACGAGGTCATTAATATTAACCAGCGAGCGCAGTATACCCATCTGCACATACAAATCGCCCTTGGCATTTGGCAGAGTGTGGACGGTTCCCTTCAGATTGAGGGAGAGCACAAGCACAGAATCACCGATGCGCAGCTTCTTAGGCGCCTTGTGATTTGCCTTGGCAGTGTTTTTCTTGATGTCTGACAGCTTCTTTTCCTTGTCATTCATCTTGTCACGAAGGGCAGAGCGCTCCTTTTCCATCTGGCTCATAGGAGCCTGCCCCTGTCCGTATTTGTTGAAATTGCGGATGGTTTTGTCGGCAAGCTCCTTTGCATCCTGCAGTATCTTGTAGGCTTCCTCATTTGCCTCGCGTAAAATCTTGTCTTTGCTCTTGTCTATGCGCTCATTTTTCTCTTCGAGCTGTTTCTTGAGCTTTTCAATCTCCGCCTTGTAGCTGTTGATTTCAAGCTGTTCCTTTTCGATAGTTTGTCGCTGTGACTCGAGGCTTGCAATCAGATCCTCAAAATCAAGGTCGTTATCATTAATTCTGCTTTTTGCATCCTCGATGATGCTTTCGTCCAGACCAAGCTTTGATGAGATCGCAAATGCGTTACTCTTTCCAGGAATACCGATTAACAGGCGGTAGGTAGGGCTTAAAGTCTCCACATTGAACTCACAGCAGGCATTTTCCACACCGTCTGTGGAAAGTGCATACACCTTCAGCTCACTGTAGTGTGTGGTGGCCATGGTGATGGCACCATACTGGTGCAGTCTGTTTAAAATTGAGATGGCAAGTGCCGCACCCTCTGTCGGGTCGGTTCCAGAGCAGAGCTCATCGAACAGGCAAAGGCTTCTGTCATCAGCTTTTTCAAGAATTTTTACGATATTGGTCATGTGAGACGAGAAGGTACTGAGACTTTGCTCAATACTCTGCTCATCGCCTATATCCGCAAAGACATCCTCAAAGATGGCGAGCTTTGACCTGTCAGCCGCAGGAATGTGAAGACCTGCCTGACCCATGAGAGTCAAAAGTCCGACAGTCTTTAGTGAAACCGTCTTACCACCGGTGTTTGGTCCGGTGATGATGAGCTGCTTATAGTCCTCGCCGAGCCGTACATCTATAGGAACCACCTTTTTAGCATCCAAAAGCGGATGACGGCCCTTTCTGATATTGATATGCCCCTCGGTGTTGAACTCAGGTGCCACACCGTTATATGATTTAGCCAGATTTGCCTTTGCAAAAATGAAGTCAAGCTCTGAAAGAATCTCATAGTCCTGCTCCAAGGCAGCCGCATTCATGGCAACCTTGTCGCTGAGTGCTGCAAGGATTTTTTCAATCTCCTCCTGCTCCTTTATGAAAAGCTCCTTGAGCTCGTTATTCAAATTGACGACAGCCATCGGCTCGATAAAAAGAGTGGAGCCGGTAGATGACTGGTCGTGCATCATGCCGGGTACATTGCCCTTAGCCTCAGCCTTTACAGGCAGACAATATCTGCCGTCACGCATGGTAACAACCGCATCCTGCAGATATGTCCTCGTTGTGCTGTTGTTCATGAGTTTGGTGAGCTGCGCATGGATTCTGTCGTTCATGCCTCGTATGCTCTTTCTTATCTTAAAAAGCTCAGGACTCGCATCATCGGCAATCTCTTCCTCAGATAAAATGCACCTCTTAATCTCATCGCAGAGCGCAGAAACCGGTTCAATTCCTGCAAACAGACCGGAGAGTGAATCCTGCTTCTCATTATCCATGGCGCTTCTGCCATAAGCCTTCACGCGCTTTGCAACCTCCAAAAGACTGCAGATGCGAAGAAGCTCGGTCGTATTCAGTGCACCACCGATATCAAGCCTCTTTAGAGAAGCGTGCACATTGTGTATGCCAACGAAGGACACTCCGCTGTCCTTATACAGGCGGCTTAGTGCATCGGCAGTGGTGGTCTGCAGATGTCTGATTTCGTATAAATCGGTGATAGGCTCAAGCGAAAGACACCTTTTCTTTGTCTCATCACATGCTGCGTAGCTGCTTAGCATGGTGAGGATTTTGTTATATTCCAATGTTTTGTAAACTTTTTTATTCATTTCTATATCCTTATATTTCGGTAGTTAAATATTAAATTTATATTTACTGTATAGCTTATCATATTATAGCTGAAAATCTTCAAAAAAACCATAATAAATATGTATTAAATGATAATTACAAGATGATAACATAAAGTTTAATACATAACGAACCAGTTTGTTAAACGAGCCAAAAAGTACGGGCTTGCAGCAGTCCGGCGGGTACATGCCGCAAGCCCGTACTCAAAAAATATGGTTGCAACGCAATATAATTCAGAATATAATGTAAGATAGTAACTAAAGACATCTAATCAGGGTGACAATATGGAGCAATTTATCAGAGAAAAGATAAAGGATAAACCGCTGAATAAAAAAAGACTTGCAAAAAAAGCAGGCACAGCAGCACTATGCGGAGTGGCATTTGCAGTGGCTGCAAGCATTGTTTTTGCTATATTTCTGCCGGTTATCAACAGACAATCAAAAAAAGCTTCAGATGGAAAAAATAATAATGATGTGCAGATAGCCACACAGCAGCCTGGCATAGATGACAGCAATGATGCATATAGTGAAAATGGTACACAAAGCACAGAGTCCGGCACTTCTTCGGAGCCGTCTTTGCAGACCTATCAGCCTACACTCGCAGATTATCAGGCAGTGCAGAACCAGCTCTACAGCGTGGGCGCTTCGGCCTCGAAATTTGTAGTAGGAGTCACGGGTGTGACAGATGCCACTGATATTTTCAACAATTCCTATGAGACCGAGGGTCAGGGAGTGGGAGTGATACTGAGGGACAATGGAAAGCAGCTAATCATTCTGACAGAGAAAAATGTAGTGGATAAGGCGGATAAGCTTAGTGTAACCTTTGTAAACGACATGATGGCTGATGCTGCGCTGGTCAAGTATGACAGCAATACGGGTATAGCAATCATTTCCGTGGATAAGTCACTTCTGGACGACGCCACAACAGGGGCTATAGCGGTTGCGGAGCTTGGTAATTCAAATATCGTTTCAAGAGGAGCATCTGTCATTGCGCTTGAGGCAAACTATGCTATTCTCACAGGTCTTGTAACGTCAACAACCAACGAGCTGTCGGCGCAGGACAACAATTACTCGGTGCTCACCACAGATATCGCAAGCAACAAGTTGCAGAGCGGTATACTGATTAATACAGATGGTCAGGTCATAGGGCTTTCGCTGCAGGATTTTAATCCGGCGGAGGAAAACAATACGCTCACGGCTGTCAGCATAAGCGACCTGTCACCTGTCATTGAAAAGCTCGAGAGCGGCGCAGATGTGCCGTACATAGGCATCACCTGTACTACAGTTACAGAAAAAATAGCAAACAGATATAACATCCCAAAGGGTGTTTATATAAAGCAGGTTACCATGGATTCACCGGCATTTGTCTCGGGGCTTCAAAGCGGAGATGTGATAGTTGCGGTAAACAATACAGATGTGTCGAATGTGTCCGCGTACAACAAACAGCTTATGCAGCAAAAGCCTGAGGATACCTGCAATCTGAAAGTAAAGAGAAAAGGAAGCAACGGCTACACGGAGATTACCTGTCAGGTGAAAATCGGAGTGATGAATTAGCCGAAATAGGAGGATATATGAAGTATATTTCAACTCTCCGCGAGGGAGAGAGAATCAATGAGATTTTTTTATGCAAGAGCAAGCAGACAGCCATGACCAAAAGCGGAAAGCCTTATGACAATGTTATCCTGCAGGATAAGACAGGCACGCTGGATGCCAAAATATGGGATGTGGGCTCAGTAGGCATTGAGGAATTTGATGCAATGGATTACATAGCCATAACCGGTGATATCACAAGCTTTCAGGGCAATTTGCAGTGTTCCATAAAGCGTGCGAGAAAGGTGAACGAGGGAGAATATGACCCTGCGGATTATCTGCCGGTCAGCGATAAGGATGTCGAGGTCATGTATAAGGAACTCATGGGCTTTATCGGCTCTGTAAAGAATCAGTACCTGTCACAGCTCTTACATAGCTTTTTTGACAATAAGGAGTTTGAGCGCCGTTTCAAGTTCCATTCAGCCGCAAAGAGCGTGCACCACGGCTTTGTAGGAGGTCTTTTGGAGCATACACTCGGTGTGACGAAGAACTGTGATTACTTTGCAAAAATGTATCCGGTTTTAAACCGTGACCTGCTTCTTACAGCAGCTATTTTCCATGATATCGGAAAATTAAAGGAGCTTTCCACTTTCCCGGAGAATGACTATACAGACGCTGGTCAGCTCCTCGGACATATCATGATTGGTGCAGAGTGGGTAGGCGATGCGATTAAGAGCATCAACGGCTTCCCGGTAGTACTCGCAAACGAGCTGAAGCACTGCATACTTGCCCACCACGGCGAGCTTGAGTTTGGCTCTCCGAAAAAGCCGGCACTTGTCGAGGCACTGGCACTTAGCTTTGCAGACAACATAGATGCCAAGATGGAGACCTTCAGGGAGCTGCTTGTAAATGTGCCTGAAAACGATACAAAGTGGCAGGGCTACAACAGATTTATGGAGACAAATTTCCGCAGAACAAGTGTGTAAAAAGGCGGACGATATTAATCATAAATGAGGGGCAAAATACCTTTTGACCCTCATATCATTATATATAAAATAAAGAAGAGAAAAGTATGAAAAAAAATGACATATTTGAACTTGAAATAACAGATATGGGAACAGACGGCGAGGGTATCGGACATTATGATGGCATGACCTTTTTCGTAAAGGATGCACTGATTGGTGACGTCATAACAGCCCGCGCAACAAAATTAAAGAAAAACTATGGCTACGCAAGAGTGGAAGAGATTAAGACCCCTTCCACTTTTCGCGTTGAGCCGCAATGTGAGCTGCACAAGAGGTGTGGAGGCTGCCAGATACAGGCGCTCTCCTATGAAAAGCAGCTTGAATTTAAAAATAATAAGGTGCGCAACAATCTCATGCGTATAGGTGGATTTTCCGAGGCAAAGCTGGACAGTAAAATGCAGCCGCCTGTTGGCGCAGACAATCCATACCGCTACCGCAACAAGGCACAGTTTCCGGTGGGATATGACAGGGATGGCAATATAGTGACAGGCTTTTATGCATCGCGAAGCCACAATATCATCCCGGTCGAGGACTGCAGGCTTGGGGTGCCGCAAAACAAAGAGATACTGGATATCATAAAGGAATGGATGAATGAGTGTGGCATCACACCGTATGACGAGAACACACACAAAGGGCTCGTGCGCCATGTGCTTATCAGATATGGTTTTACATCAAAGCAGATTATGGTGTGTCTTGTGATAAATGGGGACAGTCTTGAAGCAAAACGCCGAGCAGCGGATACACTGTGCGAAAGACTCTCAAAAATCGATGGAATGACTTCGATTTCCTACAATATCAACAAGGAAAACACAAATGTCATCCTCGGCAAAAAGACAGTCTGCATATGGGGCAGACCATATATTGAGGACACCATCCATCTGCTTTCTTACCCTGATTTCACACCACAGGGGACAGGCATTACATATCAGATTTCGCCACAGTCGTTCTATCAGGTAAACCCGAAGCAGACAGAAAAGCTCTACAGCACGGCACTTGCATTTGCAGGGCTCACAGGAAATGAAAATGTCTGGGATCTCTACTGCGGTATCGGTACCATATCGCTCTTTTTGTCACAGAAGGCAAAGCAGGTATACGGAGTGGAAATAGTGCCTCAGGCAATCGAGGATGCCAAAAACAATGCGAAGCTCAATGGCATCACAAATGCACAGTTTTTCGTAGGAAAGGCTGAGGAGGTGCTGCCACAGTTTTATGAGAATGCAAAGAAAACCGAGAAAATCACTGATGATACAGCATCCACCGGACATACAGATATGCTTCGCCCGGATGTGATAGTCGTTGACCCTCCAAGAAAGGGCTGTGATGAGAAGTGCCTGGACACAATGCTTGCGATGTCACCGGAAAGGATTGTATATGTGAGCTGCGATTCGGCAACATTGGCAAGGGATTTGAAGATACTGTGTGAGGAGAAGTATGAACTCATAAAGTGGCAGGCGTTTGATCAGTTTTCTCATACAACGCATGTAGAAAGTATTTGCCTCCTCGAGCGGGTGAGCAACTGAACCGGTTTAAAAGAATATGGTCGCAGATTGACGGAGGAAACGTAAATGATTATAGTTTCTTTCATATGAGAAAGGCGGATGGCACATATATTTCAGTGCTCGACCATGGCAGGATAGTGGATTTAGTGCACAATGGCAGAGTATTTTATGTGATGATCATGGACTTAAAGTCACTGCAGAGGCACTATGGAGACTGCCTGGAATTGGTGGAAAAGTAGAAAAAAGCAGATTGTGAACACATACGTTCACAATCTGCTTTTTTAATAGTGCATACACAATTTATTTATCCGAATAAATCACATTTCCACCGCATACGGTGTACTTAACCTTACCGGTCAGTTCCATACCGGTGAAAGGTGTGTTTGATGATTTTGATGCATATTCGCATGGTACCCATTTTTCGTCAGGATCAAAGATGACAAAATCTGCAGCAGCACCCTCTGAGATAGTACCGTAAGGCATGTGGTAAAGCCTGGCAGGATTGATAGTCATCTTTTCCAAAAGCTCAAGCATGCTCAGATGGCCCGGTTTGACAAGGCTTGTGATACCAAGAGCAAGAGATGTCTCAAGACCGATGATACCGCTTGGAGCTTCGGTTACAGGCTTTGATTTTTCCTCGGTGCTGTGAGGCGCATGATCTGTTGCGATAAGGTCTATTGTGCCATCGATAAGTCCCTCTATAATCTTTTGACGGTCTGCTTCAGTGCGCAGAGGCGGATTCATCTTGGCAAGGGTGCCGTGCTTTAAGACAGCATCCTCAGTCAGCGTGAAGTGATGTGGAGTGGCCTCGGCATGGAGCCTTGCACCAAGCTTTTTGTAGGTGCGGACTATATCAACAGATACACCGGAGCTGATGTGCTGTATTACAACATCAGCATCACTGCGCAGCGCAAGCAGACAGTCTCTTGCGACAAGGGCCTCCTCAGCGATGGATGGTGAGCCGTAGATACCGAGAGCGTCAGATACTTTTCCGTGGTTGATGCCGTTGTTTTTGATAAATGCAGGGTCCTCCTCATGGAGACTTATCGGCATATCCAGCTTTGCAGCATTTTGCATGGCTCTGTAGCAGAAAGCAGCATTTGTAAGAGGGATACCGTCATCGGTAAAGCCACATGCTCCGGCTTCCTTTAGAGCTGCCATGTCAACCTCATCCTGTCCTTTGAGGGAGTGTGATATTGCAGCGGCCTGATACATACGGATTTTTTCCTGCTTTCCACGTGTGAGGTTGTCATTTAGAGTATCAACATTGTCCACTGTAGGCTTTGTGTTTGCCATGCATACAACAGTTGTGAAGCCACCCTTTGCGGCAGCCAGGGAACCGGTGTGGATATCCTCCTTGTATGTGAAGCCCGGATCACGGAAATGCACATGTGTGTCAATAAGTCCTGGTCCGACAATCATTCCGGATGCATCTATTATTTCTTCTTTTTCTGTTGTAGCAGCGTCTGACGCACATGAGATGTCAGGTGCTATTTTTACTATGTTCCCATCTTTTACAAGTATATCCATCTGTTCGTAGAGACCAGAAGCAGGGTCTGCTACAATGCCGTTTTTTATTATCATGATAATCCTCCTGTAGATTGTACTTATTTTCTGATATATCCTAGTATAACAGTTTTAAACGAACTACACCATATCACTTGCATATTTTACCGGTAGTACAAGAAAATAATAATTACTGTTCACACCTAACAGTGTGACCAGCAACGATTACATCCCATTTAAGTAAATGGTATAGTTATTTAGAAAACGTTATCATAGTATAATGGAGAAGCACGAATTTGCAAATAAATTTCGTAACTGTTCAGTACCTTCGACAAATTTCGTAATTGTTCAGTGCCTTCATAGCTGCGAGCCGCAAGCGCATTAGAATCAGCAGCGCAGAATAGTTACCCAATTTCAAACAAAAGTGAAAATGGGTCGCAATCATAATCGTCTGTATATATGGACAATAGAAAATTTTATAGATATAATATGATTTAAGGGATTCTGAATTGGATACATTTTGACCCTCACATCATTTTACTAAGTAGGACTAAATTGGCATAATGTACAATAGCCATAGGTTGATAGCATAGTAGGCAGACCCTGGGGAGCTGTAATCCCTAAAACTTTTAAAACAGCACCCAAAATTCAGCCCAAAAGCCGGAAAAATTGTGGGAAAAGTAGCTGAAACTGCAGAAATTTCCAAAACAGCTCCTAAAATTCAGCCCAAAAGCCGGAAAAGTTGTGGGAAAAAGTAGCTGAAACCGCAGAAATTTCCAAAACAGCTCCTAAAATTCAGCCCAAAAGCCGGAAAAATTGCGAGAAAAGTAGCTGAAATTGCAGAAATCTCCAAAACAGCTCCAAATAATTAAAGGGAGAAAAACAATGAGCTTAATAAAAGGTATACATCACGTATCTATGAAGTGCAGCAGCACAGAGGAATATGAAAAGACAATAGATTTCTACAAAAACATTCTGGGAATCCCGGTCGCAAGGGAATGGCAGGCAGGAATTATGCTTGATACCGGAAACGGAATTGTTGAGATTTTTAATGATGGAGATGGAGCGCTTGATAAAGGTGTCATACGTCATTTTGCATTCGCAACAGATGATGTGGATGCGTGTGTAGAGGCTGTAAAAGCAGCAGGATACGAGGTATTTATCGAGCCGAAGGATATAGAAATCGCATCAACACCGGTATTTCCGGCGCGCATAGCATTCTGCAAAGGACCACTTGGCGAGAAAATCGAGCTGTTTGAGGAAAAGTGATAGGACGTATTAATGGTTTTAAAGGGGTATTATGCTATGGGAAAAACTCCAATTAAGCACACGCTTGCAGGCTATATTATTAAAAAAACAGACACAGAAGGATACCGGTCAGGAAAACTAACCGGAGAAAAATATTTGAACAAAATAACAGAAATGATGGAATTTGTTGGCGGACGCCGGAAACTAATCGATCAGGCAAGGTTCATAGAGAATAATACACAAGCAGGCCGCGATGGGAAGATAAGAATTAATTGGATTCAGGTCAACAGCGATATTAAAAAAATTGATTGTGATGTCAGCAGCATACCGGAGATGTGTCGGCTTGAGGGTGTTGAGGATTCAAGAGCAAAACAGCTAAGATTGATAGAGTCTGTAAAGCAGTGGAAATCAGAGGTTGGTGACTGCGATTGGATATGCAGATATTATGATGATATTTTGGGGCGTCTGGAAGCTGGAAAGAGTGTCACAGAGGCTGAGGAGGATATGCGTTTTAAGTGTATCAATTCTATAACAAGAATAAAGGAGCCTGTGTGGGAGCGTGTTTTTAGTGCAAAGGTTTTTAATGATTCAAAGAAATTTGAAAAATGCTATCGACAAAAGATGGTATCAATTCTGACTAAATATTCTCCATATTATGAGAAGGATATGGAGGATTATGATACAGAGGGAGAGGAAGATGATGCCAAAGAGGATAAAAAGAAGTCGGGGCTTGAAATTTTGAAGATGCATGGTATTATGTCATATGCACAGACAATGGAATGGAAGGGACCATTGTCATATAGAATTGATGATACATGTGTTATTGATACGTCAAAGCAGATTTATGGAACCATTATTAATACGCAGACACTTGAGCATGCAAGTCCGGTTTCGCTTGCAGGATGCAAAAGAATTATGACCATAGAAAATAAGGCTAACTATGAAAGTATGCAATATGATGAGAATACCTTGTATATTTTTTGTCATGGTTATTTTACTCCTAAGGAAGTGTATTTTCTAAAGAAATTAAGCCTTATTGTATCTAAGGAATGTGAGTTTCTCCATTGGGGAGATATGGATTTTGGAGGGATAAGCATATTCTTGTTTATTAAGGATAGAATTTTTGAAAAACTAATGCCTTATAGAATGGGGGTAGCGGATTTTGAGGAAGCATTAAAAAAAGACGCGGGAATACCACTTAAGGCTTCAACTAGGGAAAAACTGGAAAAAAAGGACGCAGGATTGCTTACTGAATTAAAAGAAGCAATTCTTGAATCGGATAAAACAATAGAGCAGGAAAGGCTCTTATGAGGCTGATTCGGAAAACTCTAAATACACATATATATTTGACAAATTATTAGAATGTGATTCATTCGCACAGCATACCTCCTTCGTGCATACAATAGCATGAAGGAGGTATGTTTGTATTATGAATCCATTTAAAATGAGGCCGGAGAGAACCGGCGATTTATTTGTTGACTGGGAGAAATTCTGGGTAAAACCATATAACAAAAATGAGGTAAATCCGTATACAAGGACGAGAATCATATTGATGAATGGTACAGAATTTGAAAACGTGTGGTTTTCACATCAGTTTTCAAGAAGCGTAGGTGATGATGAGCTTAGACGAAAGCTTGCATACATCAGGAAAAGTGAGCAACAGCAGCAGAAAATACTCACGCATTTAAAGCCGGCAGATGAGTCGGCATTGGAGCACACCATAGGCTACGAGCAGCTTGCGGTTGATCTGACTGCTCATCTTGCAAAACGAGTAAATGACAAAAATATTAAGTCTGCGCTCGATTTTGCCTTGCTCGAGGACTTTGATCATTTGTACCGCTATGCAGATTATCTTGATTTTACCACAGGTGAGCACGCAGAGAAGCTTGTCGGAGGCTATACGGAAATCACACCGGGCAGACCGACTATTTCACACCACAGGCATCCATATGATTCAATACGATATCCGATGACGGATAAATGCCCTGCGACAATGGATGTGCTGGCTGCAAACGTAATCACAGCAGCAGAACAGCAGACTATGAACTACTATATGAACACAGCGGCACTTTGGCCTGATGAGATGGGACGCAGGCTATATCAGGAAATCGGAATGGTCGAGGAACAGCATGTCACACAGTATGGCAGTCTGTTGAAGCCATGCATGAGCCGCCTTGAAAATCTCCTTGTGCATCAGTATGTCGAGTGCTGGCTGTATTGGAGCTGTTATGAAACGGAGACGGATACAAGAATACGTGGCATATGGCAGTTTATGTTTGAACAGGAGCTTAAGCATCTGCATATTGCACTTGAGCTGCTAAGACAGTACGAGAAAAAGGATTGGCAGGAGGTCATCCCGGACGCTGAGTTCCCGGCTCCTCTTGTGCTGGAGAGCAATATTGAGTATGTCAGGTGTGTGCTTGGCAGTACGGTAAACGACACAGCATGCCGTGAAAGGTATGTGGATGTAAGAACCAATGCTCCTGAAACATTTATCAGATATCAGCGCCTGGTCAATGACCCGGTAAGAAATGTAATGAGCCATACTTTTATTGAGGATTATATTCGCAAAAACGGGGAGGATTATCGCTTTGAGGTGGCGCCAAATCCGGTGCCGGAGCTTCGTGACCGTACAAAGGATAATATATGTGTGGGAAGACAGCCTCTTTGCAGGAATCGGTATTAGAAGCCATTTTATATGCCATCTGTGGCATGTGATACCCGGCCCTGACATTGTGTCAGGGCATTGCTGTGCTGTGCAAAGAAGTATAATTCGACTGTATCTAAGCTATGGAGTAAGGGTTACTGTTCAGACGCAAGCTTGACACCACGCTGTCAAGCTATGCGCCATAGTGTTAATTATTGAGTGATTACACTTTTAGGTGTGAACAGTAACGAGTAAGGCTCACAGAAGCCGGTTGACGAAATTATATAGGTGTATTAAACTGTAATCGGGTTAGAGAAGACTAATTACATACAGCTGTTTCACATTAAGTGGTTTTGAATATTCAGTTACTGCAAAATGATATACGAAACGATATATGAAATAATATGTTGAATAATAAAATATTCAAACTTCCCATATTTTATTTTGTGATACCGGCCTAGCATACAGTGTATTCCTCATATTTTTTTCTTCGGAATAACTGTATACTCTCCGGTAAATATAGTTTTATATATGGGAAGTTTGTGTAAAATAGAAAAACCGCAGAACAGCAGAATAGGAGGCAACCATGATTATATCAACCATATTAGGTTTATTAATACCATTTATAGGCACGTCGCTCGGTGCGGCATGTGTACTTTTTATGAAAAATGAGCTTTCCGTAAAGACCACAAAAATGCTCAGTGGCTTTGCAGCAGGCGTAATGATTGCGGCATCAGTCTGGAGTCTTCTGATTCCGGCACTTGAGCAGTCACAGAGCCTTGGAAAAATGCAGTTCGTCCCGGCAGTAGCAGGCTTTATGCTCGGAATGTTTTTCCTATTGATACTGGATACGATCACACCACATATGCATCTCGATAATTCAGTCGAGGGTCCAAAGAGCAATTTCAGCAGACAGACAATGATGGTGCTTGCAGTTACATTACATAATATACCGGAGGGCATGGCAGTCGGAGTGCTCTACGCAAGCTGGATATCAGGAACAACCATCACGAGGGCAGCAGCCCTTTCACTGGCAATCGGAATAGCCATACAGAATTTCCCGGAGGGCGCAATCATATCCATGCCATTACATAGCACAGGAAGCTCAAAGCTTAGAGCCTTTGTATACGGAGTATTGTCGGGAATAGTCGAGCCGATAGCGGGAATACTTACGATACTTGCCATCGGAATAATAGAGCCGGTTATGCCGTACCTGCTAAGCTTCGCCGCCGGAGCCATGATATATGTAGTCATAGAAGAACTCGTGCCGGAAATGTCGGAGGGAGGTCACTCCAACCGCGCCACCATAGCATTTATGGTGGGCTTCTGCCTCATGATGACACTCGATGTGATGCTGGGCTAGGCCTGAGCAAACCCTCGCACAGAGCGAGCCCACGGCAACAGCCGTGGGCAAAGCGACAAGAAGGTAAATAGAGCTACAACCCCACAATTCAAATGCATTGTGAAAAACTGTGAAAAAAAGGGAAATTCTTCCCTAATTATTTGGAAATTTTTAATAAAACGCAAATAAAAATAAAGTAAATCTAAACATCTCCAAAACGCAATAGAAAAACTGCACAAAAATAAAAACATAAATTGTTGAAAATGTATAAAAAGCTAACTAAAAAATGTGAAACTTTGCTAGTCAAATAATATAAAAACGAAACGTTGACTTTATAAAACGATGTGACTAAAATCAAGTACAACGATAGTTGCTTCTTATTAAATCAAGACCAAACAAACATCAAAGGTCAGACAAAACACATCTTGAGTTATTAAGAAACAATTTGCGTATCAAATTTCATATAGCAAAAAAGAAAGGAGGTAACGCAGATGGATGCTCTGGTAGATGGACTGTTAGAGGAACTCAATTGTGACGTGGTATTCAAGATACCGATATTCGGAGGCATACCCATATACGAGTCGGTAGTAGTCACATGGATAATAATGGCAGCGGTATTTTTACTGTGTTTTTTTCTCGGCAGAAATCTTTCAGTTGAAAATCCCGGACGCAGACAGGTAGCCGTAGAGGCAGGAGTCAAATTTCTTAATGATTTCTTCAGTGAGACACTTGGAGAAAAAGGAAAGGATTACATACCATATCTGGCAACAGTAATCATCTATATAGGAATAGCAAACCTGATAGGCTTACTTGGCTTCAAACCGCCGACAAAGGATATGAACGTCACCGCAGCACTCGCTGTAATGAGCATAGTTCTTATCGAGGTGGCAGGAATCAGGGCAAAGGGCACCAAAAGGTGGCTTAAAAGCTTTGCAGAGCCAATGCCGGTAATACTACCTATCAATATCCTTGAGATCTTTATCAAACCATTATCGCTGTGTATGCGATTATTTGGAAACGTCCTTGGTTCATTTGTAATCATGGAGCTTTTAAAGATGGTCGTACCGGCAATCGTTCCGGCAGTATTCAGTTGTTATTTTGATATCTTTGATGGACTTATACAGGCATATGTATTTGTATTCCTGACAGGACTTTTCATCAAGGAGGCAACCGAGTAAGAAGACCTGATGAGGCATGAAACACCACATCATTTAATTTCACATCGTAAGCATGGAAAATGTAACCTCGCTTACAAAAGAAACAAAATAATTGCTAACCAAAAGAAAGCATATAAGCAAGAAAAGGAGAACACATTATGTCATCAACATTATTAGTAGCAATCGGAGCTGGAATCGCAGTATTAACAGGAATCGGAGCCGGACTTGGAATCGGTAAGGCAACAAGCAGCGCAGTAGACGCAATCGCAAGACAGCCGGAGGCTGAGAGCAAAATCTCTAAATCACTTCTTTTAGGATGTGCCCTTGCAGAGGCAACAGCTATTTACGGTTTCGTTATCGCATTACTTATCATCCTCTTCCTTAAATAATCAGGCAGCGTAACTGACAGTTACAACCAGATGAAACAGAAAGGAAGGTAGAGCAATGTTAAAAATTGATCCATGGAACATAATATGGACAGTAGTCAATCTGCTTTTCCTGTACTGGATATTTAAGAAATTCCTCTTTGACCGCGTGATGGGCGTGATCAATCAGAGAGACGAAATGATTCAGAAGCAGTTCTCGGAAGCAAAGAAGAATCAGGACGATGCAGAAAGCTTAAAGAGCGACTATAAAAAGAAGCTCGAGAGTGCAAAGACTCAGGCAGACCAGATAATCCTCGATGCCAGGGCAAGAGCCGAGGCTGAGCAGGAGAAGGCTCTTGAGAGAACCAGACAGGAAGCAGACAGTATGCTTGAAAAAGCAAAAGCGGACATTGCTAGCGAGCAGGATAAGGCAACAAAGGCCGCTGAGGCTGAAATTGCAAAACTTGCCATCTTAGCAGCGAGAAAGATTGTAAAGACAGGTGAAGCTAATGACACAGGCAGCAGTAAATAATGCAATAGTTTTGTACAGGCTGGCTGTAGAGCGTCGTGATGTGGAGGAAGCACAGAGAGTATACTTTGTGACAGAAAAGCTTGCACAGACGCTCGCAAGTCCACTTATACCGCTGACCAAAAAGTATGACATCATAGAAAAGGTATACGGATTTGAGAGTGAGCCAAAGCTTATCACAAGCTTCATAAAGGAAATGGTAAAGCTTGGATATGCCGCTGAAATGAATGAAATCTTTGAGGCATATTACAGATACTGGGATGAGAAAAACCATATCATAAGAGCTGAGCTTATCAGTGCAGAGGCCGCAACCGACGAGGAAGCAAATGACGCCAAGGCGCTGCTACAAAGCAAATATCCGGAATATGAAATATCCCTTACACAGAAAGTGGACGAAACACTTTTAGGTGGATATGTGATTAAGACTCTTAATACAGAGTATGACAGAAGCTACGAAGGAAAACTTCGTGAGCTTGAAAGAAAATTGACCAGGAGGTGACCCCTGTGGGCGCAATCAGTGCAACAGACATAATCTCCATTATCCAGAGCGAGATAGAGAATTTCGACTTCGATACCGAAAGCCGTGAGACTGGCGAGGTAATCTACGTCGGCGACGGAATCGCCACAATATACGGCATCGACCATGCCATGTATGGTGAGATCGTAGTATTCGATAATGGAGTAAAAGGAATGGTTCAGGATATCCGTCAGAATGAAATCGGTGTAATCCTTTTCGGAAGAGACCACGGAATCCATGAAGGAACCAAAGTAGTAAGAACAAAGAAAAAAGCCGGAATCCCTGTAGGCAAAGGCTTTATCGGCCGAATCATCAATGCTTTAGGTGAGCCTATTGATGGAAAGGGCGATATCAAAGAGGAAGATTACAGACCAATCGAGAATGAGGCACCGGGTATCGTGGACAGAAAGTCAGTAGATACTCCACTTGAGACAGGAATCCTCTCAATCGATTCAATGTTCCCAATCGGACGTGGACAGCGAGAGCTTATCATCGGTGACCGTCAGACAGGAAAGACATCAATTGCCACAGATACAATCATCAACCAGAAGGGCAAGGATGTTATCTGTATATATGTAGCAATTGGCCAGAAAGCATCAACAGTAGCAAAAATTGTGTCAACTCTGACAAAACACGGCGCAATGGATTACTCAATCGTGCTTTCATCAACAGCCAGCGATCCTGCTTCACTGCAGTACATCGCACCATACGCAGGAACAGCCATGGCAGAGCATTTCATGCATCAGGGCAAGGATGTACTTATCGTATATGATGACCTTTCAAAGCATGCGGTAGCATACAGAGCGCTTTCACTGTTGCTCGAGAGATCACCGGGACGTGAGGCATATCCTGGAGACGTATTCTATCTCCACTCAAGACTGCTCGAGAGATCAAGCCGTCTGAGCGATGAGCTTGGCGGAGGCTCAATCACAGCACTCCCAATCATCGAGACACAGGCAGGAGACGTATCAGCATATATCCCTACCAACGTAATATCTATCACAGACGGACAGATATTCTTAGAGAGCAACCTCTTCAACGCAGGTATGAGACCAGCCGTAAACGTAGGTCTTTCAGTATCCCGAGTTGGTGGAGCTGCCCAGACAAAGGCCATGAAGAAGGCATCAGGAAGCATCCGTATCGACCTGGCACAGTACAGGGAGATGGAGGTCTTCACACAGTTTGCATCAGACCTTGATGATGCCACAAAGGCACAGCTTGCACATGGAAAAGCACTTATGGAGCTGTTAAAACAGCCGCTTTGCCATCCACTGTCACTGCATGAGCAGGTAATGACACTTATCATGGCAAACCATGGTGTGTTTGACACAATTGAGACAAAAGATGTCAAGAAATATCAGGGCGATATCCTCTCATACATGGATCTTTCTTATCCGGAAATCGGACAGAAGATCGAAGAGAACAGAGCCATTGATGAGGAGCTCGTAAATAAAATCATGGATGCAGTAAAAGAGTATAAAGGGTAACAGGTAGTATTATGGCAAACACGAAGGAAATACAGGATCGAATAAAAAGTATCAATGATACGCTTAAAATCACAAATGCCATGTATATGATTTCTTCTTCGAAGCTGAAAAAGTCCAAAAAGATGCTGGCAGATACAGAGCCGTATTTCTTCACACTGCAATCAGAGATGAGCCGAATACTCAGGCATCTGCCTGATATGGAGGACATCTATTTCAAGACCAACGAGGATAAGCTGCCTGAGGACAGAAAGGTCGGATATATCGTAATCACAGCCGATAAAGGACTTGCGGGCTCATATAACCACAATATCCTGAAAATGGCTGAGGAGCACTTAAAGAATCATCCGAACCATTCACTTTTCGTACTCGGAGAGCTAGGACGTCATTATTTTGAACAGCGTGGAATTGAGATTGAAAAACAGTTCCACTACACAGTTCAGAATCCGACACTCAACCGTGCCAGAAATATTGCAGAAGAAATTTTGGAGCTATATCTACATAACGAGCTGGACGAAGTTTATATTATCTATACCAGCATGATAAATGCGATTCAGGAGGAAACACAGATGTCACAGCTTCTGCCACTGAAAAAGGCAGACTTCACTGTGCAGATTCCTATAGACATACCGAGGGAGGAGCTGGCACTCAAGCCATCGCCTGAGGCAGTCATGGATCGTATCGTACCAAACTACGTTGTTGGATTTGTCTACGGTGCTCTTGTAGAGTCATTTTCATGTGAGCAGAACGCCAGAATGATGGCGATGCAGTCCGCATCAAACAGTGCGAGGGACATGCTTGCAGAGCTTGACATTCTTTACAACCGTGCCAGACAGGCAGCGATTACACAGGAGATTACAGAGGTAATAGCCGGTGCTAAATCGCAGAAGAAAAAGAGAAAGTAGGCTTTTTGATGAAAACAGGAAAAATTATCCAGGTTATGGGTCCTGTTGTCGATGTAGAGTTCGAGGATGAGAACCTGCCGGCAATCAGAGACGCACTAGAAGTTTTAAATGGTGACAAAAAAAGTGTGATGGAAGTCGCACAGCATATTGGAAATAATACAGTACGCTGTATCATGCTTGCTTCCAGTGAGGGACTTCACAGAGATATGGAAGTAACAGCCACAGGCGCCGGCATCAAGACACCTGTCGGAGAGCAGACTCTCGGCAGACTGTTCAACGTGCTCGGTGAAGCTATCGACGGCGGAGCACAGCCTGATACAGAAGAAAAGTGGGAAATCCACAGAGAACCACCAACATTTGAGGAGCAGAACCCTGCAGAGGAAATCCTCGAGACAGGTATCAAGGTCATCGACCTCCTTGCCCCATATGCAAAGGGTGGAAAAATCGGACTCTTCGGAGGAGCCGGAGTAGGAAAAACAGTCCTCATCCAGGAGCTCATCAGCAATATTGCAACAGAGCACGGCGGCTACTCAATCTTTACAGGAGTCGGAGAGCGTTCCAGAGAGGGAAATGATCTCTGGACAGAAATGAAGGAATCAGGAGTTCTGGAAAAAACAGCCCTAGTGTTCGG
>OLQQ01000265.1_pt1 | contig 30810 bp, 30 predicted proteins | sample 1672041 | NCBI WGS metagenome assembly OLQQ01 (sample SAMEA3136639, study PRJEB25190) | human gut metagenome
GCATCCAAAAAGGAGGTACACTGACCGCTTTTTGTAGCAATCGGCAGCATCAAAAGCAGACTGCCTAAGAGAATCACGGATAAAAACCCTAAACTAATCACTTGAAATGATGTTATATGTCGATGTCTTGATCTGTTTGTCTGTTGCATAACTATATCCCCATAATCTTAATTTCATTTTTATATTTCCTTTATTCTATCTTTATTTGTATTAAATGGGCGTAAGTAAGTTTGTTTTGAAATTAAGATTGTATAAAGATGAGCAGAAGTCCCATCATGGTCTTCCAGGCAAACGCCGTGTTCATAATAATAAGGCGTGATTTCCACCACAAATTTCTTTCTTCCTTGCCATTTTTTATCTTCTCCTTTGCCTTGGGATAAAAGAAAAGGACACTCATCTTCCAGAAGTTCTGAAAACAAGCGTCCTTTTGGCTTTTCTCTATGCTATTAAATAAAAAATGTTAATTCTGTCCGAATGTATTTCCTCATACCAGATGCAATACTACTGACACTTCGATTCCATTCATAATCTGCTTTTTCTTGCCCTGTTTGCCTGTTGGTGTGAAACTCATATACCTCGCAAAGTGCCTGAAATTAAGGACTTCTACGAATTCACCCGATGTAGACAACACACGACTTCCACATGTATCGGTATCGGCTGGAGAACACATTTCCCCAGCCTCGCCAATCTTTGATGAACACATTTTTTCCGATTCATCTTTATCCAAATACTCTTTTCTATCCTGCTCCATCATGACACCTTTTTTCCTTTCTGTTTACTTCGATATTCTGCTTTTGCATCGTTTACTTTCAAGTCCTGATTACATTTCAAAACAAAAGTCAGTTTATATGGGGAAGGATTCCCGTTTTCATCGTATCCACCGACAATTACCTTTTCCACAATGCTTTCAAACACAATACGGTCAAATTCATCCAGAATGTCTTCATTTTCCAGTGTCTTACGGAGCTGATCCATACGCTTGCTTATATTTTTCTGCTGCCCGATATTTTCTTCCAGATAAGCCTTTTCTTCTGTCATCTGATGAAGTTTTCTCTGAAAACTCAGCTTCTTTTCATCATAATCTTCCTGCTCTATTTTACCATCAATCAGCAGATCTGTTAACCTGCTTTTTTTCGTTTCGATACTACTAATATCCTTTTCCAGCTGTTTCACTCTTTTTAATTCAGTATCGTCTTTCAATACATCTTCAATGGTGTTCAACACTGAATCAAGGACATCATCAAAGTTGTCTGCCAGAAGCTGGAACGCATCCACAAATGCATTTTCAATAATCACTTCATCTATGGCTTTGCAATTCGGACAACTGCTGATTCCATTCTTGATTGCATTCATACACTGCCATACTGGTTTTTTCGTTGTTGTTGTCTGGTGCCTTGTCCTCCGGGAAAGTTTATGACCACAGTATCCACACTCAAGCATGCTGCTGAATGTAAACTGTCTTGTATAACGTTCCCTGTTCCCGGTGTTCTCCATGAGCCTTGGTTTTACACGTTTCAATCGGATTTCGTCTGCTTTATCCCAGACCTCTCTTGAAACAATCGGTTCATGATGATCCCGGATGTAATACCTGTCTTCTTCTCCCATATTAGCAAGCCGCCTTTTGGATATTGGGTCAACTGTGAATGTTTTTCCAAGCAGGATATCTCCTTTATATTTCTCATTTTTGATAATCCCCATAACACCATGATCATGCCATTCTACTTTTCCCAGTTTGTTTTTTACACCCATTTCAGTCAATCTCTTTGCAATGGTAGAGCTTCCATAGCCTTGCAGGTACATATTATAAATAAACCTCACTGTTTCAGCCTCCTGCTCATTTACGGTGATACTTTTCGTATCCGGATGATAATCATATCCCAGACAGCCATTGAATCCTACCAGCTCGCCACGCTTCATTTTCATTTTTAAACCCATCTTTACATTTTCAGAAAGAGATTCCACCTCTCCCTGCGAAAGAGAACTTAAGATTGTCAGAAGCATTTCTCCATTCATATCCAGTGTGTTAATATTTTCTTTTTCAAACACAATCGCAATATTCCGGTCACGGAGCATGCGTACATATTTGATAATATCCTGTGTATTTCTGGAAAATCGGGAAATAGATTTTGTAAGAATCATATCAATCTCCCCATTCTGACATTTTCGTATCATCTCCTGGAACCCTTCTCTTTTATCGACCTTTGTTCCGGTAATGGCTTCATCTGCAAAGATTCCTGCAGATACCCATTCCTTATTCTGCTTTATTTTCTGCTCATAATATGCTTTCTGGGATTCAAAGCTGCCAAGCTGTTCATCTCCATCCGTCGATACCCTGCAGTATGCTGCAACGCGGATACGTTCAATCTGTATGCCCGCAGTACGTCTGCCATTACTGTTCGGTGCTGCCTTTGTTGCCTCTAAAACCTGAACCTGTTTCATGCTCATAATTTTCCTCCATTTCTTTTACCTGCCACACTTTTCTTTCCTTATGTGTAACTGGTTTCTTTATTTGTGCTGTCATTTTATCTAAAATCTTAAATATGAACGAATGTTGTATTACCTTATCTTCCATTGTTTTTTCCTCAACTTTCTATATTCTATGCAATTGCTTTCATCGGATCATCACTACGTTCCCCGACAATCAGATAACTATCCATCAGTTTCCGTCTGATTTTTTCAAATTCTTGTTCTGACAGAAGTTCTGAATGAAATAACTTTGTAATCACAGCTATTTTCTTTGCGTATTCCAACTCTTTCCTCATTGCTTCACTCCCCCTTTCCCTGTTATTTTTCGGCATCACTCCTTTCAGTCAAAAATATTGCACTTGGTTTGGCTTCCATTCGTATCATCTGCTGTCAGTGTTACAACTGACCTCTATCAGAATATTTCTGATTACTGGCAGCTTCTTCGCAAACTTACCAGTCGTTTCCGGAGTATCTTCGACGCTCGCCTGAGAATAAAGCCTTAAAGGGTCATGGCGTCTGTGTTGACATATGATACAGCTCATTTTGTTTTCAATGTTCATAATTCGCTTTTTTGCGAATATCAATATACTGCCATTATAGTTCGCTTTTCTGCGAATGTCAATATTGTAATTCGCATTTTAGCGAATGTTTCTGTTTACAAAGCAGCATTTTGGGGGTAAAATAGAAATATCAATAAGGAAACACCCTCCGGGTGTACCAGCATGGCATGAAAACATTGCCAGTAATAAGGAAAGCAGGTATCTGATATGACGATTGGAGATAAAATAAAAAAAATCCGAACATTCCGGAAAATGACACAAGCAGAGCTTGGCGCAGCCCTCGGTTGGGGTGAAAAAGGAGCAAATCGTCTTGCCCAGTATGAGACAAACTACCGGGTTCCCAAAAAAGAACTGGTAGCAGAAATGGCAAAAATACTGGACGTAAATCCTTGGACACTATATGATGCAACGACAATGGATGCTACCGAATTCATGGAACTCCTGTTCTGGATCGATGAATTCAACCCATCCGCTATAAACTTGTTCCAGATGGAAACTTATCCAGGAGAAAAATGCAATTCCAGCGAAGATACCTCTGTCCGCTATCACGATAACGATAGCTGGCCTGCACATCCGCCTGTGGGATTATGGATTAATTATGGGCTTGTCAATAATTTTATGAAAGAATGGGTAGTCCGGAAAGATGAATTAAAGTCCGGAAAGATTACAAAAGACGAGTATTTTGAATGGAAAATCAACTGGCCACAGACCTGTGATGACTGCGGGAAGCATGAACCGATGAAGCAATGGAAAAACTGCAAGTAAACAGAGGGAATTCAGATGGAACAAATACTAATTGTAGAAGACGATATAGCATTGAATAAAGGATTATGCAAAGCCTTAAAGGCAGATAACCGCCAGGTAATTTCATGCCCGGATATGAAATCTGCCCGCAAGCAGCTTTTATGTGGTACAGTATCACTGGTACTTCTGGATATTAATCTTCCAGATGGAAGCGGATTGGATTTTCTTCGTGAAATAAAAAATACAAGTATTCAACTACCTGTTGTTCTGCTGACAGCTAACGATACAGACTTGGATATTGTAGAGGGTCTGGAGCAAGGTGCAGATGACTACATTACGAAACCATTCTCTCTGTCTGTTCTGAGGGCAAGGGTGAATACTCAACTTCGAAAAGCACACCAGAATATAACTCATACTTCTAGCAAGATTGATCATTTTACATTTGATTTTTCTTCGATGCAATTTCACGTTGGAAATAAATGCGTGGAATTAAGTAAGACCGAACAGAAGCTGCTTCGCCTGTTAGTAGAAAATCGGGGAATTGTCATGCAACGTGCAGAACTGGTAGATCGTGTCTGGACGGATGGAGCAGAGTATGTGGACGAGAATGCGCTTTCCGTAACAATCAAACGACTTCGTGACAAACTGAACGCACAGGATTACATTAAAACCATTTATGGCATTGGATATAGCTGGGTGAACCATGATGAATAACTGGGAATGGATTTTGAGTACTGCTGTCATCTTAAGTGCAATTATTTTTGTTCTTCTATACAGATGGCACATAAAAAGAACAATGGATACAATCGAAAAAATGCTGGATACTGCAATGAAAGGAGATTTTTCAGAGACTTGCTTTGACGAAAGCCGATTGTCAGCTCTGGAAACGAAATTTGCTCATTATTTTTCTGCCTCAGCAATCTCAGCAAAAAATGTAGAAGAGGAGAAGAATGAAATCAAAAAATTGGTTGCTGATATCTCCCACCAGACGAAAACACCCATCGCAAATTTACTTCTTTACTGCGAGCTTTTACAAGAAGAAGATTTACCCGAATCAGCTCGGAGCAATGTAGAAGCACTATATGGACAAACAGAAAAACTTCGTTTTTTAATTGATTCTCTTGTAAAGTTATCACGATTAGAAAATGGAATCATTTCTCTATCGGTGAAACAGCAGAAGCTTCAGCCCATGCTGGAAAATGTAGTAAACCAGTATTCTTTCAAAGCTGAGCAAAAGGGATTATATCTGCGATTGGAACAAACAGATGCAGCAGCAAACTTTGATGCCAAGTGGACAGCTGAGGCACTTGGAAACATCGTTGACAATGCAATCAAATATACCACTCATGGAGGGATTGACATCACCGTGAAGGTCTATGAAATGTTTGTCCGCATTGATGTCACAGACAGCGGCATCGGCATTTTTGAAGCGGAACAGGCGCAGATTTTTTCCAGATTTTATCGTTCTGAACAGGTACGTGAGCAAAATGGCGTAGGAATCGGGCTATATCTTGCCAGAGAGATTATTTCTCATGAAGGTGGTTATATCAAAGTAATATCAGAACCTGGAAAAGGCTCCACATTTTCCATTTTCCTTTCCATCTAAGGCAAATCTTTCAAAACTGTTAGATTTTGATATGTCCCGGAAAGAATGTGGAAAGAATTGTATGCGATAATCTGTATGTAAACAGAGAGGGCGTTTCTCTGTCATACAGATTTTTTTATGGAGGTATCTATCAATGGCAATATTACAAACGCAGAATTTGAAAAAAGTATATGGAACAGGTCCAAATGCCGTTCATGCACTGGATGGTATAAACTTAAGTGTTGAAAAGGGAGAATTTGCAGCAGTAGTCGGCACTTCCGGTTCAGGAAAATCAACTCTTCTGCATATGTTAGGAGGATTGGATCGTCCCACCAGCGGTAAGGTCTTTGTAGATGGAAAGGATATTTTCTCGTTAAAAGAAGAAGCACTGACCATTTTCCGACGCCGCAAGATTGGCTTCGTATTCCAGAGTTATAACCTGGTTCCGGTTCTGAATGTGTATGAAAATATCGTTCTGCCAATCGAACTGGATGGCAAAAAGATTGACAAGCATTTTGTACAAAACATTCTGGAAACACTGGGGCTTTCTGGCAGGCAGGATGCATTGCCCAGTCAGTTGTCTGGTGGGCAGCAGCAGAGGGTAGCGATTGCTCGTGCGCTGGCATCGTCACCTGCGATCATACTTGCCGATGAGCCAACCGGAAACCTGGATTCCAAAACCAGTCAGGATGTGTTAAGTCTTCTCAAAGTAACCAGCCAGAAATTTTCACAGACGATGGTAATGATTACCCATAACGAAGAAATTGCCCAGATGGCAGACCGTATTATACGGATTGAAGACGGTAAAATTGTAACTCGCAATTAAAGGGGGGCAGCAAAGATGAAGGTTAAAAATCAAAAATGTATCCGTCGTCTGAGTTTTCGGGCTCTGAAGGCTTCACGGAAGAAAAATATCATTGCTGTCACTGCCATTGCACTGACAACTTTGCTGTTTACAGCTCTTTTCACGATAGCACTATCCTTGAATAATAGTTATCAGACTTATACATTTCGGCAAATAGGCGGTTACAGCCATGGTACATTCAAAGAGGTAAACGAGGAACAGATTGCTGCAATTTCAGCCCATCCAAATGTTCGGGAGACCGGACGTCGAACCGTGATTGGCTACATTAACACCGGGAAATTTGCAAAAACACCTGCAGAAGTGAGCTACATGGATAAGAACTGTACCAAATGGAGTTACGCAGAGCCTGTAGAAGGACATATGCCTGAAAGTGAAAAGGAGATTACCATGGATACCGGCAGCTTGAAACTACTTGGTGTTACACCGGAAGTGGGCACCCAGATCACACTGACCTGGACAGTTGGCAACCAAAATAGCCTTTCATACGAAAAAACGGATACATTTACGCTGGCAGGCTGGTGGGAATACGATGATTTAAGTCCGGTTCACTATATCAATATCTCCCAGGATTATGCCAAAGCAATCGAAGCTGAGGCATCCAATAAAGGTATAGAACCTTTCCGTACTGACCTTAATGTTATGATGAAATCATCTGTAAATATCCGGGGACAGATGGAGCAGGTAGATTCCGATCTTGGTTATGACTGGGAAAGTCGTGACTTGGAAAACAGCGTCCGTATCGGTGTTAACTGGGGCTATACCTCGTCACAATTGGGTGAACGTATTGACCCGGAGACGATTCTTTCCATGATTGCTTTCCTTGTACTCATTATTTTCACCGGATATCTGATCATCTATAATATTTTTCAGATTTCCGTAACGGAAGATATCCGTTTTTATGGTTTGTTAAAAACAATCGGCTTGACACCCAGACAATTGCGAAGGATCATACGCTGGCAGGCTCTTCTTCTGTGTATAATCGGAATTCCGGCAGGATTGATTCTTGGCTATGGAGTTGGTGCCGTTCTGACACCTGTTGTGATGAAAAGAACAACTCTGGGGACTGTCAGCACTTCTCTCAGCAGCTCTCCGCTGATTTTTCTCGGAGCAGCGTTATTTTCTTTGATTACGGTAATATTTTCCTGTTTTCGTCCCGGCAGAATAGCAGGAAAAGTGTCTCCGGTGGAAGCAGCAAAATATACAGAGAAACAAAACACAAGCAAAAAGAGACGAAGTACCCGTGGTGCAAAAATACATCAAATGGCTTATGCCAACCTTGGAAGGAATAAAGTAAAAACACTTCTTGTAGTAGTATCACTGTCATTATCTGTAGTTCTTTTGAATATACTGGTAACTTTTGTCAGTGGTTTCGACATGGATCGATATCTTGCACAAAAGACCTGTGCCGATTTCATTGTCAGTAACACAGACTATTTTCGGTCAAATGGCGAGTCAGGAGAATGTATTAATGAAGATACTATCTCAAAAATAAGAGAAAATACAACATCTACGCTGTCAGGATGCGGTTATGCACCTCTTGACCGTCCAGATTTCTGGATGACAGAGGAAGCCTGGCGTGAACTTGCAGGAAATTATCTAACAGAAGAAGAAATGGAACAGGAATTGAAACATTATCCAGAGAAAAATGGCCTTATCGGCGTATCCGTTCTTCTGGAGGGTCTGGATGATGCATTGTTTGACAAGCTGAATATTTTGGAAGGGGATATACAGCCGCTTCTTTCTCCAGATGATCATGCCATTGCTTTGGCTGTTCCCACAGATGATTATGGAAATGCGTCCGTTCCGGATTCTTATCCTGCCATTGGAGATACCGTCACTCTTACCTATGTGGATGAAGCGTATGATATTGATAACCGAACCGGGCAGCCTGCCGACGAAAACACCCCAGATGAATATCTGGAATACTATATCGCCAGAGAACATGATGTAACCTATACCCTATGTGCATACATTTCCGTACCTTATTCCATCAGTTATCGTTTTTCTACTCTGGGATATGAAGCCGTCATTTCATCACAGGCATTGCAGGAAGACAGTAAACAGGAAATCCATTCTCTGTTTTATCTTTTTGATACACCCGATTCCCAAGCAGAACTTGCCGCAGAGAAATATCTGGCAGATTTAACCGGAGGTGATCTTTCCGAAATCATGTATGAAAGTAAAGCAACAGCCCGAGCTGATTTTGAAGGCTTTCAAAATATGTTTCTCATGGTAGGCGGACTGCTCTGTGCGATTATTGGACTGGTAGGTATTTTGAATTTCTTCAATGCAATTATGACCGGAATTCTGTCGCGCAAAAGAGAATTCGCAGTTCTCCAATCCATAGGAATGACAAACAGACAATTGAAGAAAATGCTGATTTACGAAGGGTTATTCTATGCACTTGGTTCTTCCGCTGTGGCACTGATTCTTTCTTTCCTGCTGTATCCACTACTCGGGAATTTACTGGAAACAATGTTCTGGTTCTTCAGTGCTCATTTTACCATTTTACCCGTTTTGATTACTATTCCAGTCTTTGCTCTTCTGGGACTTGGTATTCCTTCTGTTATATACCACCAGACCTCAACGCAAAGTGTTGTAGATCGGTTACGAGAGACAGAATAACCACTTTAAAACAATTAAACAAAGCCTGAAATAAGAATAGACCGGCAGGAACAATCACGTGGTATTGTGCCTGCCGGTTTCCTTATAAAAATGCATCCACCAAATAACTATTTCACATTGACTAAAACATTCCTTTTCCTGATTATGAACTGCAATGAAATCACGCCAACAGTCATCAACAATAAATTGATATGAATATATCTACTAAATGCATCACCGATGACTGCCATAACAGCAAATACAACTACCACAAGGTACATTTCATATTCATTCCAATGCTTCTTGTATTCTCTGCAAAAGCCACAGATTATCCATACTACCAATAACACAGCCATAATTGCAATAGCAACACACAAGAATCTTACAATCCATGCAGCTCCAGAAGAAAATTCGATATTATTTCCATTAAAACTGAAATTCTCATTTTGAGGATAAAATAACCAATCTGCAAATTTAGTTATCTCTTTCCAGAACCATACTGGAAACATAACTACTTCTGATAAATCATTAAGCATCACTTCATTCCTCATTACAGACAATAATGATAAGAAGAAAAGCCCCAAACACCATAGATTCTTTTTCTTCTCTGTCTCCATGATTATCTTTTTCATTTGTCTTTTTGTTTTGTCCAGTTGACAGGCAGCATCTCTTCTTTCCATTTTTATCAGTAATTCCAATGAACACATCCGCTTTTCTGCTTCCTGTTGCTTTTTCAGTGCCTCTTCAACAGCCTCCACAGAAGACTGTACTACCATTTTCTCCAGTTTAGAGTTCCGGTCCTGTACGTCTCTTATTTTTTCTTCGAGCTGCTCTTGCTCTTTCCTGCTCAGCAGCCCGTTCCTGTTCCGCAGATCGTCGTTGCTTCTCTGCAGCGACAGATTGATATTCTGCGTTCTGGACAATTCGGTTTGCAGTTTCTGATTTTCCTCGGTTAGCTTCTGAAGCTCGTCTTGCAGCTTCTGATTTTCGGATGAGATCTTCTGAAGATTTTCTCGAAGCTCCCGCATCCGTTCCAGACATTTCTGGATATTTTCCTGATCCTTTCTTTGTATTTCCAGAAGTCTGTCCCTTTCTGTATTTACTTTCGACAATGCCTCCGCTTGTTCCTGCAACAGCTTCCTCCACTTGTCGATAGTATCGTGCAAGATCGGCATCTGCTGTGTCGTCTCTGCCGGTAATACACCTTTCTTTTTGCTCATTTCTGATAAATTCATCCTCTAATTCCCCTTTACTGATTTTAAGATGGAAAGTTTTAGAAAGATTACTGTCACGTACTTTCTTCCCTTCCGAATTTTGAAACGTAATATGCTTTCTATTTTCTGTCCAGTTTACGTTCCATCCCAAATTTCCCATTTCTTTGATAAATTGCTCCCGGCTGATGCAGGACTCCATAACAGTTAAAACCACCATTGCACAGTCTGCAACAAAGCTATCCTTTTTCTGTTGCCGGAACAGATTATATTTATCTTTACTCCATGCAATGACTTCCCCCGTCTCAATCTGGCTGCCATCAAAATGTTTTCCTTTTCCAGCAACAGTAAGCCCCCGTTCCCAGCACATCTGGTTCGTCAGCTGCTTCATCCGTTCCAGATCTTTTCTCGAATTATGCAATTTTTTCCCGTTTTCATAGCTCACAGAATTTGTAACCAAGTGACAGTGGATATGGTCTTTATCCTTATGGACACTGACCACCGTCTGGAAACCAGAAAACCATTTCTCCGCAAATGCAATGCCAAATTCCAATGCCTGTTCCGGTGTAATCTTTTCATCCTTATGCCAGGAAATCACATTATGGGCATACATCCTTCCCGAATCCTTTCCCCACAATCGTTTTTCTTCCAGAAATGACTGGTACACCAGATCATAATTCACTTCTTCGTAAGGATATGGACCGATGATATGGACAAGATGCTGATCTGTTTTTCCTTCTCGGAGGACATATTCAATACAGTTTCTCATTGCCCCATGGGAATTTGTCCGCTTATTAATTGTCTTATTGATCGCCATATCTTTTCACACTCCTTCCGATATCCTGATATATTTTCGTTGAGACTGTTAAAAACATCTGCTCTGGGATAAAAACCTCCTGCATTCATATGATGCGCAATCTGGTTGAGATTGGTTGTAGCACCTCGAAGCTGCCGGTTTGTTTCTTCCAGTCTCTGATTTAATACTTTCAATTCTTCCTTAACCTCTGATGATACTATCTCCACATTTTCAATCGCAGCAAGTACCACTGCCTGCTGTGTCTGTCCGGATTCTTTCATCTTCTGCCGGAGCAGGGTATATTCTTTGTCATTCATCCGTATCGTAACGGTATGGTTTCTTTTTCTCATAATCAATTCACTCCTTTTATCTCTGTGCTGTCATATATAATTTAGCCAATGTACTTCTGGCTGTAAGGGGATTCCATAAGGGTGCTAGACATCCTGTGGATGTCCGTTTAGCACCGACCGAAGCGGGGCGGAGACAAACGCCCCTTTGGCAGGTGCAGGGCGCATGACGTCCAGTGGACGTCAGCTTTGCGCCGACCGGAGTGGCAACGGAGACAAGTCCTAGTCAATCAGTAAGTGTTCCTGTGGAATGTCCAGTGGACATTTCGCAGGAATACTTACGCTATTGACGGGCCGGGGTTCCAAGGGGCGGAGCCCTCTGGCAAGTTTAGGAACAGTCCAAAGGCTGGCTCCGGTGCAGAGTGGCCTGCCACTTTGCGAAACTTGCCTGTCATCTCTCCACCACTTAGCCAGCCCCTGCTAATCAGTTTTCTCCTCCATGCGATACCAAATTTTGATCGAGATGACAGTGGTTTTGTGGTGCAGAAGCAGACTGTAGAGGAAATAGAAAAGCTCCCCTTTCAACAAATTTTCTCTTTCCGAAGCAGGCTGATTATGCACCACTCCGATGCGGAGTATCGGACAATTATGTGCCGTATCCGGCACTCTTATCTTTTTCTCCCATGCTTATGCAGCGTTTCCCGGCTGCCAACGCTTTTCTGTCATAATTTCTCACTATTTCTGCTTCTTTTCTTCTAAACCATTCTCTTTTTCTGATGAAAGACATAAAAATAACAGCCATAAACATTTCCCCGATTCTCACCAACAGAAATGCTATCACTGCCATTGTCTTTTTCTTCTATTTTGTTTTCGCAAAACAATTTTGTACTGTCAGTCGGTTCTCCTGTTACTGCCATTTTGTAATTAGCTAAAAACTGTCTGCAAAATCCAATGCCGCATCCATATCTGCCTCCTGTTCCCAGTCCAGCGTATTATCTGTAGCCTCATTATCTGGTTTCTCCATCGTCATTGCCATATTCGGCAAATTATTATCTCCTACCGATTCCTTCACAAACGGTACAAGCATTTCCAGAAGATTCTTCGCCATAGCCATCGGGACGGATTCCTTCACACCATCCCGGATAGCTGTTTCCACTCTTTCCAGAAACGCATCTTCCTTTTCTCTGGTTTCCAGATACGGATCAGCTTCCTTTCGATATATTCTGGAGAAGTAATCATTCAAAGCCACCACAACCGCTCTGGTATAGGACTTATACTTCTGCCTGTCCATTGTCTGCAAATATTCCCATGCCTGTCTGTCCTGTTCATCACAGAGGTTCAAGCGAATATTTGTATTAATGATTTTCCGTTCTTTTCTCATACAAGCACCCCTCCGTTTTTCTGAATTTTTCTTGCTGTCATGGCTTCATAGCCTTTGGCTGTAGCACAAATATCACGCACGATGGTCACTCGGTCTTTATCATAGTCACCAAAGTTCTGAATCATGCAGCCGCCTCCACCGACCACATACAGACGCATCAGTTCCGGGTTGTATTCCCGTTCTCTCAGCTTATGGAAAATCTCTTTTGTATACTCTCCGGCAGCTTTACGAATCACAGAGAGATATTTTTCTCCAATATCGGCAGTTCCTGTACGGATCACCTGCTCAATCACCAGATCATCCACCACCGTTCCCAGCTCCTTCAGCAATGATTCCCTGACAGCAAGCACACACTGATGTGTTCCATATTTCTCTGTAAAGCATTTTTTCTCTACCGGGCGAGAATTGTTGATATACATAATATTCATAGTTCCATTTCCGATATCAGCCAGCATATTGATTCCTTTAAAGTCCTGTAATCGGTAAAAAGCTGCTGCAAATCCCTGTGGATAAATATCAGCTCCGACAAACTCCACATGATATTCTTTATTGCGGAATGTGAAGTCCACGCTATCATTCTGGAGAAGATACTTCTGGAAGTCTTCTTTCTGTGAAGCCACCCAGGTCAGTGGAAGTCCTGCCGCAAGATGCACCTTCACCTGATTCATTCCCTTTCCGTCTAATTCTCTGGCAATCGCAGCCAGCGTCAGCACATAATAGTCTAGATCCTGTGTTTTCTCTGCACAGAACTCTTTGTGTTCTTCACCGATCTGGTAATACAGCCCATTATAAACAAGAAGGTTATTCTGAAAGATGGGCTCCTTCTCATATCTGACTACACCAGACGTAAAGCACCTGGTTGCTGTTTTCATGTTTCCATAACCGTGATCAATTCCAATCACCATAATTGTTTCATTTTTGTTGTTTTTCATCATTCTCATAATCATACCTCGTTCTTTCTTTTCTTATCCGATCCTATTAATACTTACGTGAATTGATAAGATGGATATTTTATTTACTGGTTCTTTAATAATTCATATTTGATAATATGGATTATTAATAGTGATGGATTTTCCAATATGGGATTACCCATATCTGGTTTTCCTGTTTTCTGATATCTGGAGATAGGAATTTCCTATGACCTGATTGTCCCAAATTGGACTATCCACCTTTAGGCTCTTCTCATCTCCATTCAATCATTTTCTTCTCCTAATGGAACTTCCCGGATAATATATTCGGTATCTCCATAAAAGCCATATTCGTTACGCAATCTGTGACGTTCCACATATCCATGATGCTCTAATTCCTTAATTGCGGAACGAACAGAATCAATTCCATCTCTGCTCAATGTTGCCAGTCCCTGCATGTTATAATTCCAATCGTCTGGTAGGCTTAACATCAGCGACAATAAGCCTTTCGCTTTCAATGTCAGATTCTTATTCTTGAAATGGTGATTACTCATTACCGTATAATTCTTAGTTCTCTCCACACGAAAAATCTGTGCCAAGCTCCTCACCTCCTTATGAAAAAAGACACAAATCAATTTTCATGACCTGTGCCTTTTCCTTCATTTATTCTGTTTATTTATTATTTCATTAAACGTAAATCAGTTCTTCTAAAATGATTTCCTCTGCGATTGCTCTGTGTTTGTTAGCAGCCCTTACCCAAGCCATCTGGTCACCCCCTTTCTCTGGCAATGGATCACTTTTTTCCAGCTCTCTCAGGATAATCTCTTCCCGTTTCCTTGCCGCCTGGTCAATCTCCAGAAGATGTTCTCCTATTGTGTCCTATAAAAGCATTACCTGATATTTCGCCCGTTTATGATTTTTCAAATAATCTCTGCGGAGAAATCCATATTTTCCAAGTTGTGTCATCTGTTCTCCGGATTTATACTCCAGTTCTGGAAGCAAATATCCGTTTACATTCCTATAATTCAGTTCCATAGCTTCTTCACACTCCATTTCGTAATCATATATTGCGTCACCATCGTCTGACGTTAACTTTCTCCCAAAAATGGGAAAAAGTCTTTCTCTATAATACCTAATGCACATTACTTTTCCTATTCTTCTGTGCCCACCCTTTGAGTAACTTTTCAATCAAGTCTGCCTGTTGAGCCGGCGTATAATCTGCCGGGAAATACTTTCCGATCCGCTCAAGTGGGATTTTGATTTGTTCCCTCTGGTTCGGCTTGATTTCCTCCAAAATTTCGTAAATCATATCCATATCAAGACATTTTTGTTGGCTCATCCGCTTTAACCGGTTCGCCTGCGAAATGTTTGGGACACACTGTTCCAGTTCCATCACAGCATGAAGTTCATACTGTTCTGCTTCCGTCAGAAAGGAAATTTCCACCGCTGAACGAATTGCAAGCAGCTCCCGGTCAACCATATCCAAAATCTTTGGAATCAATTTTGTCAGACGGATATATCTTTTAATCTGTGTCACACTTTCCCCCACCATCCGGGCAAGCTGTTCATTGCTGCGATTGTTTTCCATATACTTCGGTCCCAATGGGTCCGAAGTCATATCATCTACTCTGCCTTGATGTTTCATTGCTTCTAGTCGCATCTTATAGGCAAATGCCTTTTCACTCGGCAGAATTTTTTCTCTTTGGAGATTACTGTCTACCATCGCAATGATTGACTGGTCATCGTCCAAATCACGGATAATGGCTGGCACTTCTTCCATACCTGCCCATATGGCTGCCGCCTTTCTTCTGTGTCCTGCGATAATTTCATAACCGTCACCATCCGTATTATGGCGGATTAACAGCGGAACCAGAACCCCTTCCTTTTCCATGCTTTGGCGTAATTCAAACAATTCCTGATTTTGCTCCACCTTAAAAGGATGGTCTTTAAAATCATGAAGTTCTGAAACCTTTACCAGAACAATACCTGCACCCGACTCGTAATCCTTTGATGAACACATTACTCTTTTCTTTGTCATCTCAATTATCCTCCATTTAATCTGAATAAAAGAAAAGGACTCTTACCTCTCAGAAATTCTGAAAAACAAGCGTCCTTTTGACTGTTTTAACGATATTCAAATAAAAATGAAATTTTCTTTTTCATGTGTCCACTCATACCAGATGCAGAACTACCGATACCTCGATTCCGTCCATAATCTGCTTTTTTCGTCCCTGTTTACCTGTAGGTGCGAAACTCATATATCTCGCAAAGTGCCTAAAACAAAGGACTTCTACGAATTCACCCGATGTAGACAACATACAGTCTCCACATGCACCGTATGCGGAAACTGATCCACAGGCGTCACATCCTTAAGCTCATACCCATTCGCTCTTAAGAACTTCACATCCCGCGCAAGTGTCGCACTGTCGCAGCTTACATACACAACTTTCTCCGGCTGCATATCCACGATCGTCTGAAGCAGGGATTCCTCACAGCCTTTTCTCGGCGGATCGACCACGATCACATCTGCGTGTGCGGTCTCTCCGTTATGTGTCTTTTCATATTCTTTGTAATACTCCGGCAGGACTTCTTCTGCCTTACCTACATAGAATTCCGCATTCGTAATGTCATTGATCTTTGCATTATTCTTCGCATCGTCAATGGCCTGCGGTACGATCTCCACGCCATATACCTGCTTTGCTTTCTTTGCAAGGAACAGGGAAATCGTTCCGATTCCACAGTACAGGTCCCACACCGCCTCATTGCCGGTCAGGCCTGCATAGTCTAATGCCAGTCCGTATAATTTCTCTGTCTGGACCGGATTCACCTGGTAGAATGACAGCGGAGATATCTGGTACTTGATCTCACCGATATAGTCTGTGATGAACTCCTGTCCCCACAGAAGGCGGATCGTATCGCCCATGATCACATTCGTCTTCGCTGTGTTCGTACTGAGAGTGATGCTTGTCATACCCGGAATCTGACGTAGCCGTCCGACCAGATCATGACAGTGCGGAATCGTCTTTCCATTGATGACCAGACATACCATGATTTCATCTGTCTTGAATCCGTAACGGAGCAGTACATGGCGTACCAGCCCTTTATGCTTCACTTCATCGTATGCCGGAATTTTGAATTCTTCCATGAAGTCCAGAATACAGTTCAGGATCTCTTCGTTGACTTCCACACCAAGCGCGCAGTCTGTATTCTCGATAATGCTGTGTGTTCTTCCGGCATAGAACCCGGCGATCACTCTGCCGTCTTTATCTGTTCCGATCGGGAACTGCGCCTTATTCCGGTAGCGGAACGGCTGCATTCCTTCTCCGTCCATGCCGACAGCCGGATGCATGATCTGATCCAGAAGTTCACCCGGAACTTCTCCGATCCGCTCCAGATTGCCGCGTACCTTAGATTCTTTAAATGCAAGCTGTGCCGGATACTTCATCTCCTGGATCTGACAGCCGCCGCATTTTCTTGCCATCGGACAGACCGGCTCTTCCACACGGTCTTTTGATGGAGTCAGGACATTCATCAGGCGGGCATAGCCGTAATTCTTCTTTGCTTTCATTACTTTCGCCTCTACAACATCCCCGATGATGGCATCTTTGATAAACAACGTGTATCCATCCACCTTGCCGATGCCTTCTCCTCCGACTCCGATATCTTCTATTTTTACCTTTACTATTTCATTCTTCTGCATCATTAGATAACTGTCTTTCTGATATTTGATTCAAACAGGCGGTTATATCCCAGCCAGTCATTTCCTTTTTTATCTTTGAATAACTCTGTCAGTGTCTGCATCTTGGCATCTGCATTGTCTGCAAGATTCAGTGCCATCGCCTCGGCAAGTGCCGGTTTCTTCGGTGAACCGTATTCCAGTTCTCCGTGATGTGCAACGATACAGTGTTTTAATTCATTCGCAAGTTTCTCCGGGAAGTCCGGGATATTGCGGACTGCATCTCCGATCATCTCCACACCGATTACAATATGTCCCAGAAGCTGTCCTTCATCTGTGTAATCATTTTCCGGGAAGGAAGATAATTCCTTCGTCTTTCCGATATCGTGGCAGATCGCTGCTGTGAAAAGCAAGTCCTTATTCAGGATCGGATATGCTCCCACCATATAGTCACAGAACTTCACAACACTTAATGTATGTTCCAGAAGTCCTCCGGCGAATCCATGATGAACCGTCTTTGCAGCGGAATGTCCCTTGAAATTACGGATAAATGTCTCGTCTTTTACAAAATAATACTCCAGCACCTGTCTCAGATACTGATTCTCTACTTTCTTAATATATCCAAGCAGTTCCTCATACATGCCATCTGTACTCTTCTCCGTTGTCGGCATATAATCGGCGGCGATATATTCACCCTCCTGTGCTTTACGGATCTGCTTAATGTTAAGCTGCAGATTGTTATTATAGCTGATGATTTCACCATATACTTCAATAAAATCCATCTCATCATAATCTGCGATTCCGCCGGAATTCGGATCCCATACTTTCCCGTCAAGTGTCCCGGTCTTATCCTGAAGGATCAGATTATCATATGGTCTTCCGTTTCTGGTCTCCGCAGAACGCTTTCCTTTGCACAAATATACATTTCTGATTGTTTCTCCTTCGTGAAGGGTGTTGATATATCTCATCTTATTTCCTCTTTCTATATTCTATATTAATATTATTCTATATTTTACAACGATCGAAACATCTCCCCGGAAGCATCCGGCAAGCCTACTCCTTGCTTCCGACTGTCACGTCAAATGAAATATCCACATAACCGCCGGATCCCTGTCTCTGTCCTTTGAGTCTTATCTTGCTGCCGCTTTTCTGGTCACGCATCACACTCTGATAGACCGCCAGCGACGATATCTTCTTGCCTGCAGCCTCTGTGATTATATCCCCGCTCTGGATTCCTGCTGCCATTGCCGGAGAATCCGGCTCTACTGTCTGGACGTATACTCCATTTGGAATTCCCTGAGCTTCGATCTCTGCCGTCACATCCAGTCCACGAATACCGACATACGGCACCGCCTGTCCGTTAGACAACAATTCAATCTCTGATTTTAAGCCCGAAATTCCATACCCGGTTACCAGCCTTTTACTGCTATTATCAGAAATACTCTGATCAATAATTCCGACTACTTCTCCTGACAAATTAACGATCACACCTGTTCCGTCTTCTGCCGCACCAATATCAGTGCAAAGGAGCTGATAACTTCCGTCATCTGCATCCAGTTCATTTCTGCTGTTCGCAATCGTTCCAAATCCGACCGCTCCAGCATAGCCAAATGGCTTTCCAAGCACTGCCACGGCGTCCCCTTTCTGTACAGAATTGGAACTGCCAAGTTTGGCGGTACTGATCTGCGTCCATGTTGACTGTTCAATGCTGCTTCCCGACACAGCATAGATCGCAAATCCGAGACTTTCATCTTTCTTCTTCACAGATGCCTGTTCTGTATTGCCATCCGAGAATCTAATATGGATCTCTTTTGCATCTTTTAATATAGAAGTCTTTCCGTATACCAGAAGCTCCTGCCCATTATCAGCGATGATCAGTCCGGACACACTGTTTTTATTATCGTAAGACTCGTCTGTCCAGTCCTGCTCTCCGGATACACCTATGATCTCTACCACGGATTTTCCGGCCTCTGTGGCTACGTCGTTCATTGCTTTCTGAAGTTCTCTGTAATTGTCAATATCCAGCGTCTGTTCCGTATTGTTACTGATATCCGCTTTTTTTTCTTCTGTATTATCTTCTTCTTTCTCTTTCGGTATCACTACCTCTTGTGAATCTCCGGGAAACTTCTTATCAAGCCATGGTTTGAGCGCAGAAAAACTAATGCAGGCACACACACCGAATACCACTCCAAGCCCCGCCATACGAAGCAGGTCTTTACGGCACTTTTTTCCACGGCTGTTCTCGTCTTTGATCGTCTCCTGCATAAATGAATATTCTGATTTTTCTGTTTTTTTCCCAGGTTCTCCCTGCTTATTTTCCAGAGGTTTCTGCTCATCCATCAGCTTTTTCGTCTCCTTTGCAATCCTTTTTATAGTATACCGTATGGAATGGGAATGTTCAATATTTATCCTTTTCTTTATCGTCCAAATAAGGTAGAATAGGTACTGACTACAGCTACTGTATGAACAGTAACATAGAATAAGTTCAGGTGAGAAACATGAATAAAAAAACATTAACTAAATTAGAATATCATAAAATTATTGACATCTTAATAGAACAGGCAACTTCTTTTGGCGGCAAGGAACGCTGCAAGAGATTAAAACCGATGACATCCATCACGGATATCGAAGCCGCACAAGAACAGACTGCCGCCGCATTTACCCGTATCATTAAGAAGGGACGTCCTTCTTTCGGAAGCTGTAATCCGGTCGGGGAATCCTTAAAGCGTCTGGAAGTCGGTGCCGCGCTCGGAAGCGGAGAGCTTTTGCGTATCTGTAAGCTTCTGGAAAATGCAGGGCAGATCAAAGCTTACGGCCGTCACGAGACTGTGGACGATGCAGAAGACTGTCTGGATGCTTTCTTCCAGCAGATCGAGCCACTGACACTGGTAAGCACTGAGATCCGCCGATGCATTATTGACGAAGATGAGATCAGTGATGATGCCAGCAGTACATTAAAGCAGATCCGCCGTTCCATGAACCAGATCAATGATAAAGTACATTCTACATTATCTTCTCTGGTCAACGGTTCGCTCCGTACCTATCTGCAGGATGCGATCATCACCATGCGCGGGGACCGCTACTGTATCCCGGTCAAAGCCGAATACAGAAGCCAGGTATCTGGTCTGATCCATGACCAGTCTGCCACAGGTTCTACCCTGTTCATCGAACCGATGTCTGTTGTAAAACTGAATAATGATTTAAAAGAGCTTTACGGCAAAGAGCAGGAAGAGATCCAGGTGATCCTTGCACGCTTAAGCGCCGATGTTGCAGAATATATCGACTCCATCCGCACCGACTACAAAGTCATGACGGAGCTGGATTTCATATTTGCAAGAGGAAATCTCGCAATCAACATGAACGCAAGCAAGCCAATCTTCAATACAGAAGGCCGGATCCATATCCGTGAGGGCCGCCATCCGCTGTTAGATAAGAAGAAAGTCGTTCCGATCACCGTCACACTCGGTGATACCTTCGACCTTCTGATCGTAACCGGACCGAACACCGGCGGTAAGACCGTTTCGTTAAAGACGGTCGGATTATTTACCCTGATGGGTCAGGCAGGACTTCATATCCCTGCGCTGGACCGTTCGGAACTGGCAATTTTTGAAAATGTATATGCCGATATCGGAGATGAGCAGAGTATCGAGCAGAGCCTCAGTACCTTCTCTTCTCATATGACGAATATCGTTTCGTTCTTAAAGCATGTAGACGAACATTCTCTGGTACTGTTCGATGAGTTGAATGCAGGAACCGACCCTACCGAAGGTGCTGCTCTTGCGATCGCCATCTTAAGCTATCTGCACCAGAGAGGCATCCGTACCATGGCAACGACACACTACAGCGAACTGAAAGTCTTCGCACTTTCCACACCGGGCGTTGAAAATGCCTGTTGTGAATTCGATGTAGAGACGCTCAGTCCGACTTACCGCCTTCTGATCGGTATCCCGGGAAAGAGTAATGCATTTGCCATCGCAGGAAAACTCGGACTTCCGGATTATATCATCGAAGATGCCAAGACACATCTGACCGAACAGGATGAATCCTTCGAAGACCTGTTAACCGATCTGGAGACAAGTAAACGTACCATCCGGAAAGAGCAGGAAGAGATCGAACACTACAAACGTGAACTGGCACGTCTCGAAGAAGAGACCCGTCAGAAACGTGATAAATTAGAAGAACAGCGTGACCGTATCATCCGCGAGGCCAATGAAAAGGCTCATGAGATCCTGGCCGATGCCAAGGAAACAGCCGATGAGACCATGCGTAATTTCCACAAATTCGGCAAAGCCAATATCTCCGTTGCCGAGATGGAAAAGGAACGTGAGCGTCTCCGCAAGAAGATGAACGCGACACAGAATTCCATGAAGACAGATACCAAGAAACCAAAAAAGGCTTACAAACCAAGTGATTTCAAACTTGGAGAATCTGTCAAGGTACTGAGTATGAACCTGACCGGATCTGTCACTTCACTTCCGGATTCCAAGGGAAATGTCACCGTACAGATGGGAATCTTACGTTCCACAGTTAATATTTCCGATCTGGAGATCATCGATGAAGCGCCGGCATATTCATTTGCCAAAAGAACCCGTCAGACCGGTAAAGGCAAAGTCAAGATGGGCAAATCTCTTGCGATCAGTCCTGAGATCAACCTTCTTGGTAAAACAGTCGATGAAGCGATCGCCGAGCTGGATAAATATCTGGACGACGCCTCGCTTGCACACCTCAGTTCCGTAAGAATCGTTCACGGTAAAGGAACCGGAGCTTTAAGAGCCGGTATCCATAAATATCTGAAACGGCAGAAACATGTCAAATCATTCCGCCTTGGCGCATTTGGCGAAGGTGACGCCGGCGTAACGATCGCTGAGCTGAAATAAAAGTTAAAATAAGGGATAGTATAAGGGGAAACTTTAAAGTGAATCAGTATAGATAAATGCATCTATATACGGGAGGAGTATACATCTATGAACAAACAGAAAATACTGATCGTCGATGACGATGAAAATATCGCTGAACTGGTCTCATTATATCTGACAAAAGAATGCTTTGACACTATGATGGTCCACGATGGCGAACGGGCACTGGTTGCCTTTGACACTTACAAACCGAACCTGATTCTTTTAGATCTCATGCTGCCTGGTATCGACGGATATCAGGTCTGTCGCGAGATCCGTACGAGATCTAACACTCCGATCATCATGCTGTCCGCCAAGGGTGAAGTATTCGACAAGGTACTTGGCCTGGAGCTCGGTGCAGATGATTACATTATGAAACCATTTGATGCCAAAGAGCTGGTTGCACGTGTAAAAGCAGTCTTACGCCGCTATCAGGTCGGCTCCAAACCGGAGACTCCTCAGGCAGATAAGGGAAAATGTGTCGAATACCCGGGAATTGAGATCAACCTTACCAATTACTCCGTCATTGTTGACGGCCATACGGTTGAGATGCCACCAAAGGAACTGGAACTTCTCTATTTCCTCGCATCCTCTCCGAACCAGGTATTCACAAGAGAACAGTTACTGGATCAGATCTGGGGCTATGAATATATCGGCGATACCCGTACCGTCGATGTGCACATCAAACGTCTCCGCGAGAAGATCAAGGATCACAATGGCTGGAGTCTCAGCACTGTATGGGGAATCGGTTATAAATTTGAAGTAAAATAACAGCAGGTTAATATCATGAAAAGTACATTATATTTAAAATTTATATTTATCTATATTGTGTTCGGATTCTTAAGCCTTTTTACAGCCGCAACACTGACAGAGAACCTGGTCAGTACGCCGATTTTTAACCGCGTAAGTAACAGTATGTACCGGGAAGCTACGATGGTTGCCAACGACTATCTTCCCGGTTATTTTTCCGGCGGATTAACAGAATCTGACGCACAGATGATCTTATCCGGAATAGAGACACAGCTTGACGCTGCAGTCTGGTTCGTTTCAAAAGATGGAAAAGTAATCCTTTCTGCACAGTCCGGGAGCTACCCGTCCGCGCCTGATTCCATTAAAGATTTCGACCCGGCGGAATCCGGAAGCGATCGTTCACAGACTGGTGATTATCACGGATATTTTGACAATGATGTGATCACTGTCACTGTACCGGTAACTTACGGGTATTCTCCAAAAGGATATCTGATGATCCACCAGTATACCTCTGTTGTGGATACCATGACAGACACACTGATGCGTGGTGTATATATTACATTCATCGTAATCTTCCTGCTTTCGTTCATTATCCTGCTGGCGTTCCATTTCCTTGTGTACCGTCCGCTTCATAAGATTACCGAAGCAGCAACCCAATATGCTTCCGGTAACCTGGAATATGAGATTCCTGTCACAACTGAAGATGAGATGGGTTATCTGTCCGCATCACTGAACTACATGTCCTCTCAGCTTAGGGATATGGAAGATTATCAGAAGAAATTTGTGGCAAATGTGTCTCATGATTTTCGTTCTCCACTTACCTCCATCAAAGGTTATGTGGAAGCCATGACAGACGGAACCATCCCACCAGAATTACATGAAAAATACCTGAAGATTATCTTATTCGAAACAGAACGCCTGACAGATCTGACACAGGATCTTCTGACGTTAAATGAATTTGACACCAATCACCTGCTTCTCAACCGGGAAGTATTCGATATTCACGAGATGATCAAGCATGTAGCGGCATCTTTCGAAGGTGTCTGCACACAGAAGAAGATTTCCATCGAATTGGTCTTCGCAACAAAACACCTGAACGTCAACGCTGACAAACGAAAAATCCAGCAAGTCTTATACAACCTGCTGGACAATGCGATTAAATTCAGTGATCCGGATTCCATCGTCACGATTGAGACGACAGACCGCGGAGAAAAAGTATATACCTCTGTAAAAGATAACGGTATGGGGATTCCAAGATCAGCGCTTGGGAAAATCTGGGAACGCTTTTACAAGAGTGACCTCTCCCGTGGAAAAGATAAGAAAGGTACCGGACTTGGACTTGCGATCGTGAAAGAAGCAATTCAGGCACATGGGGAGAATATTACCGTGGTGAGTACGGAAGGAGTCGGAACCGAATTCTCCTTTTCACTTCCGAAGGTTGCTGGTTAATTTATCATTGTGACCTCTCAGTCCATGAGAAAGAGTTGGAACTTCTTAAGTAAAAAAATCGGCCGTTAGCCGGTTAAAAATCATTTGTCTGAGCGATCAGCGAGTTATGATTTTTGACCGGCTGCTTTTAGGCCGATTTTTTTGCTTTAGATGTTCCCCATGATTGAATCCGCACAGCAATCCCTTCTATACTTTTATTCAGGACCGGGGTAAGCCGCCATGATACATTAAATTTTCCTACTTACTATACAGAATCTTCTGCACCTCATCCGTCTTCAGATTCTTTTTCGTCACCCATGTATATCCCGTATTAACCACAGCCTCATTTCCCATATTCAGAGAAGCCCTTGCTGCAGCCACAACGGTTGCATATCCCATGCCAAATGGGTTCTGTACGATCAGTCCGTTAACTTTACCGTCTTTCAGATCCTGAATCTCATCATCGTTGGCGTCGAAGCCGATGACTTTCACTTTTTTCTCCATTTTATTTCTTTCCAGACCATCGACTGCAAGTTTTACGGAATCCCCGTTTGCAGCAAAGCAGCCTGTAATATTTGGATGTTTTGCAAGGATATAATCAACTACCTGATCTTCAGTGATACTGTCTGCTGTTACAACATCTTCTCCTGTGAGCTGTCCCTCCGGAAGTTCACTGTCTTTTGGTCGGTAGGTTCCGGCATTGATCTCATCGGATACTGTCTTCTGCATATTGCTCAGTTCATCCATGTGGTATACATTGACCACTGAAATATTCGGATGATTTGCTTTCAATTCTTCTGTTACAGCTTTTTCTCTCTGAAGAGCTGCCTGTGATTTGGAATCCTGAATGAACAGCACCGCTTCTCCGCTGTCGCCCATCTCTTCCGCAAGTCTCTGTGCCGCTTCCTTTCCTGCAGCTACATTGTCTGTGGATACATCTGCAGCCACACCCTGATAATCTGATCCGGAATCAAAAGTTACAATCGGAATCTCACTGTCTGTTGCAAGATCGAATTGCACCTGGCATGCCTGCAGGTCTACGATCGAAATGCCCACTGCGACCGGATATCTGTCCAGTTCTTCATCCAGAAGATTTACCTGGTCATCGACATTATCTGCTGTATCCGGTGCATTAAATGCTACTTTCACCTTATCTTTTCCTGTATACCCAAGATTTGTATTAATATCTTCCGCAGCCTGCGCTACACCTTTTTTCACTTCATCCCAGTACTGTGCTCCGTTCGCTTTTCCGATAATGGAAATATAATCGCCTTTTTTCAGCTTTAATCCGTCCGTATTATTATATGCCGCCGGAGTGATCAGATCTAATTTCCCCTGATATGCGTTTTCTTCTGTCTTAGTTGTATTCTTTTCTGACTCAATCTTTTTCTCTTCATCGGTTGCTTTTGATGTCTGCTGACATCCACATACAAGCAGCGCTGTACCCAGCAGCATGGCAATGATTCTGTTTTTCTTCATTTTCCTCTCTCCTATATCTGGTATCATTTCTACTTATACTTAATACTTCTAACTTTTGATTATATTTTTTTCTTATATTTTTTCAGCACCATATACTATACACCAAAACGGTGAAAAATTGTTGAAATTTTTCTTAATTTTCCTCTATGACTTTTATATTTCTGTAGAAATACTTTTTTCCCCTTTATTGTGATAGCTTTTTCTAACACAAGTTAGCTATGGCTAAACTTTTATGTATTTCTAAAAAAACATTCTATTCCCTTGTTTATTTTTATTTTTTGTATTATTATAGGAACAGAGACAACGAATTGGATTATGTCTAGAATATTTAATCTCAAAGGAGGGTACATACTATGGCACACGTAATTGGTGATGAATGTGTAAGCTGCGGATCTTGCGAAGCTGAATGTCCAGTAGGAGCTATCGCTCAGGGAGCAGATCATTATGAGATCGATGCTGACGCTTGTGTAGATTGTGGCGCTTGTGCTGCTCAGTGTCCAGTAGGAGCAATTTCTGAAGGTTAATAACGCAGAATAAGTAAGATAAGAATGCACGGTACATTTTGTATCGTGCATTTTTTTGTTTTGATATTTTGCATATTATTTCTTTTTTAATAAATTTATTTCTCTCGACGGATTCTGACGAATTCGGTGATCTTTCCTGTGCTATGATACATTTACCCATAAGGGACAAGTATTATAAGATAAGGGGGTATCTAACATGGGAAATCATATGAATACTTTAGAACAGATAAAACGTGAGACCAGAGATGATGCCAGACTGTATGCCTGTATCCGGGATCTTTATGATCAGGGAGTTTCTCTCTCTGATTTAAAAGCACTGATTCCCGATATCAGACGGACCAGAGAACAGTTACAGTTAAAACGCATGCTGCAGAATAACAACGAAGTTCTCATGGCAATGTTCAGTCAGGAGATGTCCTTTCTTCTGGATGCAAAAGAACGCCATGAAGAATTAGAATTCAAAAAACTGGATCAGTTGATCCGCCAGCAACAATCCTTCCGGAAAGCATCGGCCGAAACCGGTCCAGTTAAGAAATTAAAAAGAATCTTCCTGTCTGCTTAAGTTGGCAAACTTTGTATATTCGCCAAGCCAAGCCAGATTAACGGTCCCTACCGGGCCGTTTCTTTGTTTTGCGATAATTATTTCTGCCTGTTTTTTGAACTCTGAATCTTTATTGTAGTATTCGTCTCGGTAAATGAACATTACCACGTCCGCATCCTGCTCGATGGCTCCGGATTCACGAAGGTCCGAAAGCATCGGTCTTTTATCCGGACGGCTTTCTACCGCACGGCTTAACTGTGACAGGGATACTACCGGCACATTCAGCTCTCTGGCAAGTCCCTTTAACTGTCGGGAAATGTCTGAGACTTCCTGCTGTCTGGACTCCGAACTTCTTCCCACACTTCCGGTCATCAACTGCAGGTAGTCAATGATGATAATATCAAGTCCGTGTTCCAGTTTGTACTTTCTGCATTTCGATCTGAGTTCTGAGATAGAGATACCCGGAGTATCATCAATGATCAGCTTCGACTGACCGATAATCCCAGCTCCTTCTATCAGTTTCTCCCAGTCGGAATCTTTCATATTACCGGTTCTTAGGGACTGGGCATCTACCTGGGACTCCAGAGAAAACAGTCGGTTCACCAGCTGTTCTTTTGACATCTCCAGACTGAAGATTGCTACTGCTTTATTCTTCTTAAATGCCATATACTGCGCAATGTTTAATACAAACGCCGTTTTTCCCATAGATGGACGGGCTGCGATCAGAATAAAATCTGACGGCTGAAATCCGGAAAGTTTATAATCCAGATCAATGAATCCCGTCGGTATTCCCGTAACGGTTCCTTTACTCTTAGACGCCTTCTCAATCTTATCTAATGCATTTAAAACAACCTGTTTGATTGGTACGTAATCACCGGTCGTACGTCTCTGTAATAACTGAAACATGGATTTCTCTGTCTGTTCCATAATCGACTCTACCGGCTCTTTTCCCGCATAGCACATATTTTCAATTGATTCGTTCAGTTTAATCATCTTACGCATTAACGACTTATCTGCCACGATCTGTGCGTAATATTTCACGTTCGCAGAAGTCGGCACTGCTGTCACCAGGTCTCTGACAAATTCCAGACTGGCAATCTCCGCCGGTACGTCCTTTTCCTTCAGTCTTTCCTGCAAGGTGATCAGATCGACCGGTTTTCCTTCATTGAACAGTTCGATCATCGAATCAAAGATCACTCCGTATGACGCCTGATAAAAATCATCACCACTGATGATTTCTCCTGCAGTGGTGATGGCATCTTTATCCATAAGCATGGCGCCGACCACAGACTGTTCTGCTTCGATGCTGTGTGGCATGACTCGTTTGATGAGTGCTTCTTCCACGCCTGAATTCCTCCTATGCTTCTTCTTTTACAACAACTTTCAGCTCTGCTGTTACCTTTGGATGCAACTTAACCGGTACATTATGTGTTCCCAGTGTTCTGATTGCTTCTTTTAACTGTACTTTCTTCTTGTCGATCGTAAGATCCATCTGCTTTTTAACCTCTTCTGCGATCTCTTTTGAAGATACGGAACCGAATGCTTTGCCGCCTTCTCCCATCTTGATCGCAACTTCGATCTTACCTGCTTCGATCTTCTTGCCAAGTTCCTGCGCATCTTCATACTGCTGCTGTGCAATCTTATCGTCGTTGGCTTTCTTTAACTTCAGGTCATTTAAGTTCTTTCCGTTGGCTTCTACACCTTTATTTTTCTTTAAGATAAAGTTTCTTGCGTATCCGTCGCTGACGTTTACGATCTCTCCTTTTTTACCAAGTGACTTTACGTCTTCTGTCAAAATTACTTTCATTACAAGTCTCCTCCTTCTATCATCTCGTCAATCACCTGTTTTAAGCAGGCTACCGCTTCATCCATATCCGTATGGTTGAACTGCGCTCCCGAAGCGTTCATGTGACCGCCTCCGCCCAGACGTTCCATGATGATCTGTACATTGACCTCATCGATCGAACGTGCGCTGACGTATATTCTTCCATTATATTCGGTTAATACAAATGATGCCTTGATCTCACTGATATCCAGCAGTTCATTTGCTGCCTGTGCCCCGATGATCGTCGGGCTTTCGATGTGAAGATCCACACCTCTTGCGATGGCAAATTTATTATGATAAACCTCCGCGCTGCTGATGATCTCTGCTTTCGCTCTGTAAGATTCCATGTCATCACGGAATAATTTTCTTACCAATGTGATATCTGCACCGCATCTTCTTAAGAATGCCGCTGCTTCAAAAGTACGGACTCCGGTACTATTCACAAAGTTGTTGGTATCGATCATGATACCGGCATACAGGCTGCTCGCCTCAATCTTTGGAATCTTGATTCCGTCTACGATATACTGCAATACTTCTGATACCATCTCACATGCCGATGATGCATACGGTTCAATATAAGACAGCAGCGCATTGTCGATATTATCACTGCTCTGTCTGTGATGATCCAGAACCACGATCGTCTTGGTCGTCTTCAGAAGTTCCTCACATTCTGTCATCATCGGACGGTTCGTATCTACTACTACAACCATCGAATTCTCATCCGCCATATTCATCGCCTGTGACGATGTCAGGAACAGATCGTCCGGGTAATTCGAATCCTGTTCGAATAATTCATATAATGGTCTGAGCGATGCAGATACTTCATTAATTACAATATAAGCACGTTTTTCCAAAGCCAGTGCCGCACGGTAGATTCCCATTGCCGCACCGAACGCATCCACGTCTGTCAGCTTATGTCCCATAACAAAGATCTTATCTTTGACCGTGATAAATTCACGCAGTGCCTCTGCTTTTACACGCGCCTTTACACGGGTATTCTTTGCTGTCTGTTCACGTTTGCCACCATAATAAGTCACACCGTTACAGTCCTTGATAACTGCCTGATCGCCGCCTCTTGCAAGCGCAAGATCAATCGCAACACGTGCATAGTTGTAACTCTGCGCATAAGAATCAGAACTCAGTCCAAGTCCGATACTTAATGTCGCCGGGATTCCATTTCCGATATTTACGGATTTTACATCGTCCAGCAGGGAGAACTTATCTTCTTCCAGCTGTTTGAAGTAAGATTTCCGGATGATGATAAAATATTTATCATTCTCCAGTTTCTTAACGATTCCGTCAACCTTCGCAATATACTGGTTGATCTTACGGTCTACCAGTGCCATCAGAAGTGACTGTCTGACTTCTTCCACACTGTCGATCACTTCATCATAGTTATCAATGTAAACCAGCCCGGCAACCATCCTCTGCTCTTCGTTCTCTCGGATAATACGGTTAAATTCCGTAACATCCTGAAGATATACAGCTATAAAATATTCTTTTTCCTTTGGCAGCTCCATAAGCTGTTCTGTATCACTAAATCCTTCTACTGATACTCTCCGGATCTCTGCCTGATACTCTTTGTCATCATAATACACTTCCATTGTGACCGTCCGTTGGTCCTCTTTTGGAAATATACTCCGGTTCAATTCAGGAATGTATTTGCTGATATAAGCTTCTCCCTTGGGTTTACCTCCCAGGATTGCTTCAAATTCATCGTTCATCCAGATCGCTTTTCCATCATCCAACAGGATCGCATAAGGAATCGACAGTTCTCTCAGCAATGTATTCTGAACAATGCCATACTGTGCAGCAAACTCTACCAGGTCTTTCATAATGATGTTCTTACTGTAAAAATACAGTCCACCCACCATAATGATATATACGACTACAAATACGGCCATCAGGATTCCCGCTCTGTGATCCAGCTTATAAACCCACAAATCCATTGCTATGAGAAGCAGGGACATAATAGCCGGCCACTGGATGTAAAGTTTGAGTTGTCCTTTGAGCTGCACTTTTCCTTTTTCATTCTTCTTTTCCATGATTCTCGCCTCTGTGTGTGAGTATTTCTCACTCCTTTTGCAGTGCCTGTCAGTGATCTGATCATCCACTGCTCTTTACATACGTGGATATTATACCATTTATCCCCTGAAAAAGAAAGACGGGAAATCCTTAACGTTCTGTTAAGTATTTCCCATCATCCGGTGTTCATTTTTATGATTTATGATTCATATCCGTTTGGATTCTGTGACTGCCATCTCCATGTATCGGCACACATCTCA
>OLQQ01000266.1_pt1 | contig 30778 bp, 32 predicted proteins | sample 1672041 | NCBI WGS metagenome assembly OLQQ01 (sample SAMEA3136639, study PRJEB25190) | human gut metagenome
TGTAAAGTTTAATGGTACATTAAACTTTTGACAAAGTGCTGGCTTTGCACTTTTTTAGTTCCTTTTTTCTTTCTTTTCTTTTTTTACCTCTTTTTTCGCTTTCCGGATTCCGCCGCTTACATCCTCTTCCAGATATGCCACTCTATCTTTCGCCTGAATATTTTTTCCGATATTTTTTCAGCCAGTTTTTTTAAGTTCTTTGAGATATTTTTCTTTTTCATTTTCTGCCTCCTTTTTCTTAGTTATATATACAATATGCAGAAAATCCAGAAAAAATCAGCACCACAAAAAAGCGCCTGGGAACCAGGCGCAAATGCTAAATTCTAAAATCAGTTTTTGTATCCATTCTGTTTAATGCATCCAGTGCGTATGCTTTTAACGACAGCCCCTCTGTCTCATTAGCAAAGCTGATGATTTTTTTCAAAAGCATCCGGCCCAATCCGTTCAACTACTTCGTCAAGCACGATATCTTCCACTGCTTCGCAAGAAGAAAATGCCGAACTCATGATTTCTTTAATGTTTGACGGGATATGGATATGTTTCAGATTCCGGCATCCGGCAAAGACGGAACATTCGTTTGCTAATGTATGTCATACCTTTTCCAAAGGTGAGCTTGTAATATGCGAGATTTTATGGCATAAGAAAAAGCACCGCCTTCGGCGGTGCAAAGAAAATCTACAAGGAATATTCAGAATCTGTATCTCTGCAAGTAGAATCATTTAACAACTGCATGATACATGCTTGCATCGGAATGGATAATTTCGCAAAGCGGTTGTCATACAACAATTTTAAATCTTTTGCGGATGATAAACCCAATTCCCAAAAGTCTAATAAAGCCGGTATATTATCTGTCGTCATGTTCCATAGCAGTATTGTCTGACTCGTCACAGTAAGATATTGTTTTAATGTCCTGCCGTTTTTCGCCCGCTTTCTTTCTTCGCTCATGTTTTTATAAACCAGAATTGCCAACGTCCGCCCATAGTCGTTTTTTGAGAAACGGTATATCGTCTCCATATAGTTGAGAAGACACTGCTTTCGCAATTTAGCGACTGGAATTGATGAAATTGCCCGAATTCCTGAAACAATGATATTTTCTTCGTCATATGAGATATCCAACGGAAGCCAAAATCGCTCGGAATTTATTTCCACAGACATTATTTTGTTGTGTTCGTCGCAGTATATATTGTTGGTATTGTAGTCAGAAACAAGGAGCGAAAAAAAACGTGCCAGTTTTTTTAATCCTTCTTTTGTATTTTCGATTTTTGTATGTATTTCAGTTTTTTCCGGTTCCTCAACATCCCGGATAATTACTTTTTCCATTTTTTTAATTTCCCTTTCTTTTTTTATACACTGAAAGTTTCGGTTTCTGTCTTATCGGAAATACCTCGTTCTTTGCTAATCTGCTCCAAGAGATACGCTTTCATAACGACCGGTACATCATCACACAATTCATCAAAAACCTGCTCCAATGTTTTCTGACTGGCAAATCCGAAGTCTAAAAATTCATTCAGTGCTTTTACATCCTGAGTTTCAACTATTGCGCATAAAATCTTTTCGCTCATGACTATCAGGTAATGTTCTAACTCTCTTCCATTTTTAGAAGACTTTCTTTCATCAGTCATTTTGCGGTAAGTATTGAACGCAACCTTTTCTGCAGAATCATAACTTGAATAGATATACGATTTTTCTGCAAGATTTTGTAATGATTTTAATCTTTTCTTTGGAAATATGCTCCGTGAAATATCAAGTATCTTTGACAGCAAAAGTTCTCTTTGAACGTCATTCATAATTGGAACAAAAATAGAAATTCCATCCATGTTAATCTCAATGTCTCTAGGGTCTCCTTCTCTGGCAAGATAATCAATGAATTCACCATATGGTATAACCTGGATATTAGATAAATCCATGACGAGTTCATATAATTTGCGGAAGCCTTTTTTAGTGTTTTGCAGAGTTATTTTAGGAGGAAATTTTTCTTTTTTCGATTCCGTTTTGAACGGTCCTCCAGAAACAAAAATGTTCTGTGAGTCAGTAAATACTGTTTTTGTCATTTTCTTTTCTTCCTTTCTTTGTGTTTCTTTCTGCTTACAGTATGCCGTATTTCAGGGAAGTGTAAAAAAAAGAGCAAAGCCATTCGGCCTGCTCTTATTTTTTTACAAAGAAAATTCATTTGCCTCCCGCTTTTCCGCTCTCCTCATTGCATCTAGCATGTATGATTTTTCGTCAATAGATATGTCATCATATTTCGCTGAAAAAACCTTCTCAAGAATTTCAGGAGGAGTGCAATCCAACTGTAGGAAATCGCCTAATTGTTTTGGCAGCTGCGTTTCTAAGTCCCACAACAGAATGGATTCGCTCATTGCGGTCAGATACTCTCTTATCTCCTGCCCTGCTTCAGATTCCAGCCTCTTTTGTGGCATATTTTTGTATATGTTTATTGCAGTCAGACATCCATTATCATGCTCTGCTTGGAGATATATTTGCTCCATATGTTTTGTCAGTCCCTCTCGGCATCTTCTTCGAAAAAATATCTTTACATCCAGTGCATCAATCACGGCCAATGTAGCTTCGGTTGATTTTAAGTTCATCTGTGGAATGAAAAATTTCTCTTTTCCAAAATTGACCTGCAAACATAAACCGTCATATGCTCCACGGTGGCAGTAATCGACATAAAAGCCAGAGATAATCTCGTACAGCATGAACGTTCCGCGTCTCGTATCTGGAACACTAATGCAGGCCCTATGGTCCCCGTTTCCATCTGATAATGCAGCGTCAATCATCTTACCGATTTCGTATTTGTGAATCCATTCCATTTTTTCTCCTCTCGTTGCTGCTAGTTTTTGTTTTCTATCTGTAATATGTGAGATTTTGAGACATAAGAAAAAGCACCAGACAAATCTAGTGCTTGCGAGGCTTTGTTATTTTTGCGGTGTCAAACTTACACTGCCAAAAACAACACATAACACTTGAAATTTTTCTGGATTCCTGCTATATTATATCCATGCGCAAGACAGCCCTTAAGGGCAGTTGGTAATGGAGGCATTACCATCGATGCAAGACCCGGTGTGAAAAACACCGGGTCTTGTTGGTTTTGTGCAAAAGCATACAAAAACATTGACCAGAATGTCTCTCTGGTCAATGTGCTCTTCTTACACAAGTCTTCTCACACTCAAAATTGTTCTATAAGCCGCATTGTCGCTTATTTTAATTCCGTCTCTTGAATTTGACGCATGAACAATCTGTCCATTTCCCATATAGATAGCCACATGGCCGCCGTAGCAAATCAAATCTCCTGGCTGTGCATCCGCATAAGAAACCTCACGCCCTGCGTTCTGCTGTTCATAAGATGTTCTTGGAAGGCTCACGCCAAAGTTTGAATAGACACTTTGTACGAATCCTGAGCAGTCAGCGCCATTTGTCAGGGATGTACCGCCCCAGACATAAGGATTTCCGACAAATTGAGTCGCATAATCTACAACGGAAGAGCCGGAGCCTGAAGCACTTTCACTGCTGCTTTCTGTGCTGCTATCGCTTGAATCTGCCGCTTCATTGCTTGGCTCATCACTTGTTTCGCTGTCTGATTCGGCTTCATCTGTTTCGTTACTTTCCGCCTCATCTTCGTCATAATCCTCTTCTTGATTTCCTTCTCCATTCATGTCATCGCTTTCGCCTGAAGTATCCTCCTCTTCCCCTGCGTCATCTGACTCTTCGTCCTCTCTATCTGATTCCTCATCATACTCATTGTCATCATCTTCCGGCTCTTCATCATTCTCCCCATTGTTTTCATCTTCTTCATATTCATCTGAGCCGTCTTCTTGTTCTTTCGCTGCTTCTTCAGCCGCTGCTTCAGCCGCGGCCTGCTCTGCCGCAATCCTCTCAGCCTCTGCCCTCGCCGCAGCCTCTTTCTCTGCGACAATCTGCTCAATCTCGGCCTGCTGCTGTTGAATCAGTGCTGCGTAATCATTCGCCATCTGTTGAGCATAGGCAATTTCATTGTCACAGTCTGCAGAACTTGCACGCTTGGAATCAATCGCAGCCTGCAGGTTTGCCTGCTCGGTCTCCTGCTCCTGCTTCATCCCTTCAAGTTCAGCTTTTTCCTGTTGATAACGGTCTTCCAGTTTCTGTACTTCTGTAATTGTATTTGCATATTTGTCCAAACATTTTCGGTCATATGTATACATTTTTTGTGTGTACTCAGCATTGTTAAGAAGGTCAGTCAAGTTCTCTGAATTCATCATCATCTGAAACCAGGCCGTGTCGCCGCCCTTTTCGTATAGATACTGAATACGTTTCTTCATCGCTTCGTACTGTTTTTCTTTTGCTTTTTTTGCCTTTTTTATGTTGTCTTCTGTTTTTGAGATATCGGTTTCTTTGTTAGCGATATCTCCTTCCAGCGTCTGGATGGACACCATCACGTTAACGAGGTTCGCATCCAGAGAGTTGATTTCGTTCTCCAGCTGCTGTTTCTGTGAATATAAATTATCAATCTGTGAATAAGTTTCGTTTAACTGCTGGTTTGTAGCCTCCTGCTCAGCCCGCAGGTCGTCTTCCCTGTCAGCATAAACACTTGCAGCAGGCATGGCAGCGCTCAGCATCATCGCTAAAGTTAAAGTTACAATTTTTTTTCTCATTGTCTGTATTACCTCTTTTTCTTTGTTATATTTGCTGTCTTTCAGGCAGCAAATATAATATGCCGAATTTTAAATAAAATGTAACATTTGCGAAATGTTTTGTTTTTGCGCGCAAAGGAAAAGAGCCTATCGGCTCTTTTTCTTACTCCCTTCGATACGAAATCCCAATTTTTTTACACACCTCTTCAGCACTGGCGTCTAATGATATTTCTTTCCACTTGTCTAAAGACATATTAACCCCGGAATAATACAATTTGTAATAGTTTACGCGTCCGAATGTGAGCTCGACCTCGCCAGGAACTCCGCCAAAATCATATTTAGTACTTCGTGAGTATATCCTCAGTGGAAATGTGCTTTTCACAAAACCGACATCCAGAACGACATGAGATTTTGTGAAGACGATATCTCCAACCTTAAGGCTTCCGTCAATTGGCTTGTTGAGAATCATTGGTCTATCTGGCCTGCCACTCATAATCTTTTCAATCGTTTTTCGTCTTTCTTTACATCTATCCATTCGTTCTTTGTATTCTTTTTTCTTTTCCTGTTCCTGAAACATACTGCAAACATAGTCCAAAATTTTGCCGTACAATTTCTGACAATCTTTCGCCCCGTCGTGATATCCGGCTTCGTATCCTTTTTCATATTCTGTTTTTTCCATATTATACTTCCTCTTTCTTTTAAGTTTCTTACAATATGCCGGAAAATAAGCAGCAAAAAAAACGCATAAAAAATGCCGGCAGCCAAAGCCGCCAGCAAAATCAGCATCGCAAATATGGTATTCCAATCGCCCGGCAGACGTCATCTGTGCCAGCATCGTAAGAAATTTCCTTCCAACGTACAAAAGATACGTTAGCACCTGAATTGTACCAGCGGCAGAGTCCTGGCGCCCCGTAGAGGCTCGGATAGCCGTAATCGTATCGTGTACATCTGGAATATACTTCCAGAGGATTTACGCTCTTAACTATGCCGATATCCAGCACGGTATTTGCCTTGGTGTAGATAACATCTCCAACCTGCAGGTTTCCGTCAATTGGAATGTCCCGGAAACCTCTTCTTTCGCTTCTTCTTTGTGGCTGTTCGGAAATCAGTTTTCTTTCTTTTTGTTCTTTTTTCTGAAACGCCTTGCAGAGAAGGTCTATCGCATTGGAATATATCTTCTGGCAAAGACTGAAGCCGTCAGAAAACCCATCTTCATATCCTTTTTCGTATTCTGTTTTTGGCATATCTTTTGTTCCTTTCTTTTTAGTTTTTTACAATATGCCTGAAAATAAGCAGCAAAAAAACGGCATGTTGCTCCGGATTAAGCCGGCATGCCGTTTTTCTTTCCATTATACATTCCAGCGCTGCCACGTGCTACTGCAGATTACACGAAGTCCCACGCTGCTTTTTTTGCTCTTTTTTGTGGCTGTTTTTGTCGTATACACGAGATTTCATCTCTCTCTTTGTGCAACTGACAGTCACCTGCCGCAGTCAGTTTTTCCCGGGGAGTTTCCCCGCCGAAAGCTTAACTACCTGCTTGTACGCAGGCTGGCAGTAAAAATAGAATTTGCCGGTGGGCCGCCAGGCCCGCCAAAATTGTTTCTTGTTGCTTTTTTTTGTTGTTCTTGTCCCTCTGCTCCAAGTCTACGGCTGGAGCAGATAGCATATCTTGCTCAGGTTTCCCCATTCAGAAGCAGACCATACCTGCTATCTTTCATCGGGCAAGAACAACTTGTCCCTTGTTCAGCTACACGGAATACATCGCTTCGCTTAACTTCTGCCTCTTTCGGGCTTACGCCATCGCCAGATACAGCGTCCTTAGCGTCACGGATTCTCACCTCTCGACCAACCTATGCTGAGAAACTATAAGAGGACAAAACTTTATCGCCGCGCTTTAACACCCTTCCACTTGCGGGGCATACGAATACCTCGGTTCTTACATTCGCAGTTCCCAAAAAACTTAATTCATGCATTTAGCGGACACTGGCCGCTTTTTTTTGCTTTTTTTTGTCGACATTTTGGCCATTTTTTGCACTACCATGCAGATTAGCCTGCGCATCCGGCACTCGGCGCCAGAATTGTGCCCGATGCACTTAAAAAATGTAGTTTCCGCCCGGCCGGAGCAGACCTGCATTTTCACAGGTTGACAAGGCTTCTTTGCTGCCCTGTTGCCTGCATATATAATATGCCAAATAAAATCCCAAAGAGACGTTTTTTTAAATATTTTTTTTCGTATGATTTGGTGAATTCACACTCACCTTCACCAGACACGGGCGGGAAGTTCCCGCCCGACGATGACGGCAAGCCTGGTCGCGGTTTCCCCGTCCATCGATGGCGTTTCTTATTGTGGGATTTTTTTTGCATATTAAGTATTGATTATTTAATTTATTTTTTAATTTTTAATAAGAAAGGAAAATTTATTATGGAAAACATTAAAATGACAGGAATGATTTTTGAAAACGGCGGACACGTAAAATTTGCGAATCTGACTCCGCACGACGTAAATCTCATCCTTCCGGATGAGACTATCTTTACAATCCCAGCCTCTGGAATTATCGCTCGTGTTGGATGTCATTCAGAACAGGTCGGAATACTTGGATGCATTCCAGTAACGAAAACGGTGTTTGACACCGTTGTAACAGACCTGCCAGAGCCACAGGAGGGAGTTATCTATCTGACTTCTACACTTGTGGCACAGGCTGTGCCGGACAGAACTGACGTTCTTGTCCCGGCAGACCTTCGCCGCGACGAGGCAGGCCGCATCATTGGTTGTGGAGCGCTGCAGCGTTTCTAGTCCTGCCAAAGTCTTTAAGAGAGATTTTGAATCTCTCTTTTTTTTGCACGCAAAAAGGAGACCATCTGGTCTCCTTCTGAACAACTCAGCGCGTTTTTATCATGCGGATGCCGGCCGTTCCAACCTGGTAATTCGCATAGATGTATCTGTTGCCATTTGACAGCACATACAATTTTCCGGACACCTTTCTTCCGCAAATTTTCGTTGTGAAAGAAGCAGCACCGGTTTTTTTGGAGAGATTAAGTTTGACTTTTTTTGCTACGCGTACCGTCTTTCCGGTAAAACCACGTCTCATGTAGATGTCAGCCTTTCCGTTTCTTACGGAAATGACAAGCCGAGTAAATCTTAACTGGTCATCAGTATTGACTTCTCTTGCTTCCCACTTGCCAGAAAAATTATTAATTCTGACATTCTTTTTAATATTTTTGGGAAGTGATACTTTGCTGACATAGTGATAAACGATAGTCTCAGATGTCCTTACGGATTCAAGTGTTTTATCTCCGTAATAGAATCTTACCTTTTCCTTTCCGCTTGAAAGTGTTAGTAGATTATCGAGTGCCCATTTTCCGGATTTCTTATTTCGTCCAGTCGTCATCGTGAATGTTTTGTTTGCTTTGACTTCCAGGTTAGAAATACCAGATTTGGTTTTTGCCTGCCAATAGCCAATGACCATGTCTTCCCTTGTTGCTCCGCTGCATACTCCGTACTTGCTGAACACGAAGTTGTTCCTGCAGGCAGCCGCCGGAAGTGCTGATACTATCAGTGTCATCACCAGTGTCAATAACATTACCAATCCTCTTTTTGCGCTTTTTTTCATTTTTTGTTCCCCTTTCTTTGTGTGTCCTTCTTTGAGAAGGAATCTTTCTTTGCACTTTCAATATGAGTTTTGAGGAAAAAAATAAAAAGCAGCCGCGAAGCGGCTGCCCGTAAAACCCTAAACCTATCGAATCCGATAGGTTTTTATTCATCGGCTCTGTCTCTGCCCATTTCCATTTCAACTTTGTCAAGCACCCGGTCCGCAGCAGAATCGTGCTCACGGATATAATCAAACTGCTTCTCAAAAGCCTGATGCTCAAAACAGAACTTTTCATCAATCTTTGTCAGTGTATGAATATTGCTTTTTACATCCGTCTCTTTCAGGACATTTACATACGCCTGAGCAATAACATCAGGTCCTTTGTCTTTTGTCATGTCATAAACCTCATCAATATCCGGAACCCCGTTGAATACGTATCCTTTCATCATTTCCTGGACTTCTTCAACAGAATTTGCGAAACCATCGTCTTCCAGAGATATTCCTGTTAATTCAGCAGAATCACGGATATTATTTTTTGCCATGATTGACGCATCGTCATAACTGATATTTGTTCCAGGCACTTTGTACGTCTGCCCGAGGACCTGCTCTGTCATATCATGTACCATCGCCTGTTCTTTCCCATCATGCAGCCTTCCATTCCGTTGTGCCTCCTCTTTCATTCTTTGGCGCTGCTGTTCTGCCTCTCTCCGCCTTGCAGCCAGTTCACGCTCCAGTCGTGATTCATCCGTCTTATTCCTTTCAGGCTCTTTTTTCTGATTCTCAGTCTGTCTTTTTCTGATAAACCTTGGCCGCTCCTGGCGTTCTCCTCCCTTTTGCTGCTGTGCCGTGTCAACATCACGCATGGCATCATCTGTCTTTACAAATTGCTTTTGCGCTTTATTTTCACTTCTGGACATATTTTCGTCTTCTTTTTTGGATGCTTTTAATGCTTTATGTATGTCAAAGAATGCATGACCTGTTTTTTCTGCTGTTTTTGCCATACCAGCAGCTACAGACAAGCCTTTCGCTGTGATATCGCCATCCATATACTTCTCAGCACCCTCAAGTTTCCGTTCTGTATTTTTTATTATTTTATTTGCGTTTCTCTTTTTTTCGTTACTCATAATCTTGTCCTCCTTATTTTTTTATTTGTTTCAGCATGCAGGATTTCCCAAAAAACAAAAAAACCAGGCAAAGCCTGGTTCCTGCAATTCTTTCAGCATGCGAGTATGGATTTGATTTCTTCTGCACAACAATCGAATGCGTGCACGACATCCGGGTCATACATCTTTCCTGCGTTCTTATCTATTTCTTTAGCGCATACAGCCCATGGTAGTGCTTTCCGGTAGCAGCGGTCTGAAGCCATAGCGTCCAACGAATCCGCGACCGCAATAATCCTTGCAGATAGCGGGATGTCGGTTCCGGAAATCCCATTCGGATATCCATTGCCGTCATATCTTTCGTGATGCGACAGAACGACATTTGCAACTACAGAATTTTTTGGATTTACTATAGCATACCCATATCCGGCATGTTTCTTGATTTCAGAGAACTCTTCTTCCGTAAGTCTTCCAGGTTTGTTTAGGATGCTTTCATCCACACGGATTTTTCCGACATCATGAAGTCTTGATGCTTCATCCAGCAATTCCATGTCTGCGATACAAAGTTGCATAGTCTTTCCTATGGCGCGTGCGACATCGGCTACCCGTGAGGAATGTTTGAACGTATATTCGTCTTCGTTTTTAAGAAACTCGCACACGTACTCTGGCATTTTGTCTTTTTGCATATTGTTTTCCTCCTATCTTTCTTCCTTTGGACGCCTACAATATGCAAAACAAGCAGAAAAAAGAAAAATGGCTATTCCTCAATATCGAAGATGTATTGTTTGACATACCCTTGTTCGTGGTCCAGTTTATATGTCATCTTCTGTTCGTTGGATGGATACTTCATCCCAAGATTTTTAATCGCGATTTCTTTTACTTTATTAATATCTACACTCGAATTCAGCTGCGCTTCATAAGCTGTGTTATCCTGTCTCATTTCTGCCAACTGTGACTCTGCATTCGCGACTTCTTTTATTCTATATGTCAAACCAGACTTCGCCTGGAGATAACTGATGCAGCAGAAAATAAGCACTACTGACATTAGAGAAAGGAATATAACGAATCCCGGGCTCATGCTTTTTGCTGCTGCCCTGTTCTTCAAAACCGCTTTGCTTGTCTGTTTCTTTGGCCTCTGCGCCACATCCGGCTTTGCCGTTTTTCTTTTGTAAGTGTTTTTACTGTCCGGAAGCATTTCCAATTTTCTTGCCGCATTTCCGTAAATATACGGCTGATGACCTGACTGCGGTCTTCCCGCTCCCTGACGATATGGACTTGCGGAATGCCTGATTCTGTATGTTGTATTTTGTGTCATTTCTTTTGCCGTTCCTTTTTGTTTTTATACAATATGCGGAATTTTTTGGCAAAAATTTTTAAGTATTATTTAATTTTGTGTTACAAAAAACGGCAGCATCACTGCTGCCGTTAAGAAAATTGGAAGTATTTCGGATTGTATATTTTAGATTTCTTTTTCTTCCTCGTTGACTGGAATGACTTCGTATTGGCAAAAAGTTCCGTCATAAGTGTAATGAAGCCGGATAATTCCATTTGCTGCATCGAAATAGACCATACAGGTCCTTTCTTGTGCGGCTTCTTCGTTCTGTGTATATGCTTCTTTACAGGCCAGAGTACATGCCTCTTTGAATGCTTCCTGTTTTGTAGAAAATCCATCATATACTGCATCATCTTTTCCGCCACGGGAAAAAGCAACCTCAATCCGGTAATTGCCTTTATATTTTGGCTTTGACGAATCTCTAACGTATTCGCATGCAACTGCAAGTGCAACATTTCCATTCTCGTCCAGGTCATTCTTAGTCCATCGGTTTTCATCATCGCATACGCAGCGAAGATTCCAATCATCAATGGTAAGAAGTCCCGTGTCGGTTTTCATCCATAGGATGATAGCCTTTTTGTATGCGGCTTCAGGCGAATCTGCTTCCACGATGAATGAGATATGGCCATCTTTCAGCATATAAGTAATGTTGCCATCACCATCTTCGCATTCTATTTTTTTGCTGTAAGATACACTTCCAGCGCTGTGATACCACAACTGCGTATGACCGTAGACGTTAAAAACAACTTCGTATTCTTTCATTCTTCAACAACTCCTTCCTCTAATGCTTCAGCATACGCCTCATCCAGCAGTATCTGCACCTGGCATTTCTCGCATTCGTCGTTTTCGCACCAATTGCAGAGAATATTTCCCGCCTTTGTTAATTCCTGGTATTTCTCCTTTGTCATTTTCATTTCTTTTCTCCCTTTCTTTGTAGATATTTTTTTTGCGTCAAGAATAATATGCGTGATTTTCTACGATGCAAAATTCAGCATATTAAGTATGTAAAAAAAATCTTTAAAAAAAGAAAGGAACTGTAAAATGGAAGTTAAAGAAATCAAGAATAAAGTTGAAAAAACGTTTTGTGCAGATAATGGAAAGCGTTTCTCAGTTGGAACAGATATCTCTTTCGTCCTGGCGGATACTGGAGACAAATGCATCGGGACTATTCGAAAAACTAAGAAAAAGCATATAGTTATTGACAACATCGAAATTAATGGAAAACCGTTACCGATGAGAGATTTATATGCAAAAGTCCCATATCTGGAAATTCAGCCAAACAGTTGTGCGTATGTGTATTGCGATTGATTTTTTATTTATTAAGAGAGGAGAAAAAACATGTTCAGAATCAGAAAAGTAAACAAAAAAAATATTGCAGAGGAAATCAAGTCAGGTGACATTGTCCAGCATTTTAAGCGTACTGACGATATGCAGGCAAACGAATATCTTTACCGAATCATCGCCGAAGCCAAGCATACAGAGACAAACGAATATATGGTCGTTTATCAAGCGATGTATGGCGATTTTCAGACCTACGCCCGCCCAATGGCTATGTTTCTCAGCCCAGTCGATAAAGAGAAATACCCGGACGCAAAACAGGAATTCCGCTTCGAGAAATGCCAGTTTTCTAACGACGGAAAATGGCTTCCTGAATTTTAGACAAATTTAAGGAGAAGACCTTTGGTCTTCTCCTTTTTTTTTCTTGTCTTCCTGCTTTTGTTTTTTTTATTTTTCGGCTAACGCATTACTCCGCAGCTACAGCCTCTGTGTCGTCGCCTTTGCTGCTGCCATTTCCGGCATCGCTTTCTGTCATTTCGTCTTCGATATCACCATCTTCAGTATCTGTTTTTGCAAATTCTTTTTCCAGTTTTTTTGCATCGTCTTCAGAAATCTTACCGTCATTCAGGAGTTCTTTTACCTTATTCAGAAAGGCTTCTGACGCCTGTTCTGTTTTTTCAGTCTTCGCATCTTCACCTGTGCTTTCGTTTGCATCTTCATTTCCACTGGCTGCACTATCCTTCTCAGCAGCCAGCGCATCATAATATGCATCTAAAAGCGTTTTTGCTACGTTTGAAATCTTTTCGTCCGTATTTGGATTTTCGACATTTGCGTCCTTGTCGTCATTGCTTTCTTCATTAAAGGCAAAATGCTCCTTTAAATATTTTTCAATCTTTGAAAATCCTTTTGAGGCTTCTTCCCCAGCGTTTTTTGTGATTTCAGATAAATCATACCCAAAAATAGACACGGATTTATCTTTTTTGTCTTTCTCGGTATTGATTGTCTCGTCAGTTGTATCCGCATTATCGGCATCTTCCTGTGTAGGGTCTTCTTTACTGATATCTTCAGAGCCTTCTGTCTGCTCTTCGTATGTATCTTCTGTCACCGGGGCCATCTCGTCGTCACCCTGTTCGTCGCTGACATCTGTGGAAGAAAGTGAATCATCGGATGAACTGTCGTCCGTGCCAGTGCCGCTTGAGTCTTCGTCCATGTCATCTTCAATCACTGCAGCGTTATCAATGTCGCTCATATCGTCCTCTGTTGTGTTGACAATCATTTCAGGGTCATCTGTTGAGGAAGAGATGACATTATCTCCAAGTACACTGTCGTCCACCTGGTCCGTAATGCTGTCGCTGTCTTTCGTTTCTTTCTTTTCTTCCTGCTTGTCTGATTTATCCGTATCTTCTTTTTTGTCGTTCTTTATTGCTTCCAGCTCCTGTTTGATATTGTCGCCAATCTCCTCCAGGTTCTTTACATAAGAATCATCGTAATCCTGGTTAGCAACATCTTCAACCAGGTCCACGATATTGTCAATCTGCTGTTCTGTGATATTGACGTTGTTATTGTTGATGATGTTCGTTACGGTATTCTGGATGTCGGTTTTGTTTGTAACATTGTTTTGCACAACTTCGGTTTTCGCCTGGTTTACGATGTTCTCGGCCTGTGCGGTGCCAATGTCTTTTGCAATATCTTTCGTGATAACGACTTCCTGCGTGGCGATATCTTTTTTATCTTTATTGATGACCGTTCCGGTTGCCTTTTCATAAGCCATCATAACGCCCGTGAGTGCTCCGGTCCCGGATACCTGGAATGGACATGCGGAAACAACTTCGCAGTTCTTGATTCCAAGGTCTGCCAGTGTAGAAGCAATCATGTTTGCAGTGACATACTGCAGATTTGCGGTCCTTACCTTGATTCCACCGGATTCGGTTGGTTTAATGTAAGCACAGCTTACCGTCCTTGTTCCAATCTGTTCAAGCGGGATGTACCCGGAAAGGTGTGAAACCTCATCTTTGTTTGTGACAGTGATTTCCTGCACACTCTTATCGCCGGAAATCCCGAAATATTTCATCATTGTCTTTTTCTGGGCATCTGTCAGGTCATTTCCGATAGATGCCACTTTAGATGCGTCAGCCATAACCGGCTGCAAGGCTACGGCTGGAAGTGACGCCGTCGCCATCAGTGCGGAGCATAATACCGCTAAAAATCTGTTCTTATTTTTCATTATTTTTATCGCAGGACCTTTGCCTGCTTTCCTCCTGTTTTTGTTGTGCTTACAATATGCAGGATTTTTACCAGAATGGGAATTTTTTGCGAAAGAAAATTTTTTCAGTGCAGGATGCCAGAAATTCTGCATACTACGGAAAGAAAAATTTAAAAAGGAGAATAAAATATGCAGAAAAATATAGACACATCACCAAATTATCATAATGGCGCGTAAAACCGCGGCCAATCCTGATGCGTATTACTTAGATTTACGTGTCAGGTTGTCCGTCGGATGTAAGCGCCGGTCTTATTTTTTCTTCTTATACCTGCCAGTCTTCTCATACTTACGCTTATGGTATTCTGTACACTGAGATTCCACATATTCTTTGATTTTGTCTAATGTAACTCCGCCTGTGGTTGCGATAAAATAAGACGGGCTCCATAAAGATACGTCACCAAACAAATATTGACTTACATATTTGTCATATTCTGCATTTAAATGTATCTTCTTAGATGTCTGCGTTTTCAATACGCGTATGATATCTGACGGCCGTTCTTGCGGAGGCATGGATATCAGCAAATGCAGATGGTCTGTATCCGATTCTGCAGATATCAATTCACCGCCATGCTCTTTACATATCTCTGAGCATAGCATCTTCATAAAATCCCCAATCTCATCAGATATCACTGGTTTCCTGTATTTTGTAACAAAAACAAGATGGTATGTCATCAGATATACAGAATGTGCTTTTTTCTTATACTCCATATTAAAAATCACCTCACAAATCAAATTTAAGTCAACTTGACTATATTTATAGTATATGGTATAATATAAGCATAGTCAAGGACTATCAATATAAATTTAAGTCAATTCGTTCTTGGAAGAAAGGAGGTATATATTATGCGCACATGGAAAATGATAATCAACCCTAAGAAAAATAAAGAAGACGCTGCGTTCTGTCAGTATTTTAAGACAAACACCGCAGATTTCAAGTGCATGTATAATGTTGCCAATTTCTATATCCGGAATACGATGACTGGTATTAAAAAGTCTCCGGAGGAACGTACACGCCTGGAGACTGAAGTCCTGCACTATGTTTTTACAGGCATCCAAAAGGCCAATGAAGCCATTGGACAGAAGCGAATGAAAAAGAAGTTTGAGGATTTGAAACTTGCTCAGGTTGGTGGCATGAGCTGTGCTGTCATTGCTTATTCTCTCGCCAGCCAGGAACCATTTCAATATCCCACAACCAAAAAGTGGTTTTTGTCGTACAATACGCTGGATGCTATTTTTAAATTTACAGACAATCCGGTGTATAAAAGAATGAACAGCCAAGTGAACCAAAATGCTATCAGGAAAGTGATTGCTGCATGGGAGGGATATTTTGAATCCTTAAAGCAGTATAGGATAAATCCGGCAGGCTACACAGGAAAGCCAAAGATTCCAGGATACAAGAACACAGAAGAATCTACCGCATGGTTTTCAAAACAGGTAGCGAAACTGAAGGAAGAAGACGGGAAGTCATATCTTCAGTTTGTTAATCAGAAAGAACGCTTCTGCATTGGCAAGGCATCCATATATAAAGGACTGCAATATGTAAAAACCGAGATTAAGCCAGTCTACGGACGGTATTGTCTGCTGGTAACATTTGACGATAAGGTAAAGGCAGTAGAGCCGCCAGCAAACCCTGAGCGGATTCTTGGTCTTGACCCTGGAGTAAGCAACTTTCTGGGTGTTGCAAATAATTTCGGAGCTGTTCCTTTTGTCATCAAGGGCGGAGCTGTCAAATCTGTGAACCAGAGATTTAATAAACGGAGGTCAGCACTACTGTCGGTTCTTACAAAAGGAAGCGACAGTCAGCATTCTGTAAAATACAGTGAACAGCTAAATACTTTAAGTAAAAAACGTGATTCTTTTATGTGTGATTACTTTTATAAATGTGCATGGTATATCTGTAGATATGCACAGGCTGCCGGTGTAGAAGTGATTGTAATGGGACATAATGAAGGTCAGAAGCAGGAAGTCACTCTCGGAGATAAAAATAATCAGCATTTTGTAGCGATTCCATATTTAAAGTTCATCACAGCTTTAAAGACGGTTGCTGCTAAATGTGGCATCGCCGTAGTTATCAGAGAAGAAAGTTATACTTCCAGAGCAAGCCTGCTGGATATGGACGATATCCCGACATATAAACAGGGAGACGATACTAAATATCAATTTTCTGGTAAAAGAATCCACCGTGGACTGTACAAGTCCAGGAACGGGACCGTTATGAATGCTGATATCAATGGAGCGTCAAATATCTTACGCAAAGAATACACACATGCCTTTGACAATGTGAAAGATTTTACATATTTGTATGAGACAACATTTGCGATTGGATATAAAGATTTGTATAACAACGCCAAAGCTATGGATGAAAGACCTGATTGATATCGTTACCATAAAGCAGGATTTGGAAGTAAGGTCCGCCGTAAATATAGAAAACAGAGCCGTATGGAATACTGTAAACTTTTTGGCAAAAGTAAGTTTGTATGGATGACAGATAAGAGAGATAAAACGCAGGCTGAACATGCTGCGTAGATAAAAAGGTAATCCCCGTAACAGGGGATAGAGGGATAGTGTTAGTCCTGCGAGGCGCTTTTCGGCCTCGCAAAGAAGCCGCGGTCAACCTATGGTTGCCCGTCGGTCAATCACATACTGTATTGAGGTCCAGGACCCGGAAGAACTTCATGGTCTGCGGCATATGCTCGCCACAGAAGAACTGTTTCTGAATTTTACGGGGGAAATCAAGGGCAATACATTGTACGACCTGGTGTATAAACACATCTTGGGGCGCGTTTCTACTATTAAGGTAACGCCGCAGAACAAATATCTTAAATCCGTGGACGGTATCTTATATTCCAAAGACGGGAAAAACCTTATCGCTTGCCAAGCTATGCTGAGAACAGAAGTTCTCCATATCCCTGACGGGACGGAACTTATCTCCCCATATGCTTTTTCCGGCAACTGTAACATCCGGGAATTGCATTTTCCGGATTCCTTAAGACATATCGGAACAAAGGCCTGCTCCGACATGGCCGGCTTAAAGTGCATTGAATTTGGCCTCGGGATTAAACACATCGGCAGCCTTACGGAAACATCCATATTCGCTCATTGCGACAACCTTGAATCTGTAGAGATTCCCGAGCAGGTCCAGGCAATCGGGGCTTCTGCTTTTGCCCGCTGCCACAACTTAAGACATGTAGTTTTGCATGGCAGTCTGACGCATATATGCGAAAAGGCATTTTGGGAGACAGATTTCCGAAATGTTGTCCTGCCGCCTTATGTTTCTGACATTGGTCAGGATGCCTTCTCTCACATCCAGAGCATTACAGTAGACCGCAGTTGGACCATACCATCCGGATTAATTAAGGCCTGCTTAGGTTACAGAGATGAATGGAGTCTCTTCAATTTTTCCGACCCATGGATTTTACGGATTAACGACGAAATGACCGGAAAGACATTCTGCCTTCCAAGAATCATGAATCCGGATTGTCACGACTACAATATTGAGATGCTGTCATTCTTATGGGATTCCGGCAATTTTTGTGATAAGCATCCGGCCTTCTTTGCATTGGACGGCCACCTGGACGCTGACAAATTTGCAAGATACGATGTCCTGATTTCTTCTTGCAAGGCCAATCCCAGCGACGAAGTGTATAAAATCCTGAAGAGCTCAGTCCGAGAAATCGCTTTGGATTACAAAACAGCCCTCGCTGAAAATACGGTATCAGGAGAAAGATGTATTGCCAGACTGACAGATTTAAGAAGTCTCGGCTTCCTGTCATTTATGTAAAAAACAACCCTCCATGCAGCATTCCACTGCATGGAGGGCTATTTCTTGCAAAAATACATTCCTGCTTCCGCATATGCTTTTGCCTGTTTTAACTGATTTTTCCGTATTCTTTTGTTCGCTTCTTCTGCCAACCGGTCATATTTCGGAGATGTTATTTTCTCTACTCTTTTCACGTTCTGGAGTCCTTCGTAAGAAGCCTGCCTCAGGTTTAATTTTTCTCCCATTTTTCCACCTTCTTTTTTTTCACCGCCGGAGCCGGTTCTCGCAAAGTCTGTGGAACAGGTAACGATATATTCTTTCCGTATCGTACGGGTTGCTGTTTTTTTTCTCAGCAGCCAAGCCGCAGGTCTGTTCTCCTGCCCCGCGCGCAGGCCAGCAGTGTGTATCTACAATATGCAGGATTTTTTAGGATTTGTTTTTTTTGCGAAAACAAAAGCACCACATCTAGTGATGTAGTGCCTGGTGCTACTTCAGTTTTTCGTCCAAAAATTTCAGCATATTCCGCAATGCTTTCCCGCGATGGCTGACTTTGCATTTTTCTTCCATGGACATTTCGGAAATCGTTTTTCGATATACAGGAAGATATACAATGGAGTCATATGCAAAGCCGCTTTTACCATCAGAAATCCTGTCTGCAATCTTGCCGTACAACTTTCCAAACGTAGTTTTTGTGCTTCCATCAGGAAACGCGGCTGCAATACAGCACACATACTTGATATTTCTTTCGTCGTATGGGACATCCTCCAGTTTATCTAAAATGTAAGCATTTTTAACTTCTTGTGGCGTCTGCTCTCCAAGGAATCTGGCTGAAAAAATGCCAGGCATTCCATGCAGGGCTTCTATCTCCACCCCTGAATCATCTGCCAATGCAAGCATACCAGTTTTTTCGCATACATACTTTGCTTTCAGTAGAGCATTCTCTTCGTATGTTTTTCCATCTTCCACAATGTCTTCGCTGATTCCTGCTTCAGCCATGGAGATGAAGTTAATATTTTCCAAACTCGGAAAATTTTTAACGATTTTTTTAATCTCCTTTATTTTGTTTTCGTTATGTGTTGCGAAAACGATTGTCTGCGGGTCTTTTTTGTATACGGCTGTTTCACTGTTTTGCTTTTCTTGGATATTAGCCATTACTATCCTTCCTCTCTTTTTTTTATTTTGCAGATTTAATATGCCAAATTTCCTATTTACAAAAATATCCTTCCGCTTCCGCATATGCCCGCGCCTGCTCCAGTCTGTGCTTGCGTATGCGTTTCGTCGCTCCTTCAGCCAGATTATCGTATTCCGGCGCAGTCATTCTTTCGCACCTTGTTGCATTTGGAATTTCTTTGTATGCTGATTCGTTCAGTGTTAGTCTTTCCATCTTTTTCACCTCATTTTTTTAACGCTTTTTCATATGCAATATGCCGGATTTTTACAAAACAAAACCGGCAGCCATTACAGCCACCGGTCCTGCCAAACAAAGAAAGGTACAAATTTAAGTCAGGATGCCAGGCACCCAAGAAGGCGACGGCAGGAATTGAACCTGCCATTTGGGTAGAACCTGTTCGAAAAATAACCCAAATTCGCCAGAATCGCCGGCACATATCGTGCAAAAACTTAATACAAGATATACATGTCAAAATACCACACATCCAAGGGTATGTGGCTTGTAATACCAACCGGAGTTAATATCTCAAACCAACACAGCCCTCAAGGCTGGGCTTACCGCTGGCATTGTGGTTCGTCCGCATTCAGACCAGATGCCATCTCTGCTCCCACAACAGTACCTGGAAATCCTTCAGGGTTGCCGCGGCTTCGGGACACTTGACAGGCACAGCTTACGGTCAGGCTGCTAAGCCTTAAGGTACACCATACCATGCCCCCATTGTAAAATTTAAATGAAAAAATTATTATGTGGTCCGGAAGGTCTGTGGAGTTCCTCCCTGACAAGTACAGTATGCCATACTTTTTCTTTTTCCGCAAATTTTGCGAGTCTTTTTTCGTTTTTGTAGTCCAAGTCCCGGAAACGTCAGCTTGAAACCTTCGTGTAGGTATCGGCAACATTGGAGGGGAACGTTCCGGAGGTGAAGGTTTCACCGGTGGTGTTCTGCCAGGTACCGGAGAGGTCATACTTTGTTCCGACGAATTTGAAGGTGGGGCCGGTGGTGAGACTGGTGAGGGCGGAACAGTTACGAAGCATATAGACCATATTAGTTACATTTGATGTGTCAAATGATGAAAAATCAAGACTCTTTAAACTGCTGCAATCATTAAACATGCCGCTTAAACTTGTTGCGTTTTTGGTACTTATTTTTGATAAGTTTATATTCGTTAAGTTATTACAACCTTCAAACATACAACCCATATCTTTAGCGGCGGTCGTATCAAATGTTGAAATATCAAGTGTGGTTAATGCGCTGCATTTTCTAAACATTCTGCCAAAATCAATTACGTGCGATGTATTAAACGGAATAATTAAAGATGTTAAAGAAGAACAGTTTTCAAACATGCCACTTCTGATAGAACTATAAGCGCTGTTTTCCTTATACCCAGCAGGACTACCCATTGCTGTCGCATTACTTGTGTCAAAATTAGATAAATCTAATTCTACAAGACCACTGCACCCATAGAACATACCACTCATGTCTTTTACGTTCTGTGTATCCAGCAGAGAGGAATCCAAGCCTGTTAGGCCGGAGCAGGCTTCGAACATTCCACTCATATCCGTCACGTTTTGCGTATCCAGCGGTGTCAAATCCAGACTTGTCAAACCGGAACAGTAGTAAAATATACGCCTCATGCTCGTTACCCTTTGTGTATCCAGCGGCGTCAAATCCAGGCTCGTCAGGCCAGAGCATCCTTCGAACATACACTCCATATCCGTTACGTTCTGAGTATCCAGCGGAGCTAAATCCAGACCAGTCAGGCCAGAGCAGCTGCAGAACATTTCACTCATATTCGTTACGTTCTGCGTATTTAACGGCGTCAAATCCAGTCTTGTTAGACTAGAACAGCCTTCGAATATGCCGTTCATGTTCGTTGCTTTTGACGTATCCAGCGGGGTTAAATCTAGGCTAGTCAGGCCAGAACAATACTGAAACATTCCACTCATATCCGTCACTCTCTGTGTATCCAGTGGAGTTAAGTCTAGGCTTGTCAGGCCGCGACAGTTGCCAAACATACCACTCATATCTGTCGCGTTCTGCGTATTTAACGACGTCAGATTCAAGCTTGTCAGGCCAGAGCAGACGGAGAACATTTTACTCATATTCGTCACTTTCTGTGTATTTAATGATGATAAATCCAGGCTAGTCAGGCCAGAACAATACTGAAACATTCTACTCATATCCGTCACCTTCTGTGTATTCAGCGACGATAAATCTAGACTTGTCAGGCCGTAACAATTGCAAAACATGCAACCCATATCCGTCACATTCTGTGTATCCAGCGGTGTCAAATCTAGGCTTATCAGGCCAGAGCAGCCATAAAACATGTAGCTCATATCCGTCACCTTCTGTGTATCCAGAGGTGACAAATTCAGACTAGTCAAACCGGAACAGCCGTAGAACATACCTCTCATATCCGTCGCCTTCTGTGTATTCAGCGGTGACAAATTCAGACTAGTCAAACCGGAACAGCCGGAGAACATGTGCTGCATATTCTTTACGTTCTGTGTGTCCAACGGTGTCAAATCCAGATTAGCCAAACCAAAACAGCCGTAGAACATACCTCTCATATCCGTTACGTTCTGTGTATCCAGCATTTTGAAGTCGATTTTTTGAAGTTCTCTGGCATAACTAAACATATTTCCACTGTATTCATTCGCCTGTACTTTTACGCCCGGAATCTGTGTAGATACTTTTATGACTGCTCCTGCGTCATCATCCAACCATGCGACAACACCGTCGTCTCCGTCTGCATCAACATCAATGACTTTTTTCGTTTTTGGCTTTACTTCATCGGTAAAAATAACCTCGGTAGTACTTGGTATTTTATTGTTGAAACTGCTTCCGCTAACAAGCGTAAACGTCATCTCTTTCGCCCACAAATCCAAATCCCCGGTCAGCTTGCCCTGCGGTATGCCATCATCAGAAATTATTACTCTGCTCTTACATGCCTCATCACTGTACCATCCAACTCCGGTTCCTACTACTTCTTTATAACTTCCCTCCACAATCTGCCCTGAAGAGTTGTAAACTACCATATTCTCGTCGGTCCCGTCGGCAAACTTTAGCCCGTTCCCGTGGAACGTGATGGTATATCCCTTTGTACTTTTACTTGGCTTTTCTGTGCTTAGATACATATCCGGGATTTCACGCTCCGCATTGGTCAGCCCGTCATCCCATTTCTTGGTGATGGTTATGGTACCGGTCGTCTTGTTATCCTTGAAGTCGTAGATACCTTCTCCATTCTCCGTGCCAACTTCAACATTGCCCTCTTTGCTGCCCACTTCGTCTGTCTTATCTACGTCATCTTCGCTCCTGGTACCCCCCCCGAAATATTCTGACTATTCTGATTATTCACGCCTGCGGCGTAAGCCTTAGTCACCAGCCCATGCCCGTCCACAGGCATCACCATCGCACCGGCCATCACCGCCGCTGCAAGCGCCATCCCGGCAGCCATCTTCTCAAACATACATTTGTCTCTCATTTTCTTCCTCTTCGGCTCTTTCGCCGTCCTCCTTTTCCCTTTTTTTGTAGCCATTTTTTTTTGTAGTTCGTTCCTACCTCCAGTATGCCAAATCTTCCTGAAAAACTGCGGGCATTCCTGATTTTTTACACAAAAAAACCGTCTGTCATTACAACAACAAACGGTTTCTGTTCCTATGCGGCTTCTTCTGGTTTATTTCCTGCCTTTTCGCCAAAAAGCCTTCTCTCATTCTCTGCCTGAAGGTGTTTTGCAAATACTTTTCTGTCTTCACTTTTCATCTTCTTAAAAGACTTAACCTCATATTTTTTAAGCAGCATGTCAAAAGCCTCATTGCAGGTATTCATAAAAGATATCGCATCAATATATCGCACTTCTCTTATGTTCCCGGCGAGGATACAGTCATCAATCCCTTTCCCGTATCCGATTTTCCAGATTGCAAATTTAATCTTTAAATCCGGGACTTTCTCCATTAGCATCCTTGCCATTTCTGAGATGGTATTGAATACCTGTCTATTGCCAAGGATGTCAGAGTCAAACATCAGATAAATACTTTTTATCTCGTGCTGTTCTCTAAGTTTATTGACGATTTCGTCAATCCCCTTCCATGAGGAAACGCCCTGGATTGAAATAGTGATATTCCTGTTTGCTGCCAGGATTTCGGATTTAAACCGGCCTTCTGTTATACACAGGCAGCCCCGCGGGTTTTCCGGAATGATAATATCCTTTGCTGCCCCAGGTGTACTGCCGCCGTCATAATCAATGCTGTCAACGGCAAAAATGGAAGTGAACCAGCAATATCTATTTCCTTTACTTGCCGTATCCCGTCTGATTTGAACTGCAACTGCATACCCGTCAGCATCGTGGATTAAGATTCCGATACCCGCGTTATTGCACCACCTTGTGCCGTGAGACACCGAAGGAGTGTCATCTCCGGAATAGTCAAGCATACCTGTTCTTTTGTCGATAAAAAATCCGGGGACATACTTCAATACATCTTTCGTGTACCCAGTCAATTTTGAAATCTTCCGGGCAATTTTTGCACGTTCTTCCGGTGCGACAACCATCCTCATGTAATCTTTTTCAATCCGTTCTTTGGACAGTCCCCTCTTTTCTTTCAGATATTTTTTATCGGCCTCAGTCAAAGGTGATAACATCTTTAAAGTCCTGTATACTTTGTCGCAGACTTCAGGCTCCGCCCGTTTAATCTCGGAAGCCTTCGTCCTTCCCTGTTTGGCCGGTTTTATTTTTGGCCTTTCTTTTGGTTTTTCCTTTCGGTCATCTACATCGATTCCGAAGATGTCACAGGCAAGGTTGAATGTTTCCGGGAATGATGTGGTATTATAATCCCATTGAATCAGGTCAAAAATGTTAACATCACATCCGCATGCGAAACAATGGCATTTGTTTCGTCTCCTGTCATAATGCATACTTGGGGAATGGTCCTGATGGTCTGGGTTCAAGCAGGTGAATTTTCTTCCACCGGAAAAGTTAACCCCTTTCTGAGCCAGGTAATTTGGAAGGCTCGCCAATATAATCTCTTTAGCCGTATCTCTATCCATAGTTCCAGCTCCTCTCTTTCTTTGTTATTTTTGTCTCTTCTTTAATATGCAAAATCCAAAACGAAAAAGAAAGAACAGAGCACAGTTTCCTGTGCTCTGCATAAATTTCTCTTTATAGATTTATTCCTGGTCTTCATCCCAGAATACAGACATAGCCCATGACGGAACATCGTCACGGTTGTTGTAATCCTGCAGGAAAGCAAATGCCGTTTTGTATGGTGTTGGCTTTGTCGGATATGTTCCATATCCATCAGTAAAGTAGATGAGTCCACAAAGGTTGTCAAACTCTTTGTTTTTGATAAGGGTATCAACGTACTCAAATACAGGTCTGAAGTCTGTTCCGCCGAAGCCATACAGTTTCATGTTCTGCATGAATTGTTCCATTTCTTTCATGTTCGTGATTTTGGTATCATTCTGGATAGCCGCATCACACTGGATGATGTGAATGTTTACACGGGAAGCAAAGCTCTCAGTCTCTTTTAAAATGCTGTAAGTCTTGTTAAGGAATTTCTTAACAAGTTCTCCTGCACATGAACCAGATGTATCAATGGCGATAACAAAGTCTTTAATGACTTTGTCTTCCTTGTACTCCAAAGGCTCAATCAGCAGCACTTTTTTGTCTACCACCTTTTTTCCATCAACGCTTGGTAATCCATTCAGTCCGTACATATAGTACATATTGTCAAACTCATCCTGATTGACCATCATTTTCTCCTCCATAACAGAGAATGTACGGAGAAATTCTTCATAGTCCATCTTATCCTGGGTCAGGAAGTCAATTTCTGCTGCGATATCTCCGGCATCTTTTCCCTGGTGGTGGAAATTCTGCATGTCTGAAGCAACCTGTCTTGCAGCATCCTGCCATTCCTGCTGTTTCTGCTGAATCTCACGGTCCGTGTGCTGGGAACTGTCGCCGCCTTCTGGTCCATCATTATCCCCATTGCCGTTACCGTTGCCACCACCGTTACCGTTTCCATCGCCGTCGCCATCGCCGTCGCCGTCGCCATCGCCGTCACCGTCGCCATTATCATTGCCATTGCCGTTGCCGTTGCCGCCATCATCGCCGTCGCCGTCGTCATTGCCGTCGCCGTTGCCATTACCGTTTTTATTATTCGGGTTTTGGTCTTCCAGCCAGTAATGGTCATCCATATGGAACAGAGAGATTAACTCTTCAAAATCATAATTCATAGAGTTATCCATCAGTTCTTTGTATACCAGAGCCGGGATAAACATCTTAATCCGGCTCTTGATATCGTTGATGATACGACTTCGGTCATTGTCACCAGCAATCTGTTTCGGGTTCAGTCTCTGGACAGCGGCCTCACTGCAGATATCCATAGCGATATTCCAAACACCGGTGTCAATGTTTTTTACCGGCTGGAATGGATGAAGATAGATACAATGGAACAGCATATGCAGATACGCCCTGCTCAGTTCATCCTGTGACTTTTTATATCTCAGGATGACGTCCATTGGGTCCGCATATATCCTTATAGCATCAGTGCCAAAGGCCCCCGCTCCAGGTTCTGTAAACTGGATTGGCATACGGTAAATTACCGGGCTTAACGCTTTGTACTGAAAGTACAGTTTGTTTTTAATCTGTTTCAGGCACTTATTCGCAATTGCCTCAAAATTTGTAAGATTCTGTCCTGGTGCTACAGTTGTTTTTGCTTTGTTGATTTTTAAATCCATAATTTTTTTACTTCCTTTCTTTTTGTTTGATTTTGCTTCTTTTTTAATATGCTTGATTTTTAACAGCACAAAAAAAGAACCCAGGGAATAATCCCCGGGGTTCTTTGTGTGTTTTGAGAGAACATTAGACTGCTTCTTCAAGCATAGTGTCAATCTCATTGTTGAGTTTGTCATCCTCGTTGTAGATGAGCAGACTCTTGTTATGCTTAAAGTAGGACTCACTGCCGTGTTTCGTAATGAAGTTTGCGATGTTTTTATTGATTGTTAACTCCGCAACAAACAATGTCATCTCCTGCTCATCACCAAACGCGCCTTCCATATATTTGAAAGCGTTCTCCATCGCTGCAGTCGTCTTCGCTGCAGAAGCCTTGTATTTCTTGATATCTTTGTCGAAAGTCGCCTTCAGCATAGCGAACTGCTCTTTGTTTCCAGCAGAAACCAGCTTCTCTTCTTCAATCTTATTTTTATAAGACTCATAGAGATTGATTTTTCTGCGCATGATGGATTTCTTTTCAGAAGACAGTGCATTTGCCTGTTTGTCCTTCTCCATCTCATCCTTTACATCTGCGATGTCGTTTGCAAGCATCTCATAGACGCTATCGCTACCTGCAAGTTTTTTCTTTACTACACGCAGGTTCTTGACAACCTGTTCGAATGCTTCACCATCAATAACAACGGATTTCGCTAATCCACCGATTGCTTCCATTAACATGGAGATGATAGACAGTCGTTCATCAAATGGTGCATTCTGTGCTTTCTGGATGGCACCGGAAGAAATGTTACCCTTCAGGATATCGGAGATTGCATAATCTACACGGTACTTTTTAAATAAGTCGTAATAAACTGCAAATTTACGGGCACATTCTTTGTCCGTAATATACTCCATGATGAGGTCCTGGCTTACAGGGAATCCCATTCTTTCATATGCCTGAATCTGGGATGATAAATCTTCCCAGCCACGTGCTGTAATGTACTGCTGTCCATCAACTGTCGTTTTGATGCTGTAGAACCACTTTTCATTGTTAGCCAGGAATGCCATGATAGCCGGGTGGATACCTGCGTTATACGCATACTCTTTCCAGCATCCGAAGTCCGCGTCAATCGGAACCATCTTCAGACGGTCCTGGGTAGCCACATCAAATTCTTTAACGGATTTGTTGAACTGTGGCGGGTTACCAGCGGTAATGACAACCCATCCTTCCGGAACCTGCTGATTGCCAAATACTTTATACTGCAGGAACTGCAGCATAGCCGGAGCCAGTGTTTCGGATACACAGTTAATCTCATCCAGGAATAGGATGCCTTCTTTTCTGCCAGTCTTCTCCATCACATCATATACAGATGCGATGATTTCAGACATTGTATATTCGGACTTGGTGAATTTCTTTCCACCATATTCAACTTCCTTCAGATATGGAAGGCCGATAGCAGACTGTCTTGTATGATGAGTCATAGAGTAGCTGACCAGAGCAAGGTCAAGGTCTTCTGCCACCTGTTCCATGATGGCTGTTTTACCGATTCCAGGTGCACCGACCAGGAACAAAGGTCTCTGGCGAACAAGTGGTACACGGTACTCACCATTCTCATCTTTCTCAAGATAAACCTTAACTGTTTTCTCGACTTCCATTTTTGCTTCTTTAATGTTCATTTTTAAATCTCCTTTTCTTTGTCTTTTCTATTTTCTAGATACACAATTAATATGTTTAAAAAATACGTGCATAAAAAACAAAGAAAAAAATATTTTTTTGCTGCCTTTTTTTCGCCAAAACGGTCTTGCCGTTTCTTTTTTATTTCGTCTCACTTTCGGCATATTGAATCTGTCACAAAGTAACGAAAAGGAACGGAAAGAAAAGGAGAAAAGAATTATGAGAAAAAACGAAATCGTAAGAGCAAAAAGAAATCAGGTTGCCATCGTAAGACGCGGACGCCGCATTATGCATGCGATTGTATCTGAGATTGCTTGGCAGGTCAACGAACTTGACCGCCGGACAGATTTAACACACCAGCTTCTGGCTCATACCATCATTGACGATGATGATGCAGATGACTTCTGTGACTATGAAAGTGATTTTCACTTCGGACTTGTCAAAGCTGGCGCTGTACTGTTTCTCCTTTGGGGAATCAGTGTTGTAGCCACCGGGCTGCTGTAAGATTTCCCGCAAATTTGCCGACCACGAAAGTGGCCGGCTCTTTTTTTTGTGTTTTTGCAAATTCTTTTTTTATTCTTATATTTTTTCGGCATATTATTATTGTCTTAAAAATAAAAAAGAAAGGAGTTTGTTGTAGCGATGAGATTAAATACCGTAGACTTTCCTTCTGGGTTCATCTAGCCAGGAATAAAACATAATAATAATTCTAATAATTTAATTTAAGGAACTGTTGTTTTGTATACAAGGGAGGAGGGCTTTTATGGATTACCGCGACCGTTGCGGGCAGATATTCAACTCTGGATTCATCTAGTTAGAACCTGTATTGAATGTAATTATTTTAATTTTATAGCAGCTATCGAAAAAGAGATTAAACAAAAGCCCCGGAACTTTACCGAGGCTTTTATTTTTTGTTTTTTTGTATCCTATTGCTTTTTACTTTCTATTTTCAGGATTTTCCTGCATCGTCACCTTCCCAAACACCAATCCTTTCAGACTTTCCAGGACAACAGCCTTCTCTTCCATCCCGGCTTCTCTGTATTCTTTGGCATCCCGAATCATTATCACAATGGCGTGTAAAACTTTTTTCATCGCATCTCCTTTTCTTTGGCTACGAGGAACGGTCATATTTGCGATTATATGCAAACAGCTTGTTGCTTACATATGCGATTCGGGAAGCTCATTTTCACTCGCTTGCCTTCATCTTTATGCCCGCAGAATCAATATGTTTGCTGGAAAAATGAGACGAAAATGTAGCAAAAAAGCGAGACCGAAGGTCTCGCTGCTAAGCTCTGTTGCCATATTATGCATTATCTCTTACAAATTCTTCTGCCCGCTTCTTCATTCCCATATCCAAAAAGTATCCATATAAGAAGTCTTTCTGTTTTTTTGTCAGGTCTTTCTTATGCGTTACGAAGTATTGTCCGGAATCATACGGGTCATCGATAAGGCACCATCCACGCTCTACAAGAATATCTCTGCACATCCGATATCCGCTGTCTATGTTAAGCTCCCTGCAAAGCCACTGCGCCGCCATTTCATGGCATCCCCATTCGGCCGGATGAAAATCGCCGCCCGGAGACAGCCAGCCGTATTCTTTCTGTTCAGGCTCTTTTGCTTCAGTTTCAGGCTCGTCCGTCTCTTCATATTTCGGCAGGCCGGCTGTGTTAAACTCTTCAGTACATTTTTTTAATGCGTCCTCGTCCAAATCAGTCTCCATCAGAGCAAGCAGGTCATTTGCGTTGAGAATCTCTTTTGTTTCTTTGTGACACATTATCAGCATCCCCCTGATATAGTCTATTGTGTATACAACCGGAAGACATCGCATCATGTAATATATGCTGTATTTGTATTCCGGGTGCAGTTTTACGTGAACCCTCCCCGCCTAATTCGCTTTCGCGAATATAGACGGTGCTTCCAAACTCCGCATGAACTTTCGTTCATGCCTGCTACTTTAGGTAGGAGTGGGTTCCTGACCACAGATACAGCGCAAACTCAGCGACTCTGTCGCGCGGCATCGCCTTCAGCCGGAGCTCCAGGCTTTGCCTTTGATGCGCAGAGTACCGCATAAGCGTTAATTAGTGTGGCCAGGCAGCAGCTGGTCCGTCTGTTGAGTTCTGGAACTTTAGCCAGGACTAACGACTCTTCCTTTGCAGAAAGAGATTTAAGGAGTACACGGATGAAGAACCGTGCACCGATATTTTTAGAAGCAGAAAGGTCGCAGTTGTAGACCTTACCGGTTGTAAATTTACATAATTCATATGTATTAAATCCTGCATCTTTGCCGCGGATGATTTTTCCGGAGCCGTCAAATGCAAGACGTGATGTATTTACAGCACAGATATAAGAAACGCGGATTCCGTTTCTGACAGCAAGCGCTTCAACGCGGTGCTGGATGTCACGCTTTCTCCACAAAGAAAGTTTTTGCTTGTTCACTTTCTTCTTTTTCTTCATGTTGAGGTGTTCAAAAACAATAACGCTCGCTTTGGATTCCTTGGCGAAGCTGACTATCTCCACAGCTGTCTTAACAGCGATTGCCTCATTGTAGTTATTTGCCAGCCTCCAAAGCCTTGGTGTCTTATGATTACCGTTCTGCTGTGCCTTTTTAATAGTGTTCAGTAATCCATGCATACGGTCTTTTTCTACAGGATGGTTGATGAATCGCTGTCCCGTGACAGTTCCGTCTTTATGTACTACTGAGCATACTGCGTCTGTATTAATTCCCAAATCTACTCCAATCACAGTCTCGACTTCCTTATCTTTCTTAAACTTCTGAAACTTAGAATTTGCCATTTCGTAAGAGATACGGAGTTCATATCGGTGATTACGTTTTACAAGAACCGGGGCAGAAGCTTTCCATTCTTTCATATGACTGTAGGCATACATGAAATCACAGTCACGTATTACAAAAGTCTCCCAAATCCAGTCATTGCCATTATATAATTTCAGGCTTACGATATTTGTCTCTTTGCTGTCAAGAAATGTATTATTTCTGTAAAAGCACGGCATTGTATTCTGATTTCGGTTCAGGTATGGTCTGCGACCATGTCTTCCGCCATCTTCCCATTTCTGTAACTGGGAGCGGTAAGACAAAATCAACCCGATTGCAGTGTTTATTGCATCACGTCTGAGATAACTCGGAAATTTGTAAAATTCCTTATCGAAACGCTTATATATAGCATCATTATTTGCTGTGGAATGGATTAAACGTTCCATTTTCTGCTGTCTTCTTTGCTGTGCTGAAATAATAACTTTTCCATCATCGCCTGTTATACTTTCAAGAGATTTTAATTC
>OLQQ01000282.1_pt1 | contig 29656 bp, 25 predicted proteins | sample 1672041 | NCBI WGS metagenome assembly OLQQ01 (sample SAMEA3136639, study PRJEB25190) | human gut metagenome
GCGCGTATACACACTCCTGCCATGGATAGTCCATGGCCGACTAGTCCGAAGGAGGTGGGTGATGTCTGCGCATAAGTACGAACTGATGTTCATTGCCGATCCTGAGCTGGATGAGCGCGGTCTGAAGAAGTTGACCGAGCAGTATCTGGAGCTCGTCACCAAGGAAGGTGGTTCCGTCGAGAACACCGATATTTGGGGACGTCGCAAGCTCGCTTACGAGATTGACGGCAAGACCGAAGGCAACTACGTGGTGGTCAACTACACGACCACTCCCGAGGTCAGCGCCGAGCTCGATCGTGTGCTCAACCTGAACGAATCCGTCGTCCGCACGAAGATTCTTCGTAAAGACGCCAAGTAAGCCGTATGAGTTTCTGATTGTTCGCGACTCGCTGAACCAAAGGTAAGAAGGTAAGTCATGGCAGGCGAAACCATCATCACTGTGGTGGGCAACCTCACGGCAGATCCCGAACTGAGGACCACGGGAAACGGCGCTTCCGTCGCCAGTTTCACCATCGCCTCTACCGCGCGTACCTACAATCGCAACACCGGGCAGTTCGAGGACGGCAATGCGCTGTTCATGCGCTGCTCCGCCTGGCGCGATCTCGCCGAGCATTGCGCCAGCACGCTGTCCAAAGGTATGCGTGTCATCGCGCAGGGGCGTCTCCAGCAGCGCTCGTATCAGGCGCAGGACGGCTCGAACCGCACCGTCATCGAGATGACGATTGATGAGATCGGCCCGTCGCTGCGTTACGCGACCGCGCAGGTCACGCGCACGTCCAGCGGCAACGGCCAAGGCGGATTCGCCGGCCGTGGCAATGGCGGCAATGGCGGATTCAACGCCGGTCAGGGCAATGGCGGCGGTTTCGGCGGCAACGCCGGCGGCTACCAGGGTGGCCGTGGCAATGGCGGCTTCAGCGGTGGCTATCAGGGTGGCGGCAATGGCGGCTACCAGGGTGGCGCGTCCGCTGCGGGCAACGCCGGCCAGAGCGCCGCGCCCGCGACCGATCCGTGGGGCACGTCCGGCGATGCCGGCTCGTCCTTCGGTTCGTTCGGTGGCTCGTCCGATTTCGGTGGCGATTCGCAGGAACCCGAGTTCTGATGCCCGTCCGCGGCCATATGAAGCCGCGCGACGCACGTAACAATCCAGAAGCAAGCATTCAATCGTAATTTTCAAGGAGAACATCATGTCACGTAAGAGGCCGCAACCGCCGGTCAAGCCGTTCAAGAAGAAGCCGAACCCGCTGAAGGCCGCCAAGGTCACCGAGATCGATTACAAGGACGTCGCGCTGCTGCGCAAGTTCATCTCCGATCGCGGCAAGATTCGTTCCCGCCGTATCACCGGCGTAACCGTGCAGGAACAGCGCGAGCTCTCCAAGGCGATCAAGAACGCCCGCGAGATGGCCCTGCTGCCGTACGCCACCACCGGTCGCTGAGTTAGGGAGGATAAGAAATGGCTGAATCCAAGGTTATTCTCACCCAGACCGTTGCCAACCTGGGCCACTCCGGCGATGTCGTCGCCGTCCGTTCCGGCTACGCCCGCAACTACCTGATCCCGCAGGGCCTCGCCTTCGCGTGGACCAAGGGCGCCGAAGCTCAGATCGTGCAGATGAAGCGCGCTCGCCTGGCCAAGGCCGTCGCCACCCGCGAGGATGCCGTCGCCGCCAAGACCGCCATCGAGGGCACTACCGTCGAGATCGCTGCCAAGGTTTCCGAGTCCGGCAAGCTGTTCGGTAGCGTCACCGCCGAGCAGATCGCGCTGGCTCTCTCCGACAAGGCCGCGGTCAACCCGAAGGCCATCGAGGTCGAGCCGATCAAGACCACCGGCGACTTCCCGGCTAAGGCCGCCCTGCACCCGGAGATCACCGCCTCCTTCTTCGTGAAGGTCGTCGCCGAGTAACTCCGGCCCATCAGACAGATTATCGTCTGAGCTTAAGCATCAGCCCCTCCGCCGCTCCGTGCGGCGAGGGGCTTTTTGTATTGTTCCAAGTCGCAGCGAATGATTCTCAATAAGGAAAGTGCGAGGATTGCGAACATTTACGCACAAGTGAACAATATGAGAAAACGCTGTTTTCCAAGGATTTGCGGACATTGATGTTCATTTGGAGTTGCGGCGGGCTCGCACCTTTCTTAATGAGAATGATTTGCTGCGAGGATGGGCGTTCTCAAGACGCGGAAGCCAAGCCAGCCTCATTCAACTCGTTGACAGCGGCGAACGGCATCACCCTCAAAGCCGGTGAGTCCCTGCTGCTCAAGGCCGGCGCCACCTGCACCAGCGCGACCCAGACCATCGACGGCGCCTCGGTCAAGACCGGCCTGCGCGTCATCAACTCCAAAGGCGCCAAGGACGCGCCCATCACCATCGGAGCGTACGGCGAAGGCGCCGCGCCCATCATCGCCGGTGCGGGCGTCAGCGAGACCATCCTGCTGAAGAACTCCGAATACATCACAGTGCAGGGCTTCGAAGTCACCAACACTGATGCGAACGCGGCCGATTACGAGAAATACATGCGCCGCGGCATCGCCGTGGACGCTCGGCAACGCCGACAACACGAAGAACAACGACACCGGCGGTGCCACTCGGCGCCCGAAGTCCGAACTGAACCAGACCGATGCCGTAGTCTCCGGCGAGTACGCGGCGAAACTCGGCGAACAGCTCACCCCGTACAAGGGCGACACCATCAACCAGCGCACGCTGTCCGCGACGCCGGGCAAGACGTACCGTCTCGGCCTGTGGGCGACGCTTGGCAAAAGCAACGACGACACCCCGTCCACGCTCAAGGTGCAGGTCAAGTTCAACCTCGCGTCGCTTGGCGCCGTCAGCTCGTTCAGCCAGTACCGCAAGACCGTGCTGAGCGAGACCGTGGACGCCGAAAGCAAGGAAGGCGGCAAAATTCACTACAGCGGGTCGTTCATCGTGCCGCTCGACGTGGACCCGTATGCCGCGCTGTGGGTCGCCATCTCACAGACCGATCTGGCCTCCGGCTCGTTCGCGTACATCGACAACGTCACGCTCGTCGAGGACTCCGCGGCCGTGTCCGACGTTGCGTCGATCGCCGTGACCACTCAGCCGACCAAGACCGAATACGCCATCGGCGACGCGCTCGACCTGAGCGGCATGGCCGTCACCGCCACGATGTCTGACGGCACACCGCCGAGCTCGGCGAGGGCGAATACACGGTCTCCGAGTTCGACTCGTCGACCGCCGGCGAAAAGACCATCACGGTGACGTACGCCGCCGATACCTCGCTTACCGCCACGCTCAAGGTGACGGTGAAGGAGGCCGAGCCGGTCGACACCGTGCCGCCGGTGATTTCCGGTGCGGATGACGTGGCTGTGGAGTTCGGTGCGTCGTTTGATCCGATGGCGGGTGTGAAGGTGGTTGATGATGTGGACGGTGATGTGACCGGTGCCGTGAAGGTGTCCGGTGACACGGTGGACGCGAGCAAGCCCGGCGCGTACACGTTGGTGTACACGGTGAGCGATGCGGCCGGTAACGAGGCGTCCGTGACCCGTGTGGCCACCGTCAAGGAGAAGTCCGGCGAGACGCCCGCGAGCCTGGCGACAAGGATCCGGACGGCGACAAGGAGCCCGACAAGGAGCCGGGCAAGGATACCGACAAGGACGGTGATAAGAACGACCAAGGCGACAAGAAGCCGGGCCTGTCCGCGACTGACGCCTCGGTGTCCGTCGTTGCCATCGCCGCAATCGGCCTGCTTGCGACGGGCGCCGTGTCTGTGGCGGTTCGCCGCCGTCGCGACATCTAAGGCGCGGATTTCCTGAGTCGCGTTGACCCTGAGCGGCTCGGGGCCAACGCATGGCATTGATGCCGGTCGAATGGCTGTCCCATTCGACCGGCATCTTCGTCTATTTTGGCCTTGCCCGGCGTGATTCCACGATGTATGTGCTGCTATCTTCGTTTCGAGGGGTTGATTCCACTGCCTGGGAACATCTATCTGCGTTTCAGGGGGTGGCCAAAACACTATGCACGGAGTATATAGGGCATTTGCTCATTGAAATCATGCGGTTTGCGTGATGTTTATACTTTGCTACCAACCCCCTGAAACGCAGATAGATGTTCGTCGCGGCCTGAATCAACCCCTTGAAACGCAGATAGGGGCGGATTGCGAGGATCACCCGGGCGGGGGCATGCTTCCAGTGGCGAATTAGGGGTGATTTGACTCGGGCGCACCCTCTCGACGAAAACAAAAAAGGTCAGAATCTTTCGATTCCGACCTTGCTTGTGCCCCCGCAGGGATTCGAACCCTGGACACGCTGATTAAGAGTCAGCTGCTCTAACCAACTGAGCTACAGGGGCGTTGGTCATTTCTTGAGCCGAGTGATAACTATACTCAGAACTCGCTGCGATGCAAATCGGCGTGTTGCGTACGGCGTGTCGCGAGTAATTCCAATGGGTTTCACATGACTGCACCCAAGTGTGCATGGCAGGGCAGGGTGTGAATCACCGGGGATTCTGCCGTCCAATCCGCCCGTATCGCCGTTCGTCAAGGGGTAAAGTGTACAATCGCGTCGTTTGCTTTCGCGCCCAGCGAAATTGAGTCGCCGGGAGTACGAGAGAAATCCAATCATCCAGAGACCGTGAGCAGTCAGCCATGTCTGCGATGCGGTGGAGAGAAAAGAAGAAGCCGTGGAATATTCCCTCTTTACCAAGCTGGCTGCCGAGTTCTTCGGCACCGCCATCCTGATGATCTTTGGCAATGGCTCGGTCGCCAACGTCGAACTCAAGAACACGAAGGGCCACCACGCCGGATGGCTGAACATCGCCATGGGCTACGGTTTCGGCGTCATGTTCCCGGTGCTCATGTTCGGCGGCGTGTCCGGCGCCCACATCAACCCGGCCATGACCCTCGCCCAGGCGATCAACGGGCTGTTCCCGTGGAGCGACGTGCTGCCGTACATCGTGGCGCAGCTGCTTGGCGCACTGCTGGGACAGTTCATCGTGTACCTGACGTATTACCCGCACTACAAGGAGACCGAGGACGCGGAAGCGATCCTCGGCACGTTCTGCACGACCGACGCCGACAACGACAAGATCAACTACTTCCTCAACGAGATGTTTGGCACGCTGGTGCTGGTGTTCGGTGCGCTGTGCTGCCTGATGCTGCCGTGGGGTTCGAAGGATTTGGCGGCCGCGTCGATCGTGGTTGGCTTCATCGTATGGGGCTTGGTGACCTCGATGGGTGGCCCGACCGGCCCCGGCCTGAATCCGGCCCGCGACCTGATGCCGCGTCTGCTGCACGCGATCCTGCCGATTCCGAACAAGGGCACCTCGCGTTGGGGAGAGGCGTGGATTCCGGTCGTCGCTCCGATTGTGGGCGCCATCGTCGGCGCGTGGCTGTACGTGTTCTTCTTCGCGTGATTTTTGCGCGAACCGCGTGAGCCGCGGCGGGCTCGCGTGACTCCACGCGTGTTGCGCGGCCCCACGGCTGACGGGATACAATGCAGGGAGAGACGCCTGCGAAAAGCGTGCCCTTGTGCTCGCGCTTTCGCGGGGCGGCGCGGCTTGACCTATGACGTTGCTGGGAGTGATTGAAGTTGCAGCGGTTGCGTGGTGACGATATGCGTCGGGTGTTCCGCACCCGGCGCACTGCCGTATGTGCGGGGTTGATTTTGGCGCTCGTGTTGTTTGTTCTTGCGGTGCGGGCGAGCGTACTTCGCGTGCCGGGCATGGGCGGTGAGCGGTCGTCCATCGCGCAGTCAGGTGCAACAGCGCAGCCGCAGTCTGCGGGGGAGCAGAAGGGCGGCGATTCCGCGAAATCGTCGGCCACCGCGAAATCCACCAATTCCGAGGCACAGTCAAACGGTCATGACCCCTCGAAGCCGTTCTCGCAGGCGCAGCGGCGCGAGATTCTCGAGAAGGCGCAGCAGACTGCGGCGGCCAGCGGCAAACCCCGCCACGAATACCATTACTGCGTGTCCACCAAGGGGAGCGTCGGCGATACCGGCGAGTTCGGGCGCACGGTGTACGCGACGCTGAATGATTCGCGTGGGTGGCCCCGTGCCGGTCTCACGTTCGTGGAGAGCGGTTCCAGCAAGTGCGACATGACGTATATTCTGGCCGCGGCGGAATATATGAAATCGTTTTCGTCGCTTTGCTCGTCGCAGTACAGCTGCCGCGTCGGCAATCAGGTGATCATCAATTATGACCGTTGGCGCGAGCCGACCGACAGCTGGCTGAAGGGCGGCGGCAATCTGGCGAATTATCGCACGATGGTCATCAACCATGAGACCGGTCACCGGCTCGACCATCGCGACAATGAGACCGTATGCCAGCAGGCAGGCGAGCCGGCGCCGCTGATGCAGCAGCAATCGATATCGTTGCGCGGCTGCACGATCAACGAATGGCCGCTCGACTCGGAGCTCTGGGCGCGGTGGTGATCGGACGATTCGCGCCGACGCCGTCCGGACGAATGCATATCGGTAACGTGTATGCGATGCTGGGTGCGTGGCTGTCGGCTCGTGCGGGTGGCCCAGAGCGTACAAGCCGGACGGGCGGTGGAGCGGGCGATGCGGATTGCCTGAATAATGTGAATCGCGTGGATGGCATGAGTGGCGCAGCCGATCCGGGCGATGCGGACGGCGGGCGAGGGCGCATGCTGCTGCGCATCGAGGACATCGACACCCCGCGCGTGCTGCCGGACGCGGACCGCTGGATCATGGACGATCTGGCATGGTTGGGACTGGACTGGGATGGAGAGCCGGTATACCAGTCGCGGCGGCTCGACATCTACGAGCAGGCGTTGCGCGCGCTTCAGGGCATTGACTTGCGAGACGCTGCCGCGTTCGGTGGCCGTGATGGCGTTGACGGCACCGAGACCACTGCGCTGATATACCCGTGTTTCTGTTCGCGCGCCGACATCCGTGCGGCCTCGGCGCCGCAGGAGGGCGACCGTTTCGTCATGTATCCCGGCACATGCCGGCGCGCGCTCGCCGAGCATCCGCGACAGGTCGAGCAACGCTTGGCGAATGGTGATCGGCATTCGCTGCGCATCGCCATGCCTGTCGCCGGCGACGCGCGTGCCGTGGTCACCGTGCATGATCGCGTGTTCGGGAACTGCCGATTCGATTTGCCGCGCGATTTGGGCGATACGGTGGTGCGACGGGCGGATGGTCTGTTCGCCTATCAACTGGTTGTCACGGTTGACGACTTGCTGATGGGTGTGGATGACATCGTTCGCGGGCGTGACCTGTTGCGATCCGCCGCGCTGCAGCTGTACATCCGTGAGCGTCTGCTCGACGCCGGCTTCGGGGATAGCTCGGATGGCGGCGTTGCCGCGGCTCATCGCGATATCCGTTTTGCACATCTTCCGCTGATCGACAATGCGGCCGGGCGGCGGCTCGCCAAGCGTGAACGGTCGCTGGATATGGGAACGTTACGCAAACATGGCGTCACGGCGCATCAGGTGATCGGCTATTGCGCGTGGCTGCTCGGATTGCAGCAAGAGCCCGAGCCGTGCGCTGCTGCCGACCTGTTGCATGGATTTTCGTGGGATGCGCTCGCCGCGGATTCGCAGGATCGTTCCATCCCCGACGACCCGTTCAGCATCGGATTGTGAGATTCCTCCTCTATATGCTGCGTGCGGAGCCGTTTCGCGCTTCGGCCCCAGCCTCGCATCGCTCGACGCCCCGCCAGCGGGGGGGGCACGCCGGAAGTTCCCGGTTTCTCTAGCCGATTCGCCCTCATCCGTGGGCATACTAATATATGGTGCAGCAAGACGGATAGGGAGCATATGATGACCGCTTACATGGATCACAAGGATCTGACCAATGAAAGCATCGACGAGACGCGGGCGACGCAGATTCGCGATGGCGTGCATCGCGTGCTTGACGCCATCGCCGAAGCCGAGTCGGCGGCCGGTCGCGCTCCCGGTTCGGTGAAGCTGCTGGCGGCGACGAAGACCCGTGACGTCGGCGAGATCATGGCGGCGATCGATGCGGGCGTCCGCATGATCGGCGAGAACCGCCCGCAGGAGGTCATGGCCAAGGCCGAGGGACTGCGTCGCCTGTGCGCGGACCGGGGATTTGCGCTCGGCACAGGCGACGGCGACACCACTCGACCGTCTGACGCCGAACACATCCCGTTCCATCTCATCGGCCAGCTGCAGGCCAACAAGATCGGTAAAATCCTCCCCGACGTCAACACCATCGAATCGGTGGACGGCGTTGAACTGGCGCAGCGCATCGCCCGCCGTGCCGTCGCCCGTGGAATCACGGTCGGCGTGCTTCTGGAAGTCAACGAGTCCGGGGAGGCATCGAAATCGGGTTGCGACCCGCAGGCTGCCGTCGACATCGCCGCACAGATCGCGCAGCTGGACGGCATCCGGCTCGAAGGCCTGATGACCATCGGCGCGCACGTCGATGACGAGGCCACGATTCGCGCCTGCTTTGCGCATCTGCGCGGCACGCGCGACACGATTCTCGCCTCTCGCGCGCCCGGCACCGAGCACTGCACGGAACTGTCGATGGGCATGACGCACGACATGGCGCTCGCCATCGCGGAGGGCGCGACGATTGTGCGCGTCGGAACGGCGATTTTCGGCGAACGCGCGTTCATCTGACGGATTGCGGCAGGCCTCGGCGGAAAGGGGCCGGGCTGTAGCGCCCGCGCTGCGCTGCCGGCTTCTCGACTGCCGTTTGATGGTGGGCATACGATGGGGGTATTGGTGTCGGCTGACGGCAACGTGAGGTGAGTGCGGTCATGAAACGTGATGATATGCGGGCGAGCCGCGGCGCGCGGACTGACGAGAGTGAAGAGGGTGCCGTGCCGGTGTCATCGAGTGATGATATCCGTGTCCATGCCGTGGTGGCGGGTCTGGTGCAGGGCGTCGGATTCCGGTATTTCACGGTGATGACCGCCGGCAAGCTCGGCCTGGGTGGTTGGGTGCGCAACTGCTACGACGGCTCGGTGGAGGTCGAGGCGCAGGGGGAACGCGGCAAGGTCGCCCGTCTGATTTCGGCATTGAAGCAGGGGCCGCGCTATGCCGATGTCGAACGAGTGGACGTCACCGAGATCCCGCTGCAGGAGCTGAAGCCGGCCCGTCATGGGTTCCCCTCGTTCGGCGTGTTCTACGAGCGATAGTTTCGGGTCTATTGAGACGGAACTGTTCCACCGGCAGATGATGGTAAATGACGTTAGCCGATGGTTCAGCCCACTGTCAGAAGCAATATATAACTCTGCCCCCGCTGGCTGGCTCTTGCGAAGCGGGCAGGAGCGGTTTGCGTTCCTAAGTGCGCGCTGAAACGTTCAGCCTGCGAACATAAGAACGCAAATCGCACGTTTTGCGTTCTTATGTTCGCGTACTCGTCGATACGGCGCGCACTGAGGAACGCAAAAGAGTCTGCGTAATCTCACGACGAGAGCCTCCCTCAGTCTTGTTGTGCTTTGGCGGGAGCAGACACTTCGCTGATACAGCGGTATACCGTTATGTAAGAGGCCTCAGGCCTTGATCTAAGCCGCATCTCGGTATATTTCCCAAGAATTTTCCCCGTAGGGAAGGGGGTATGGCCTGATTCCCGAGGACCTTATGCCGCAAGGGCTGTGAAAGCGGTTTTTCTGCGGGGGGGGGGCATGTATTCGGCGTTATTTCAATGTTTCGGGGGATTGCGTCGATTTTTGGGTGCGGATACGGTCAGGAGTTAACAGGCCGATGGAAGTCGATGATTTGCGCGTGCTGCGACGGTGAGAGTCGCAATCGTGAGTCTTTGTCGAACTGCTGAACGCCGGATGAAGAGTTTTGGAAATGATGGAAGGGATGCTTATCGTGACTAAGCAGGATCGGAAACCATCGCATACGAGGGCGATGCGCTCTCGCCTGATCGCGGCCGCCGTATCCGTCGCGACCGTTCTTGGACTTGCCGTCACCGGCACTGCGATTGCGGCCGATGCAGGGACAGCCGCACCCGAAGCCGCGCAGTCGGCCACGACGCAGGCATCACAGGCCGGCACCGGCCCGATCAGCGGCATCGCACAGGGCGACAGCGCTCAGCAGGAGGCGTCATCTGCCCTGACCGATCGCGCCGGGACTGGTGCTTCGGGGCAGACCGCCACGGTCAAAGCGTCGGCTGCGCCTCGCGCCACGGCGAACGACGGCAAAGTGAAGATTAACCTATTCGATTATTGGGACAGCAGTGATCCGAAGGGCCCGGCAAAGGCCGCTGGCAAAGAGAACGTGAACTATGCCACGGGCGGTACCAGCAGAAATGAGGCGGCTGCAGCATTCTACTTCAACTACTTCAACGGAAAAGGTAAGGATTGGAACGGCTGGACTGGCAGTGCAGAAACCTCTCCGGGCATCGTCAAGACGAACCTCACCAAGACCGGCGCTGATGCAGTTCCGCAGTTCTCTACGATGGTGACCAATAAAAATAATGCACAGACCGACATGACGTATTTGTTCACAGAAAGCGAGTGGGCCAAGGCATATACCAATGGCGGCAATGGGCTGACGGGGCTGTTCGATCCGACGGAAGAGGCCAAGGGCCACTATGTGTACGACTCCAATACGACGTACGCCGCGCTGAACAGTGTCGGTACCGGATTTGACCGGTCAGCAACATGGACCGAGAGAACTGACGCGTGGATTCCGAAATTCCTGCCGTTCAATGCGGATAAAAGTCAGCTGCGGATCGGCTTTCATTCAGTGCGCGGCGCCCGGTACGCCTTCGGTATGACCGCATACGCGAAGTTCATGCAACCGAAAGAAGGCAAACTCGTTGATGGTTCCCCGATGACGTTCAACTTCACGGGTGACGATGATCTGTGGCTGTTCGTCGACGGCATGCTTGTGTTGGATATCGGTGGCATCCATGATGCCGCCAGCGGCTCCATTGATTTCGCGACCGGTGTGGTGACGATTGTCAGCAATAAAACCACTACGACCACGTTGCAGGCGTTGTTTACTCAGGCGCTCAAGGACCAAGGCAAGTCGGATGCCGAGATCACCGCTTGGATGGAATCCAATATGGTCAAAGCCTCCAATGGCTCCTACACCACGTTCAAGAACTACACCAGTCACGAGATGAACATGTACTACTTCGAGCGTGGCCATAGTGGTTCCAACTGCAAGCTTGACTTCAATTTGGTGACTCTTGACTCCAGCCATATTCAAATCGGCAAGGAGACGGAGAACGTTCCTGAAGCTGACAAGGACAAGAACTATACGTTCAACGCTTATGTCAACTATGAGGGAACCGACAGTGACAAGGATTACACGTTGTACACGGGTAAATACGACGTGTACAACACCGCCACCGGCACCAAGGACGGTGAAACCCGGACCACGGCTCCCAATGGCGTGATAACGCTCAAGGCGGGCCAGTATGCCGTGCTTTTGGGCAGCGACGCCAAGAGGATCACCGAGTCCTCGAAGTACAAGGTGACGGAAATCAACGTTGACCAGGACACGTATGCGGTGAGCGCCAATGGCGGTCAGGTCAAGGTGACGCAGAAGAAGGATTCTGCGACCACGGAGCCGGTGTCGGTCGGTGAGGTGCCACGTACCACGGTGACGAACACGGTCGTCACGGCGCCCCGGTACCGCAAGTACATCAAGGCGAACAATGATGGCACCTATGACCTGTCCCTGAACGTGACCGGCACGCAGTCCGGCTCGTCGCAGACGACCGTGTCCCCGGCCGACATCGTCGTGGTGTTCGACACCTCCGGTTCCATGAGTAACCCGATGGGACACAACTCTCGTCTTGAGGTTGCGAAGACTGCCGTCAACAGCATGGCGCAGCATCTGCTGACGTCTGAGAACCAGGGCAAGGATAGCAACATCCGGATGGCGCTGGTCCCCTTCTCGACGACGGCGGGCAATGTGTCGAACTTCACCGACAACGCAATGGACATAGTCAGTGCCGTTAATGGTCTGCGCGCCGATGGTGGCACGAATTGGGAGGCCGCGCTTAAAGCCGCCAATGCCAAGCTGACTTCCGGTCGTAAGGGCGTGAAGAAGTACATCGTGTTCATGTCAGACGGCGACCCGACGTACCGCACGAGTTCCGTGCGGACCGGCACTGATTGGTTGGGCCGTCCGACCTATGATGCCGATGATGGCTGGGGTCTTCCTGCCGGGGTTCATGGTTCTGGCCTCAGTGATCGATATGGGGCGAATCTCAGCTCCGCTGTTGCCGAGGCTAACAGGCGTGGCGATGCGACGTTGTTCTCGGTTGGCGTGTCCTCCGATCCGACCAAGATGCGTGGCTTCGCCGATCAGACGAAGGGCTCGTATTACAGCGCCACCAGCACGGATGAGCTGAACAAGGCATTTGCCGATATCATCGGTCAGATCAACAGGAAGTCTTCGTACAAGAACGTGTCCATCACCGATACGCTGTCGGACTACGCGGAGTTCGTTAATGCTGACTTCGGCTCGAATGATGTGACGGTGACGGCATCTAAAGACGGTAATAGTGTCGATCTCAACGAGAGCGATTACACGGTTACCGTTTCGGGCAAGACGGTGAAGGTCACGTTCGCGGACGGCTATGAGCTTCAGGATGGCGTGACGTATACGGTCACGTTCAAGGTCAAGCCGACGCAGAAGGCCTACAACGAGTACGCCGCCAACAAACAGAATGACGACAAGACCGGATATAAGGATGTTCTTGGTGCCGACAACACTGATGCGGATGGTCACCATACTTCGTCCAATTTGCCCGGCTTCCATTCGAATGCGGATCACGGCGCGAAGCTGGGGTACACCGTCGTCAACACGGTCGGCGACCAGACCACCGAGACCCCGGGTTCCGTGGAGTACCCCCACCCCGTCCTGCAGGTAAAGACCGGCAAGATCCAGGTGACCAAGAACTGGTCCGATGGAGCGGAGAAGCATGGGAATGGCTCGGTGACCGTCACGTTGAAGCAGTGCAATGCGCAAGGTGAGGATTGCAAGGACGTCAACCGGACCGTGACCCTCAACAACCAGGGTCAGTGGTCTGGTGCGTTCGAGAACCTCGCCCCTGGCACCTACCGCGTGGAGGAGTCCAGAGTGGACGGCTACACGGCGTCCTACAACCCCGAGAACCAGTTGGTAACCGTCACTGCCGACGACCTGTGGGCGGCTCCGGATAACAACAACATGACGACCTTCGACAACGTCAAGACGTACCCGGTCACGATCACCAACACCTTCGTTGCCGTGTCCGCTCTGCCGATGACCGGCGGCGCCACGACTCGTGACTGGCTTGTGTATGGGGGCGGCTTCGGCCTGCTCGCGGCACTGGTCAGAATCGGATACTTCATCTGGCGCAAGCGTCGGCTCGTCTGACCTGCGGCGGATGCTCCGCCCTCCTCACTCGTCGGGGAGGGCAGACGGGGGCGGCGACCAGTCGCCTCCGACAACTCAAGATTTGCGGACTGCGGAAGCCTCAACGACTGCCGCTTCCGCAGTTGCAATATACAAGACAACGAAAGGAAGAGGAGTTTCTCATGAAGTTCAAGAAGCTTTTCGCGGGTGTCGCGGCTGCGGCCACCCTTCTCGCCGGCATGGCGTTCGGCACCGGTGCCGCCAACGCGGCCGAGACGACAGTGGACACTGCTGCAACAGTCACGTTCAAAGCGTCCAAAGAGAAGCAGCTGACCAGCGCCCGGCTGAGCGCATACAAGATCGCGGACTACGTGAACTATGGCACTGCCGAAAACCCGGTGTATGGTGTGAAGACCGCTGCGGGCGCCGATCGCGCGAAGCTGGCTGCGGCTCTGACCACCGCCGGCTTCCGGAACGTGCCGACCGATGGCACCACTGATTTGATGGCTTGGGCTATGAATCAAAAAAAGACCACGGATACGGATGGTACCGTCACGCAGGTTCAGTTCGATCAGTCCGAGACCCGTCCGTGGAATAATCCGTCCGTGACGCGTAAGTTCGCGGATGCGCTGCAGGCCGGCAACCCGTTCACCGCCACCGCGGATCCGTTCGTGCTGAACAAGGCGACTGGCAGCGACACGGATGGTTGGACCGCCACGAACAAGACCGCGCTGACTGCTGGCGTGTATCTGTTCCTGGACGGCAACGCATCGACCGATACCCTGACTCAGGCCGTCCCGATGATCGTGAGCACCGGCTCCGTTAACGCTGGCGTTCTGTCGCTTGGGGATAGCACCGCAGAAGTGGACATGAAGAGCACGGTGAGCGGCACCCAGACGAAGTCCACCACCAGCAAGAGCGCGTCCGTGGGCGAAACCGTGCCGTTTGAACTGGGCTACACGATTCCGAATCCGGTCCCGACCGGCTTCACCCTGCAGTTCAAAGATGTGCCAAGCAAGGGCCTGACCGTCGACTTCGCCAGCCTGACCGTTAAGGCCGGCGATAAGGTGCTGACCGGCACCGATTACACGGTGGAAAACAACCTGACTGCCAACAAGGGCAACGGCACCAATACTTTCGTGGTGAAGATCACCGACCCGGCCAAGTACGCCGGCAAGCAGATCACCATCACCTACAACGCCACCGTCAATGACGAGGCCGAGACAGTCGAGGGCCAGGATTACCACGCGGTGACCAACAAGCTCGTCGGCAATGATGGCACCCCCATCCCCGGCACTGAAACCCTCACCAAGATCTTCGGCTTCAAGTTCACGAAGGTCAACGCCCAGGGTGAGGCCGTCGAGGGCGCGAAGTTCACGCTGAGTGTCGCAAAAGACCAGAACGGCGTGCTGCCGAACAGCGATAAGTACCCGCTCGAAGTCACGTCCGGTGCCAACGGCGTCGTCAAGTTCGACGGACTGAAGGCCGGCAGCTACACCGTGACCGAGACCGCGGTCGCCGACGGATACCAGAACTTCAAGGCCTCGTTCACCGTGGCCATCGATGAAAACGGCAAAGTCACCTTCGCCGGCACCGACTCCTGGGGTCTCGCGCCCAAGGACAGCGCCGCCGACTACAAGGTGACCAACGTCAAGTCCGTCTTCGAACTGCCGAAGACCGGTGCTGCGGGCATCGCGCTGTTCGTGGTGATCGCTGCGCTGCTCGGCGGCGCTGCCGCCACCGTGTACGCCAAGTCTCGCCGCGCCAGCCGTGCGCTGCGCTGACTGACACGATAACAGGCCAAGTCGCCGCATGACGTGCATCCCGCACGAGCATGGTGGCGGCTTCGGCTTGCTGTAACCATTCGCCCCCGGCAGCACCCCTGCCGGGGGCAACACAGTACATACACGAATTCGTTTCACGGCGATTGCAGTGACGGCCGGCACAACAACAGGAGGATGCGCATGGCATCGAGGAGACACGGATCGAAACGGCCGGCCACCTCATCCGGCAACGACCCAGCCGTCAAATCCTCCCATGCGCCCGCACGGTCAACGATGACCCGCAGCCTGCCGGACAATGACGGGCGATCCTCGAATAATTCCCGCAAATCCTGCCGAAACAGCCGTCACAAACCCGCCGTGCAGCCGCAGCTCCCGTACTCGATGCTGAGCTTCAATCAGGCGACCGACATCTCCGACCTTGTCGCGCAACGCAAACGACTGCGCATACAGCTCATCATCATGCGCATCGTCACGCTGATACTGGTCATAGCCGCTGTCGCCATCGCCGGATATCCCCTAGCGCTCCAATACCAGAGCTCGCTCAAACTCGCCCAAACCTCACGCAACAGCGCACGGCAGGTCGCCGGCTGGCCATACCCGCAAGCCGAAGACGCCCTCGCCGCCGCCCGCGCATACAACGCAAAACTCGCCAGATCCGGTCAACCCGTGCTGGGCGAGGCCATCGACCCGTTCAGCGCCGCACAAGGCGGGTCGAGAGCCAAAGGCGAGGACTCCGCCGCCTCCAAAGACAAGGAATACCAGTCCCTGCTCGACTCGGGCGACGAAGTGATGGGAACCATCAAGATCCCGAAAATCTCCGTCAACCTGCCGATCTACCACGGCACGTCACAGACCGCGCTGGCCTCCGGTGCCGGTCACCTGTACGGCTCCTCGCTGCCGGTCGGCGGGGACGGCACGCACTCCGTCATCACCGGGCACCGCGGTCTCGTCAACGCGATGATGTTCACGCGGCTCGACGAGATGAAAACCGGCGACTTCTTCTACATCGAAGTGATGGGGGAGACGCTCGGCTACGAGGTCGACCGCATCACCGTCATCAACCCGGACGACACGTCGCAACTCAAGATCGTGCCCGGCGAGGACCGAGTGACGCTGATGACGTGCACGCCGTACGGCGTCAACACGCAGCGCCTGCTGATATCCGGGCATCGCGAGCCGATCCCGATGCCGGCGCCGGACCCGTCCGACCTGCATGACACGCGCACCATCGTGACGATGGTGGTGGTGTGCGGGCTGCTCGGCGGATGGCTGCTGCTCGGCGTGATTGGGCGGATTCGCCGGCTGCCGTTCAAGCCGATGCGGCACGCGTCGTCGTGGCCGCGGCGCATGCGTGGGTGAGGTGCGCCGGGTTCACGGGGGGCAACAGGGGTGTCGGCGGCGTCGCCGGTGAGGTCCTCGAAGGCGGACTTGCAAGGTCTTCGAGGGATCTCGCCGTGCGAATCGAACTTGCCGTGAGATGAACATGAACTTCCGGTCAATACCGTGCATATCACGGAAAGTGAGTGTACGCTGAGGATTAGCCGATCAGGTGCATACAGCGTTGCATGTGGCCGGTTGCGGTAACAATGATTTGACCCGGTCGACGGGGCTCTCTGCAAAAGGGGGACATATGAGCAACACGTATCCAGATGGAGCGCCGCAGACTCCGTATGGTGATCCGAACAATGCTGCGGGCGCGGAAGGCGCGCCCGAACCGCAGCCAACGCAGGCTTTCCCGCCGGTGCCGGTCGTTCCTCTGCCCGGGCAGGGAGCGGGCGCGCCGACGGGAGCCCCAGCCGCCCCGTACGGGCAGGGCGGGGCCCCTTATGGTGGTGCGCCGACTGCCGCGTACGGCGAGTCGCTCGCCGGGCCGCAGGGCGGCGCCGAGCCGTATGGATACCAGGCGGCGCCGTATGGGCAGGAGCCGGGAGCGTACGGACAGTCGGGCGCTGGCTCCGCATACAACCAGGGTGGGGCTCCTTATGGTCAGCAGCCTGAACCCAGTCCGAACCCCTTCATCCAGCCCGATGGCGGAACTCCGTATGGTGGCGAGGCGCCTACCGCCGCGTATGGTGAGCCGCTTGCAGGGCCGCAGGTCGGCAACGGCAATGCGCCTGCCGCGCCCTATGGTCAGCAGCCCGAGCCGGAGTATGGTGCCGGCGCGCCTACCGCTGCATACGGTGAGCCGCTTGCCGGCGGTGCTCCGGGAGGGTACGGTCAGCCGGCCGCACCGTACGGCGGCGAGCAGTCGACCGCCGCGTACGGACAGCCATACGGCGCCAACCAGTACGGTGGCCCGCAATACGGGAACCAGCCGCCCGCAATCGCGCCGCAAGGCTACGGCAATCCGTACCAGCAGGAACCGCCGAAGAAGAAGAGCCGCGGCCCGCTCATCGCCGGCATCACCGCCGGTGTCGTTGCCGTCATCGCCATCATCGTCGTAGTCGTGCTGTTCGCCACCGGTGTCATCGGCGGCAAGAAGGACAGCAGCGCCGACGCGAAACCCAACACGTCCACCAGTCAGACGCAGGGCGACAGCAAATCCAAGAGCGACAGCTCCAGCAACGGCAACTCCGACGGATCCAGCAGCAACGATCTGAACAACCTTGACGACGCGTTGCAGAACGGGGCCGACGACACCAACAACGATCTCAACAACGACAGCTTCAACGGATCCTCCAGCTCCGGCAAGCCGTCACTGGAAGAGTTCGTCAACTCCAGCGAAATCCAGTCGCAGCTCGACAGCATGACCTCGTCGTACCAGGGCATGGGCATCAGCATCAAGGCGTACGCGGAAGGCAACACGCTCGTGTACGACTACACGCTGTCTGACACGTACAGCAGCATGGGCGACATGATGACGTCGAGCCTTGACGGGATGGACAGCACGTTCAAGTCGGTGGCGCAGACGCTCAACGAAACCTGCGACACCGGCGGCAACGCCAAGGTGCGCGTGTACCTGCATACCGAAAGCGGCAAGACGCTGTTCGACAAGAGCTACACGGAGTAAGCGGGTCCAGCTCGCGAGAATCCGACAAGGCGGGACGGCCATGATTGGCCGCCCCGCTTTTCGTATGCGCGTTCTTCGTAAGGATTGCACTCGCACTGGTTTACACTGGTGGGTATGAGAATCGCACGTTTTTCACTCAACGACAAGCCGCGCTATGCCTTCGTCCAGCAGGACCCGGCCGACGGCAAGGACTACCTGATCGAACTGGACGGATACCCGTTCGGAGCCGCGCCCGTCAAGCCCACAGGGGAGCGGTACGCGCTCGACGCCGATGGGCTGAGGCTGCTCGCGCCGGTGATTCCCTCCAAGGTGTACGGTCTCGCCAAGAACTACGAGGCGCACGCGCAGTTCATGCACGAGAGCGGGCACTCCGAGATTGCTCACGCGCCGGAAGACATGGTGATCTTCTCGAAGCCTTCCACGTCGGTGATCGGGCCGGACGATCCGATCGTCATCCCGTCGTATTCGAACGATATGAACTTCGAGCCCGAAGTGGCGGTGATTATGGGGCGTATCGCCAAGAACGTGCCGGTCGAGAAGGCCATGGACTACGTGCTGGGCTTCACGTGCGTCAACGACGTGACGCTGCGTGACCTGCAGGGGCTGGATCCGATGTGGACGCGGGCGAAGGGCTTCGACACGTCCTGCCCTATCGGCCCGTGGATTCAGACCGAGCTGGACTGGAAGGACGCGAAGATCTCCTTCACGCTCAACGGCGAGGACGTGCCGATGGCAAGCGGCACCACTGCGAACCTGATTCACGGCATCCCCGAGCAGATCGCCGCGATTTCCTCGTTCTCGACCCTGCTGCCCGGTGACGTCATCATGACCGGCACCCCGAACGCCTCCGGTCACCTCGATCCCGGCGACGAGCCCATCGTCCACGTAGCCGGCATCGGTTCCCTCCGCAACGTGGTCGTGCGCGGCTAGGCGACAGCACATTGTGCTGTCGCGGCGCACGAGCCGAGCGACAGCGAGGCCAGATTGGGTCGGTCGCAGGCCGTCCGAAATTGCGGGACCGTGCGCGGCATTGCCCGTCGCCTCGACCGGGACGTTGATGATTGGCTCGGGGAATCCATACCGTTTGAGCGGCAGGCGCAAGTGGGTCTCGGCCGGGGAATCGGTGTTTTCGCGAATCTGGGTGAGTGCCCTGATGCATTGTTTTTGCCCCTGGAACGAGTCGCATGAGTGGATGAATTTTCTGAGTTCGGCCAGAGTGGTCCGTCTGCGTGCGGGGTCGCGGCATACCAGCGAGTCGCCGAATTCTATGAGGTCTTCGAGGGACAGCTCTTCGGCCGTTTGGGCGAACAGCGCCTCGGGGGAGGTGCATAGGAGCCCATGCACCTCGATGGTTGCGCCCGAGGCGTCCGTATTGGGCCATACGCGGGGAATGATGTCTTTCGCGCGCGTCCGCCGCGTGGTTTTGAACGTGACAGTCGCTGCGGGGCGGTTCTTCGTTGATCTCAAACATGACCGCTCTCAAAACTCGCAGATACGAGAACTGTTTTGGCGGAAAATGGCGGTTTCGGGTTTCGTATCTGCGAGTTTTGAGAGCGTGTCGCACGGATTCGAGTTATCCACATTGCGTTTTGGCGCTTCAAAATCAGTGCAAAACTTGAGTCGCGTGCGCTCAACTTTCGGGAATAGAATGGGTGCCGAATCGGTTGTGCATATCAGACACAGACGGAAAGCGCTGTGCGGGGCGGTTCGGATGTCGTGGGCCGCGGCCGCCAAGGCGCATGAGACATACGGAGGTTGATATGGAACAGAAGTTCACCACCATGGCTCAGGAAGTCATCGGTGATGCGATTCAGAGCGCGTCTGCCGCGGGCAACGCGCAGGTCGAGACACTGCACGTGATGGATGCGCTGCTGCGTCAGGAAAACGGCGTGATTCAGGGGCTGATTCAGGCGGCGGGCGGCAACCCGCAGGCGATTGGCGCCGCGGTGCGCAATGCTCTGGTCAAGATGCCGGCGGCGAGCGGGTCCACCACATCGCAGCCGCAGGCGAGCCGCCAGCTGACGGCGGCGCTGGCACAGGCCGAGAAGGAGATGCAGCAGATGGGCGACGAGTACGTCTCCACCGAGCACCTGCTCATCGGCATCGCCGCATCCGCGCCGAACCAGAGCGCGGACATCCTCAAGGCGAACGGCGTCACGGCCGCGGCGCTGCGCAAGGCCGTCCCCGGCGTGCGCGGCGGTGCCAAGGTCACCAGCCCGGACGCTGAGGGCAGCTACAAGGCGTTGGAGAAGTACTCCACCGATCTGACCGCCCGCGCCAAGGAGGGTAAGCTCGACCCGGTGATCGGGCGTGATCAGGAGATCCGCCGTGTGATCCAGATCCTGAGCCGCCGCACCAAGAACAACCCGGTGCTGATCGGCGAGCCCGGCGTCGGAAAGACCGCCGTCGTGGAGGGCCTCGCCCAGCGTATCGTGGCCGGCGATGTGCCGACCACGCTGCAGAACAAGAAGCTCATCAGCCTCGATTTGGGGTCGATGGTTGCCGGCTCGAAGTACCGTGGCGAGTTCGAGGAGCGCCTCAAGAGCGTGCTCAACGAAATCAAGAACGCCGACGGCCAGATCATCACGTTCATCGACGAGATTCATACGATCGTCGGCGCTGGCGCGGCCGAAGGCTCGATGGATGCCGGCAACATGCTCAAGCCCATGCTGGCGCGCGGTGAGCTTCGCCTGATCGGCGCGACCACGCTGGACGAGTACCGTGAGAACATCGAGAAGGACCCGGCGCTTGAGCGTCGTTTCCAGCAGGTGTTCGTGGGCGAGCCGAGCGTGGAGGACACGATCGCGATTCTGCGTGGCCTGAAGCAGCGTTACGAGGCGCACCACAAGGTGACGATCGGCGACGACGCGCTGGTCGCCGCCGCGACGCTCTCGAACCGCTATATTTCCGGCCGTCAGCTGCCCGACAAGGCCATCGATCTGGTCGATGAGGCGGCCGCGCACCTGCGCATGGAGCTCGACTCCTCCCCGGAGGAGATCGACGAACTGCAGCGCAAGGTCACGCGCTACGAGATGGAGGAGATGCAGCTCAAGAAGGCCGAGGATCCGGCCAGCAAGGAGCGCTTGGAGAAGCTGCAGAACGAGCTCGCGAACACTCGCGAGAAGCTGAGCGGCCTCAAGGCCCGCTGGGATGCGGAGAAGGCCGGCCACAACAAGGTCGGCGACCTGCGCGCCCAGCTGGACGCCAAGCGCGTCGAGGCTGACAAGTTCACCCGTGAGGGCAACCTGGCCGAGGCGTCGAAGATCCTGTACGGCGAGATTCCGGCGATTCAGAAGCAGCTGGACGCGGCCGAGAAGGCCGATGCGGAAGACGGCGCGACGGGCGAGACCAAGCCCGAGCCGATGGTGCCCGACCATGTGGACGCCGATTCGGTGGCCGGCATCGTCTCCGAGTGGACCGGCATCCCCGTCGGTCGCCTGATGCAGGGCGAGAACGAGAAGCTGCTGAGCATGGAGGACTATCTCGGCAAGCGCGTGATCGGCCAGAAGGAAGCGATCGCGGCGGTGAGCGACGCGGTGCGTCGTTCGCGCGCCGGCATCAGCGACCCGAACCGTCCGACCGGCTCGTTCCTGTTCCTCGGCCCCACCGGCGTGGGCAAGACCGAGCTCGCCAAGGCGCTCGCCGACTTCCTGTTCGACGACGAGAAGGCCATGGTCCGCATCGATATGTCGGAGTACATGGAGAAGGCGTCTGTGAGCCGTCTGATCGGCGCCGCGCCCGGCTACATCGGCTATGAGGAAGGCGGCCAGCTGACCGAGGCCGTGCGTCGTCGTCCGTACTCGGTGGTGCTGTTCGACGAAGTCGAGAAGGCTAACCCCGAAGTCTTCGACGTGCTGCTGCAGGTGCTGGACGACGGGCGTCTGACCGACGGCCAAGGCCGGACTGTGGACTTCAAGAACACGATCCTGATCATGACCTCGAACCTCGGCTCGCAGTTCCTGGTGAACCAGGACATGGACGCGGACGCCAAGAAGAAGGCCGTGATGGACGCGGTGCACATGAACTTCAAGCCGGAGTTCCTGAACCGTCTGGACGAGATCGTGATGTTCCATCCGCTGACCCGTGAGGAGCTGGGCGGCATCGTCAACATCCAGGTCGCTCAGGTGGCCTCGCGTCTGACGGATCGCCGCATCAAGCTCGACGTCACCGACGCGGCTCGCGAATGGCTCGCCAACACTGGCTATGACCCGGCGTACGGCGCTCGTCCGCTGCGCCGTCTGGTGCAGACCGAGGTCGGCGACCAGCTGGCGCGCATGCTGCTCGCCGGCAAGGTACACGACGGCGACACCGTGCTCGTCAACCAGACCGGTGGCGAGCATCTGGAACTCGGTACCATGCCCGAGGATCCGGATGCCGGCTCCGATACCGACGTCACGGTCGAAGACGTCACCGAAGACAAATGATGGCCGGGTGATGGCCGCATAATGGCCGAGTCGCGATGAGGGGAGGCCGGGCTCAATACCCGGTCTCCCCTCAATGCGTCATAAGTGCGTCACGCTGTGCGGGTCGCGTCACGCGGCGAGCGCTCGCACAGCGTGACGGTTCGTGAGAAGCCTTATTTTTCAACGTTTTTGGAGTATGCGTCACTCTGTGCGTTCGCTCTGCGTGACGTGACCCGCACAGCGTGACGCTGCATGGTGCGTGTGTAGGCGCTGTGGTGCCCGGATTCGCGCGTAAGTCCGAACGCGCCGCGACCCCTATTCGCCGACCGCGGCGCGCTGCTCCACGAACTCGCATCCAGCTATCGCGCGGGCCATGGCGTCGCGCATGGTGGACAGGAACACGCCGTCGCGCGTGAACGCCAGCGCCTGCACCTCGATGCCGTACGGCGAAAAACCGGTGAGCTTGACGAGTGGTTCGCTGCCGGGTTGCGCGAATTCGGCGGTGGCCGTGGCCACCGCGCGCTTCACCGCCTCCGTCACGTGCGCCGGGTCGCTGCCGGCCTTCGCGGTGAACGTCATCGTCACGCATCCTTCATTGGACGGCGTGAGCTTCTCCAGCGACGCGGTGTTGAGCACGGAATTGGGTATGACCATCTCGTTGCCATTGCGCTCGCGCACCACCGTCTGCCGCCACGTGATGTCCTTGACCACGCCGGCCGTCCCCGCGACCGACACCAGATCGCCCGGCTGTATCACCTTGCCGAGCATCAGCCCGAAGCCCGAGATCACGTTCGCCACGGTGTCTTTCAGACCCAGCGACACGGCGATGCCGCCGACGCCGAGCGCGGTCATCAGTGTTGTCGGGCTGATGCCGAACACCGGCTGCAGCACGATGGACGCGGCCAGTATCCACACCAGCACGCGCATGATGTTGATGAATATCGACGCGCTCGGCATGTCCGTCCGATCCAGCACCTTGCGCATCACTCGTGCCAGTCCCTTGGTGATCAACAGCGCGGCGACGATCGCCACCAGCAGGAAGATGATTTTCCCGGCGTTCGCCTCGAACCATTGCAGTATCTGATCCATGTCGCCTCCAGGGTCGCGTCCGCGTCGCGCACCCCGCGGCGGCGACTGCTCTGCAAGCCACTTTAGTGGGCGGTTTTGAAATCTCCTGGAATGTCGCCTTTGAAAATGCGGCTCCAGTAGGCCAGCATGTTCTCCTTCGACATCGACAGGTACACTCCCATGGCGAGCACGGCGACATCCTCGTTGAGCAGGTCGTCGACCGAGAGTCTCTTGCTCAGCTCCGGCCACCGCCGCAGCACCGCGAGGATACCGCCGACGGTGAAGTCGAGCATCAGGTCGGTTTTCAGATCCAGGTTGTCGGCGTCGAGCTGGAGGTCGTTGATGATCATCAGACGGCCGAAGTCCTTCAGTGACTCGATGAGCTCGGGCGAGCTATGGCTGCCGGCGAGCAGTGCCAGACGGTCGAGCCGCTGCCGCTGAACTGGGTCGTTCATCACCAGGGAGCATTGGCGCCTCCATTCGATGTCGGGATTGAGGTCGGCGCGTGGCGCCTGCACGGTCGAGTGCTCCACGGCGTGCATGATCGCCGAATCGGCCAGCTCCGGCAGGCTGGCGTAATGGTAGTAGAACGAGTTGCGGTTGACATGCGCCTCGCGTACGACTTCGGTGACGGTGATCTTGCGGTATTCGTGGTCTGCGAGCAGCTCCCAGAACGCGTTTTCGAGGCGTTCGGTCGCGGAGAGTATCTCGGAATCCTTGCGTGGGCGCGGCATGATGGTTCCCTTCCTGCGTGACGTGCGGCTATCGTTTATTGGGCACTATGTCTATATGTGTGATATGGATTATTGTAGGGCGGATTGTGAGGCGGATGATCGGAAAATAGGCGAACTGTCCATTTTTCTCGGTTGGCGAAACAGAGTTCGGGCACGAGACGGCTACCGCGAGGAACGGGACCGGACCGCGGCCATGAGCAGCCCCATCGCCTCGATCAGATGACGGCGATCCGCCTCCGACAGACCCACGAACGTGTTGATCATCGTGGGAACGGCCTTCAGGCCGGCCGCCATGAGATCGGAAATGCTGTCGGCATGGCTCGACCGCAGCACGGAGAACAGGGCGTCCACCGCGCGCTCGCGGTCCTCGGTGCTCAGCGATTCCAGCCAGCCGTTCAACGACCGGTTGAACAGCTGGGAACTCGGCGACACCTGCGGCAGATATTCGAAATCATTGCCCGAGACCTGCCAGGAGAACGTCAGATGCTGCATCACGCCCTTCTGGTCGGAGCGTACAACCCGCATCGGCTCGGGCGTCTCCAGAATCATGCCGACAATCGAGGAGTCCGGTACGATCTTCACGATGAGGGGCATGACGCTCCGATACGGATCGCTGCCGACGATCTGCGACGGGAACCCCGGCCCGTCCAGCGAATACACCGCCGTGACACGCCGCTGCACCGGCTCGGGCGCGTTCATCGCCGCATACACGGCCAGATTGCCGCCCTTGGAATGCCCCAGCAGCACCATCGGGCCGCGCCACAGGCGCGCCACGGCGCACACATACTCACACGCCGCATGCTGTGCGGGCACCGGGTAGCGAAACGCCATGTTGAAATCCTCTTTCCAACCCACGAGCGAGTCGTCCGTGCCGCGGAACGCCACTGCCAGCGTGCCGCCCGGCAGCAGCATGGTCACGGCGGCGAACTGCATCTGCTGTTCCTCGCTGAAATGCTCATCGGATGCGTCCACGCGAACGCAGGCAAAGCGCGGATTGACTCCGATGGCGGCGTACAGCTCCTGCGTCAGGCGCGGGTCGGCGAGGCCGTTATGGCCGCTCTCCACATGAAAATCATCGGGGGTCAGCGCCTCCGACACCGAAGCCAGCGTTGCGTCGCCGAACTCCGGGGCGGCCAAATGGCGAATCGAGCGCACCGGATGGCGCACGTCGATGCTGCTCAGACGTCTGCGGAATGTGCCGGATCGTGCCTCGACATCGGCCAGAGTCCGCACACATGCCGGCATGTCCTGATAGACAAGCGACGCCAGCACCAGCGCGTCGACGGCGTTGAACGGTGCGTCGACGCCGAACGGGCGGGTCTCGGAACGTGCATAATCGATGATGTTGGGCGTCGTGCGCTTCCTTTCCGCCGCGGCGGGGCTATGCTTGTCGTCCGGAGCCGCTAAGGGCCGGGCGGGTGACCGGTTACCCGTCAATATACCCGGTTCCCAACCCGCGCGAACCCAACAACAACCGGCGACATGCCCTGTTGTGCGTGGTCGGTGGTAAAAACGAAACCAGAGTCCAACGGGGAGGTTGTGCCATGATCAACGAAACATACAAAGCCATGCTCGGCGGCAAATCGGTCATTCGAACCCTGAGTGAATACGCGACCGCAAGGGGCACCGAAATCGGATACGACAACGTGTTCGACTATTCGCTGGGCAACCCGAGCGTGCCGTGCCCGTCCAGCTTCACCAAGGCGATGATCGACATGTACGAGACCGCCGATCCGGTCGCGCTCCACGGATACAGCCCGTCGCTGGGCAACCCGGAGGCGTGCCGCACCATCGCCGAAAGCCTCAACCGGCGTTTCGGCATGGATTACACGGCCGGCCACATCTTCCCGACGACGGGTGCCGCCGGTGCGCTCGCCCACGCGCTGCGGGCCGTCACCAAGCCCGGCGACGAAGTGCTCACGTTCGCGCCATACTTCCCCGAATACCATCCGTATGTCGAAGGCGCGGGCGCGCGGCTGACCGTCGTGCCCGCCGACATCGAGAGCTTCCAGATCAACTTCGCGGCGTTCGAGGCGGCGCTGAACCCCGAGGTGGCGGTCGTGCTCATCAACACGCCGAACAATCCCTCCGGCGCGGTGTATTCGGCCGAAACGCTCGACCGGCTCGCGGGTATCCTGCGGGCGAAGCAGGCCGAATACGGTCACGACATCTTCCTGATCAGCGACGAACCCTACCGCGAGATCGTGTTCGACGGCGGCACGCAGCCGTACCCGGCCAAGTTCTACGACAACACGCTGACCTGCTACTCCTGGTCGAAGTCGCTGAGCCTGCCGGGCGAGCGCATCGGCTACGTGGCAGTCAACCCGCAGGCGACCGACGCCGAACTCATCGTGCCGATGTGCGGGCAGATCTCGCGCGGCACCGGCCACAACTGCCCGAGCTCCAGCATGCAGCTCGCCGTGGCGAAGATCATCGACGAGACCAGCGACCTGAGCGTGTACGAGACGAACATGAACCTGCTGTACGATGCGCTGACCTCGATCGGCTTCGACGTGGTGCGCCCGGGTGGAACGTTCTACATCTTCCCGAAGGCGCTGGAAGCCGACGCGAACGCCTTCTGCATGAAGGCCAAGGAATACGACCTGATCCTGGTGCCGTCCGACAGCTTCGGCGTGTCCGGGTACTTCCGCATGGCCTACTGCATCGACACCGACAAGGTGAAGCGGTCGATTCCGGTGCTGGAGCGCTTCGCGCGCGAGGAATACGGATTGTAGGCGAAACCGCGCTCTCAAAACTCGCAGATACAGCAACAAAATGTCGATTCTGGGGCTGTATCTGCGAGTTTTGAGAGCGCGTTCCGTCTAAGAGCATCCAGAAAGCATCAGAAAACATTCGAAAACCGTTCCGCAAGGTTGCAGGACGGTTCAACGTCAGACACAGGGGCCGCTAGGAAAGCCGTCGTTCAATGGAGTCAATCCAAGGAAAGGACGACGACCATGAAACCCCATGACATGCAACCCCATGCGAGCCCCGGCGGCTCGCGGCGGCGTCGACCGCCGGTAATCGCGACGAGGCGGATGGTCGCCCTCACGGGTGGCCTGTGCGCGGGCGCCGGCGGCATGGTGCTGATTCGGCACCTCTCGGCCGGTTCCGCTGGCTCCGCCTCAACCATGCAGCCGCCGAGCGGCAACTTCGGTGGCAGCGCCAACACCATGCAATACGACTATTCCGGCAGCTACTCGGTGTCGCTCACCGTCGGCGAAGACTCCACCGCCGTCATCGACGGTACCGACATCACCGTCTCCAGCTCCGGGTCGAACGGCGTCTTCGCCACCGATTCCGGGACGGCGCTCGTCAACGACACATCGATTGAGACCATGGCCGACAATTCACGCGGGCTGGACGCGACCTACGGCGGCACGATATTGGCGAACAAGATCACCGCGGACACGCAGGGCGGCCACAGCGCCATCGTCGCCACCGATCGAGGCGGCGGATCGATCTCTCTCGCCGATGCGACGCTGAGCACCGCCGGCTCCGGCTCCCCGCTGCTGTATTCCACCGGCGACATTCAGGTGAACAACGTCTCCGGAACCTCATCCGGCAGCCAGATCGCCGGCATGGAAGGCCTCAACACGATCCTGATCAAGGATTCGACGTTGGAAAGCACGGTCACCGGCAAAACCGCATCCGACCCGATCGCCAACGGCATCATCATCTACCAGTCCACCTCGGGCGATGCGGAAGGCAGCACCGGCGAGCACGCCACGTTCCAGTCGGTCGATTCCACACTCAGCTCCGCCATCGGATCAGGGTCGATGTTCTACTTCACCAACACGACCGCCGATGTGGTGCTGCAGAACACTGAGCTTGATTTCGACACCGACGCGGCGACGCTCACGGACAACGCGGCGGCCGGCTCCGGCACGGGCACGGCGAGCGACGCCCCCATCACTGTGAATGTCGACGGCACGTCCACGTGGGTGGTGACGAAGGATACGACCATTTCCGCGCTCAACGTCGCTTCCGGCGGCGACGGCAACACCGTCACCATCGTGGCGAACGGCAAGACCGTGGTCTCCGGCAGCGGCGACGTGACCGTCACGGTGACCGGCTCGTATTCGACCTCGGTCTCGGCCGGGAGCGACACGGAGCTGTCGAGCGACACCATCGACCGCAGCGAGTTCGACAGCCGGTTCGGCACATCGACAGCGTGGACGATGGCATAACCATGGCGGCGTGCCAGACATCAACATCAGCAATCACTTCATCAGTCAGTTTTCAAAGGAGTCATCATGACCAGCAACAACAGCAACAATGTCAACAATGCGAATGGCGGCGAGAGCGGCAACGGCGCGGATGGTGCCATCGAGGGCGTCGCTATCGAGGTTGCGGCGAACTTCACCGGTTCGGAGCAGCGTCAAGCGGCTGTGAATGACGCCGCTGTGGCTGATGGTTCGGTGACTAACGGTTCGGCGGGCGGCTGGGGCGTGGAGCCCGGTTCCGCGGCTGGTCGGGCCGATGGTGGCCGGGCTGCGGCAGACAACGGCGGTACAGACGAGTATGCGGGAAATCGTGCGGCTGGTCTGGGAGACGCCGAATGGGCTGCCGGGACCGGGGCTGCTGGATGCGGAACCGCCGGATACGGTTCGGCTGGGTATAGGCTCGCGGCAGCTCCGGGCAGTTCCGGCTATGCTCCGAACGGTCCGATGCCGGGGAGCTACGGCGAGGGATCGCGTGCGGCGTGGTACGCGCAGAATGCGCCGACGCAGGCAATGAATCCGCAGCCGGGGAATATGCAAGCGGTGAGTGGCCAGAACATGAACGCGCAGGACGCGAATATGCAGGGCGCGAATACACCAGATGCGAACGCGCAGGGCGGCCGAATGCCGTTGTATGAGGATTGGAACGGCCGGGGGCCGGTGCCTGGATCAATGGGCGGTCAGGTCCCGACACCGAAAGGCTCGAAGGGCGGCGAACACGCGTTGAGCGGTAAGACGTGGGCATTGCTCGCCGTGGTGTCTCTGGTCTGCGGCCTCGTGGGCGGCGTCGGTGGAGCGCTCGCGGTGAACGCGCTGACCGACGACGAAGATGGCACGGGCAGCAGCCAGCAGATGCAGATGCCCGGAGGCATGGGGCAGCCGCCCAGCGGCGGCCAATTCGGCAATGGGCAGTTTCAGCAGTATGGCGGCTCAGGGAAGTCGGACAGCCAGCTCGGCAGTGGTTCCAGTGGCTCCGGCAGCAGCTCCAGCGGTTCCGGTTCCTCGTACAGCTCCGACGGCAGTGATGCGACCACAATGTAAGCCATGAGCCGCGTCCAACCGCAATCGCGTCCAACCGCAATCGCTCCCCCCCCCCTATGCCCCCATCATCCGGCGAGTTCTAGTGATCGTTGCAACACCTGGCCTACCGCAGGGAGGATCAGGTG
>OLQQ01000288.1_pt1 | contig 29393 bp, 27 predicted proteins | sample 1672041 | NCBI WGS metagenome assembly OLQQ01 (sample SAMEA3136639, study PRJEB25190) | human gut metagenome
AAAGTGTAATATTTATAGGGATAATCAAAAATCAGATATAAAGTTTATATTAAATTATAGCAGTAACTGCTTCAGATAATAAAGTAGTAAGGGCTGCACCATTATAACCTATAAAAGGAATTAAAATGAAATTCAAAACAATATTCAATAAAGCACTAAAGCATGCCGCCTTTAAACAAATCTTCTCTAATCTATTGATTATCAATATACAATTTCCGTAAAACGCAACACCAACCGAAAAGAAAAGTGTGAGGCTTAAAATACAAAAACTTTCCTTTCCCACAACATATTCCCGTCCTGCTACAACATACAATATTTTATCACTCAGCGAAATCATTCCGATTATTGCTGGAATCAATATTGTTAAAGTTGCCATAAAAACTTTTCTACACAATTTTCTATATTCATCCACACAATCATTTCCAAGCATTGAAGCCATACGAGGCATCGAAACTACAACTATAGAATTTATAATTGTTTTAATAACTGTATAAATTTTAACACTTAAACTATAGATTCCAACTTCTTTATCTGTACATAAAAAACCTAATATTGTGATATCCGAATTTACATAAATTGTAAAAGCAACCTCATTAAAAAAAAGCAAAACTAATGGTACCAAATGTTTTTTTAAATCGCGAAATGTCAGTTTTAATCTTACGTATTTTCTAATGTAAGGAATATTCAACAAGTTTCCACCCGCCGTAGCAATTATATTTATAACTGCATAGATAATATAATCATCTGGTGTATGTACAAATAAAAATAATAAAACTAATGATACAACTTGCATTACTATATATCTAAGTGTTATGAACAAGTAATCTTCAAAAATTGTATTTATCCAGTTAGCTCCTAATGTTGATAAAATAATTGTAATGCTTTGAATCAATATCAAGATAGAATAGCTACGTATTTTGGGGGAAATGAAAAGAACAAGTATTAATCCAGAGTAAGCAATGCATGTGGACAATAAATTAATAGTAAAAATTTCATTTGCAAATTTAGCAAATTTTTCTTTATCATTTCTTATTTGACCGCCTTCTCGAATTGAATAATTTGTTATTCCAAAAGCTGCTATAAGTGTAAAGTAACTTACAATTGATGATCCAAAATTCACCTTCCCATAGTTAGTTGCTTGAAGTATTCTCGTCACATAAGGAATTGTAATCAAAGGAAATAGAACAGAACATAACTGTTTAATTACATTTAACACTGTATTTATTTTCAACGATTTAGTTTTCATAACTACCCCTTAACACCCAATGATTGCTTTTTTTCCTTTTTCCATATATGAATTTGCACAACCTAAAACCAATGCAATAAAAAAGAAGAAAAGCGAATCCAAATTAATTTCAATCAATGAACAAAAAAGCATACTGTAAACAAATGCAACTAATCCAAAATCTTTATTCTGTAAATTAGCTTTACTCAATAAATTAAAAGTTTTCCATAAAATTCCGCAAAACAAAATAAAACCTATCACACCATAATCTAACAAGATTTTAAGTAATCCATTCTGCGGATTACCAAATGAAAGTGTTTGTTGAACTATATCATAATTAACACCATAGCCCCAAACTTTATTGGTTGAAATAGATTGAATTGCAATTCTATACATTGGTAATCTTCCAGATAATAATGTATCAGTATGTGAATATTTCATTAAAAAACTTGAAATTATTTCGTTTTTTATTATCACATTTGAGAATAAAAATATCGCATTCAGTCCAATAAAAAAGCTCAAAACTGCTATAGGTTTTATTGATAATTTGTAAAATCCAAGTTTTTTATTTAGGAATAGCCAATACAAAAGAATAAATATCAATCCAAGCACACCAGTCATAGTATCAGCAATCCTACATATTAAAATAGAATAAATTGTATAAAAGATAATCCCTATTTTATTTTCTTTTTTTAATTCAAAACAATTATTAATCATCAAAGCTAATAATGCCATATGAAAATAAGATAGCATGAACTTATTTCCTAAAAGATAAACAGGTTCTGATAGCCCTCCTAACCCTTTTCCTTGTGTAATCAATACAAATATATCTAATATTATCGTGTAGAAAATAACATTCTCATATACGACTTTTTTCACATTATTTTCATTTTTCTTGCATTGATAATATAACACATAAAAGAAAAGTAAGTAACCCAAATTAGTTACTATTGAATTCATTAGTCTTGAAGATATACCAGACCATCTAAAGGTACTATATGTAGTCGAGAAGAAAAAAAGAATGCATGGGAGAATTGTAAAAATAGCTTTTATATTAATTTTACTATTAACAACCAAGATTATCATCAACACAATCAATTCAAGAATTAATTTTATCGAATTATTAATTGTTTGCTGAATATAAGGAGAAGAAATAATCATTAAAAAAGTCAAAGAAATCAAAATACTATCTTTCTTAAATTTCATTGTTATATCCCTTCCATTTATCATTTATTTTTTCATAATATCCTTAATGTAAGAGAGAATCCATATTAAATAATATTTTTTTTCTCTTATCAATTTATTAAGTAGCGCCGCATTTTTTGTCAAATATGAATCATCATAAATTTCTAATGCCTGTATAACAAATGGATCATTGCAAACAGCTTTAATGTTCTTTATAGATTTTATAAGCCCAGTTTGTTTATAAAATCTTGCTTCTCGTTTAACAATATTTCTAACCCATTGAAAAAAAGTTGAGTATATTCTTTGAATACATTCTTCATATATTCCTAAATCTTTCACTCTTTTAATGAGATATTGTGTAAAAAGGATCTGTTTATTTAGTCTATTTGGCATATACACTTTCGTTAATGAATTTACATTATCACGGTAAAAATATCCACACGAATCGCTTATAGTAACAATATTGGATAGATTTAAATAATCCAAATTAAATATAAAGTCCTCACTTATTAATTCTCTTTCAGAATGGAATAGAATATTATTATCACAAATAATATTTCTTCTGTATACTGCCATGCATACAGACATTTGAATCTCATCAACTCTACTGTAATCTAGTTTGCCACACATTCTAGGAATTAAGAAATGCAAGATATCATCTTTTTCTATCGTTTTACCATTAAGCGGATTAATCTGTTTTACAAATATTTCACCAATTTGCTTCATATATCCGCCATAACAGACATCTGCATTTGTAATCAGCGCACCTTCTAACAATCTCATAATATGCTCTTCTGAAATAAAATCATCTCCATCAACAAAAGTAACATACTCACCCAACGCTTTTTTTAGTCCTGAATTACGTGCCATTCCTAGGCCTGCATTTTTTTTATGAATTACTTTAATATTAGAAAAACGATTGCTATACAAATCACATATTGAACCGCTTTCATCTTTTGAGCCATCATCTACTAATATAATTTCAATATTACGATACGTCTGATTCAATATACTATTAATACACTTTTCAAGATATGATGATACATTATATACAGGAACAATTATAGACACTAAAGGATCCATCAAAAAACCACCTTTCTATCCCATCTTTCTATTGAATCAATACTTCTACAAAATGCTTTAGACTATATTTTTCACTAATTTGAAATTGCATATCAAATGGTGTAGAAAAAAAGCTCAACGGAATTTCGCTTGTATTTGAATCTACTATAAATATGTTGTTTGGAGTGAAAAATTCATATTCAGCTACATTTATATTTGATGTGATTAACTTAGTATTCATAGCTAATGCTTCAAATGTTCTCATTGTCAATCCATTTTGGTTTGGAACCGGACAATCAATAACAGCTACAGAATTTTTAATGATATTTAAGCATTCATCTCTATTTAAACTAGAAAGAGTAAAATAGTTTTTAAATTTTTTAAAATTCTTTCTATGAAATATTTTCATAAACATATAATATTCTTTACTCCTAATTCTTAGAAAAAAATATTCATTTAAGCCATTTGGCAATACATCAAATAACCTACGCAACGAATTACTTTTTTTATTATAAAACGACATTATAGTAGATACATCCCATTTATTTTTTTTACTATCACTATCGCTTTTTGATAAATAAAACAATGGTAAAAATTCAACGCCATATTTAAAACAATCATTTTTATCAAATGAATATGATCTATCAGCTCCTGCAAACAAAGATTTTATAGATGGAAAATTTGCCACAGAATCCCAAGCATAGTATACTATTGGTGTTTGTGGAAATGTTTTTTTCAAAACTTTCAGATGTGTCTCATTCATAAATCCAGCACCAAAAATTATTACAATCTCATCATATTTATTTCCCTTTTCATTCTTAATAATCCCATCAAAATATTTATTAAATTTATTAATTTTGTAGTTCTTACACATTTTAGATAATATTGTATCTAAAAAGGAAAAGTTTATTTTATCTTGATACCATTTAACAGCACACTTTTGCTTTTCCATTTCATTTATAATATCATAATTATAATTGTAGAAATCTGTCATAAACAAAAGAATATTTTTCATATTATATACCTTTATTTTTATCCTCTATTGTTATATTCTCAAGAATAATTTTGAATTGTTCAGCACTTATATCCCAAGATAATTTTTTTATTTTATTTTGTGCTTTTTCACATAAAGAATTTAATTTTGGAATATTATTAATATAATTATCCATTTTATTTTTTAATTCTTTAGAAGAAAAACTTTCGAGCAATATAGCGGTATCTTCACCTAAAAAAGTCCCATATGATCCGTCCGCAAATTCAATAACTGGTAATCCACTGGCTATCATTTCATATGGAACTAATGAGATATTGGTTAATGAAGCCACCATACCAAAATCACATTCACAATATAATTCATGAAGTTGCTTTATCATATAATTTCTTAATTTCAGTTTTAGATATTCTGCCCATATTAATTCCATATTTTACTTTTTCAATGCTATGTAAACCAAAATAAAAAATATTAAGCCTAATATTCTCTTTATCATAGTCCTCATATAATTGATTTAACAAATTCATGATAATACCTGGTAGTCGCTTAGCTTCTCTTTTAATATACACAGCAAAATTTATTTCTTTTCTTTTATGAAGATTTTTAAAATCCTTTTTTGACAACGGATACTCCGAAACTTCAAATGGAAATTCAATACTATATAGTTTTCCCAATTTATTATTCACTATATTTCTATTTATTTCTTGTAAATTCCACTTTCCTAATGAAATTATATCTTCACCTAATTCGAGAGATTTTTTAGATAAAAAATATCTATCTCCAACTGGATTGAAATATGGCTCATAGTCTTGTACAAAATATATTAAATATCCATTTAATTTTCTGGCATAGTAAACGTACGTATCCTGCACTGCAATAACAAAATCATATACATTTTTTTTGGCTTCTTTCCAATTTATATATTTTGCCTGGTAACATGAAAGATTATCATTGGCATTTATCATCATTTCCGACAAATTATCATTTGTCGGACAAGTGAAATAAACATTAATATTATTTTCACTTAATCTCATTGCAATTCTTAATACAGAAGTTAATCCACCACTATGTTTACTCATATAAGGAGTAACAAATATAACATTTTCTAATTTTTTCGGAGCAGTCTGTATTATCGGCTCAAAATCTGCAATATCTAGTACTTGCTTCACTAGCCTATCAGTATTTTTATGTTGAACATATTTTGACAACGATGTAATTGAATTACTGACTTTCCCTATTAACCCCATTATTAGAGTCCTCCATTATCTTTTCAATTTTTGTGCTGTCTCCCCAAATCGCTTTTGAATCATATGGTCTATCTTGAAAAGCACCATACTGTAACTTAATATCATAATTATTTTCTTTAATAAATCTTTCTACTCTATCAGCAAGTTTCTCAGGTCTTCCAGAACAAATATTAATGATTCCTTGTTCCTGATTCTGACTTACAGTAGCTGCTACCTGAGCACAAAAATCAGGATAGTCTATAAAATCATATTGATTTTGTCCTAAAGTAAATGGAAATTCTTTCTTACCTTCTTCTGCTGCCACTGTAATCTTAGAAAAAATAGATGATCCATATTTTGAGTTACCAACAATATAGTATCCTCTCAGCCATTGAAATACAATATTACTTTTCTTGCATACCATCTCCGTTAAATCTCTTAAAGCATTTTTTCCTATACCATATGGAGTTGTAGGATGACATGGTGTATTTTCATTAATACTTCCTTCAAAGAAACCAATTTCATGCATACTTCCCATTACAGCAATATGTCTACATCCAGACTCTGCCATTTTTTTTATAAATTCATAATGTTTTGGCAAATCATTAATATGTGCATCAGAATAGTGAACAAATCCATCTTTCCAAGCTAAATGAAGAAGGATATCTGGTTCACCACAAAAGCGAAATGGATTTTCCACTTCAAATAAATCACATTCCATTTTAGTAGCACGACTATCTACATGATTCACTTTAAAATCCACCGCTACTACATCATTTCCACTATCTAATATTGCTTTTACAATTCCTACTCCAAGGTAACCATTGGCTCCTGTAACTAAAATTTTCATTCAAATATCTTCTCCAAACTAATTATTAGTAAATTTTCTAATTCTAAAATGATTAATTACTCTAGCTGCCATGTATGGGCTAATAAGAAACAAGATTCCCCTTAATCTTTGTTGTAACGATACCGGTGCGGCAAGCGCACACAAGGCATTTTTTCTACATTTCTCTTTTAGCTTATTATATAAATCTGGAAAATCACTAGTTACTTTACATCCAACCATCATATTTAAGCAATCACAATAAGTATGCCAATTACTAAAATTCCAAGCTTTCAAAAGTTCTGGTGTTTCTTTTATAAATTTTTCTCTTATATATTCTTGTGCATTAATGCTACTTTCAATAGAAGCCACTCGAAACTTTGATGCGCCACTTTCTGGATCCCCAACGCGATAGTGATATACTTTTTTTTGTCCTTTAACTATTTTATTAGCATATTGATAAGCTTCAACAGAAAAAGCGAAACCCTCTCCTCCAAAAAAATCAGGGTTAAACCTAACTTTATTATTATTCAATAGCTTTTTGCTAATCATTTTATTCCATGGTGCAATAATAATTTTGTGATATAACATTTCGATTGACGCTTTTTCAGATGACCAAATCTCACATTTATCATCAATTACATCCTCTTTAATTTCTCCAAAAAACTTATCAGCCGCTGGAGTCAATGCAATATCAGCTTTATATTCAGCAATCAATCCGTAAAAATAACTTATATAATCTGACGATACAATATCATCTTGATCGATAATACAAATATAATCACCACGTGCGATATCTATGCCTTTATTTCTTGATGCACTCACGCCTGAATTAGTTTGATGAATTACAACGATTCTTGAATCCATTTTTGCATAATCATCCGCAATAGTTCCACATTGGTCTGGAGACCCATCATCAATAAGGATAATTTCCAAATTTGAGTAATCTTGATTGATCACAGAATTAATACATTCTTTAATATATTTTTCACCTTTATACATTCCAATTATTATGGAAACTAATGGTTTAGCACTACTGTTCATCTTATTCTCTCTATTCTTTTTAGTGCAAGTTTAACAAAAAACCTTGATTTTACGGCATTTGCTAAACCGTTAATAAGCTATATATGTTTACAAAACAGAGTTTTCTGGATATGAAGCGACTTCTAAGAATCTATTTCTGATGATTTTAGGTACAAGAAATAGAACGTCGTTTGATTTTCCTTATGAAGGCTTTCTTGTTCTCCCAAAATCTCCTACAGTAACTAACCTCTCAAGTCTACCAGGATCACCTGCCTCTACCGAGTTCTAAATTCCTTCGTTCCGCTTATCCATAGTTGGGCGCTGCTTATGCTCCATCATTATCTAATATCAAATTTTCCTCTTCCTCCAGAAATATAAATAGTTTCACCTAAAACCATATTTCCTAAATCACTAACCAATATTTTTGCATAACTCGCAATCTCATCTGGCATCACCATACGTCCTATTACATTGTCAGTAGTTGCAATAGAATCACCATCTTTATAGCTTAATAAATTCGTTGCAGTTGAACCCGGTGCAATACAATTTACAACAATCCCATATACACTTAACTTCTGAGCAAGGCCTAATGTCAAATTCTCTATCGCATGCTTAGATAAACGATACGCTGACCACCCTGGTTCTCCTCCCGTTGAAGAGGAAATATTTAGAATGTGTCCTTTCACCTTGTTTTTTACAAAATACTCAGCTATTTTTTGAGAAATAAAATAAGTTCCCTTCAAATTCACCTGCATAATATTGTCAAATTCTTCTTGAGTTGTATTAAAATAATCTGTCATTGATTTTACAGAATGTACTCCTGCCGAATTTACCAGTATATCAATTTTCCCAAAACACTCAATTGCCGTTCTAACTTTCTCATCCAAATTGGATAAATTCCTCAAATCAAGTTGAACCCATCTTGCACTATCTCCAAGTTTTTCAGTACATAACTTTAATTTTTCTACATCAGTAGCAGTAATTATCACTTTAGCTCCAGATTCTACAAAAGATTTTGCTATCGAAAATCCAATTCCACCTGATCCCCCTGTTATTAAAGCCACTTTATTTTCAAGCAACTTTGTGCTATCAACTATATGTTCTATCGGTACAATATTTTTAGTTTTCATCGCTGAAAAAATGAAGTAACTGCATGCTTCAATATTTTAGCATTCATACGCTTTTGCTCCTGAATCTATGATTTTTTTTCGTAAATATTCTTTTGCTATTCTTCTCTGCTTTTGTAGAATATTATCTACTTTTTTATAATTAATCGTTTTTTTATTAATGTTTTCTACTTCTTTAATCTCTGTAGTCATACGATCTACCAAATTCAAACGATTCAGCAAATCCCTAATTTTTTCTTCATTGCCGTAACTATTACCTACACTATTACGAATAAGTGTTGAAAAAGAACGATGAGTAATTATTGCAAAGATGCTTCCATGGAAAGTATCTGTAATCACTTCTTCTGCATTTTTAAAATAAGCTAGCACTTCAAATGGAGAACAGTCTATAAAACGATCTGCGCATTTTTGAATCCCACCAATTGCATATATTTTTAAATTCTTTTTCTTTGCATATTCAGCAATCCAATCTGCTTCGCCATTGGAAATACGTCCAGCATATGCATATAAAATCAAGTATTTTTCATTTAAATTAAATGTTGGAATCTTGTCACAGCAATTAATATAGTCATATATCAACACCGGATCCAAATTATATACCGGTTCATCTCCCGTTAACTGCTTTACAATGCTTCCTGAATTTGAATCTCTCACAGAAATCGCATAAAATTTTTTTAACAATAATCCAATTTCATCAGCTTTTCCGTATTTTATCAATTTTTTTAGCGTTGTATTACCAAATGATGCCGCATATGTAATCAACCTATCCGCATGATTATCTTTGCCAAATAGTTCAAGTGAATATCCCACATTGGAATTTTTTTGGATGCAATTAAAAACTTCATCACTACCGATCACAAGACAATCCAAAGTCGGATTATAATTCATCTCTTTAGAGATACCCAAAAGCGGCATATATCTTCGCGCAAAAAACTGCTTATATCGAATAAAGGACAATTTATGTAAAAGTGGTGCATGATATCGAAATGTTTCCAAACCTTTTTGTAACTTACGCATAAATTTATTCTTGCTATCAGTATCTTCAATAATAATCGATTCACTAACATGATAATCAACAAACTCTACTTTACATCCTAATTCTTCAATCAATTGTTTTAACGCATAGGCTTGTAAAAATGAACCATAATTTGCAATACGTTGCATCGACATAATTCCGACTTTTTTCATCAATTTTTAAATCCCATCTATAATTTTTTCCAATTCTTCACAAAATTTTTGATTATTACTGTTCATACCATGTTTCATATTCTCTACAATCTGATTATAATTTTCTATCACATCTCTTAATTTACTAATATCCTCAATTGTAATAATTGTTCCCATTCTCTCAGCAACGTTCCTAGCAAACTCCACTTGATGATCATTTACATGTTCATTAAATTGATGCTGCCTTGGCACAACGATCGGTGTTTTCCCAAGTTGCAATGGCATAATAAAACTTGCTGGTCCTCCATGTGTTATAACAATGCGGGCATTTTCAACATTCTTTATCATTTGCCCATAAGGTATTAACTTATCCCATTGACAATACTTTGGTTCATATGTACTAAACCCCGTTTGCATAATGACATTATCAGTAATTACTCCATCTCTTTTTAATTCGTCTATTGTCTGCACAAGCCTATTAAACGGCTGCTCATGCGTTCCTACTGTAACAAATATCATTTTGAATTCCTCGCTAAAAAATACTCCCCAAATTAACAGCTTTCGGATACACTTTTTTCTGTTCATCCCATTGAACAATAAATCTGTCAACAATTGGATACACCATTTTTCCCGTCATCGTAGGCTTGTCAATTCGGTCAAATACCTCGATATAAATTAATTTTGCCCCCATTATCTTCCCAAGATAGAAGAATGGGACAGCTACCGCAGCACCGGAGGAAATAATTAAATCTGGTTTTTCCTTTCTCAATACTTTCCATGCAATTTTTGTATTTTTAATAAGAGCCTTAATACTACGATTTGTTGGATAGTAACACGGGTACATTTTTTCATCCTCCAAAAGACTTTTCGCGTCCGCTTTATCAAATGTAACCCAAAACCGATTTTTATTTTTCCAAAACGGCTTTAGCATATAAAGGTGAGTTAAATGACCACCAGATGATCCTACCAAACAAACTTTCATTTTCTTTTTATCATTCATCTGACTCGCTCCTCAAAATTTAAATGTATCCTTCAATCCCAGCCATTTCTGGTCTTTCTCACTCAAAATCAGTGCTGTTCCATCTGCCAGTGTATATCCTTCTGCAGAAGCGCTTCCTTTGTATTCGCCTTGAAGCTGCGGCCATTCGATTCCAATCTCCGGATCATTCCATGCCATCCCACCTTCATCGTTCGGATGATAAAAATCATTGACCTTATAGCAAAATTCTGCTTCATCACTCAATACAAGGAAACCATGTGCAAACCCTTCCGGAATCAGAAACTGTACTTTATTTTCTGCTGACAGCGTAACTCCATACCACCTTCCATACGTTTCAGAATCCGCTCTCAGATCAACTGCCACATCAAATACTTTGCCTCGAACAGCACGTACCAGTTTACACTGCGGATATTGCTTCTGGAAATGTAATCCACGAAGGACCCCTTTCACAGACATCGACTGATTATCCTGTACAAACTTGATAGCAATCCCTGCCTCTTTCATATCCTTTTCATTATAAGTTTCCATGAAATATCCACGGTCATCTCCATGCACTGCAGGTTTGATCACACAAAGCCCTTCGATTCCCCCAACATTTTTCTCAACTGTAATCTGTCCCATTTTCTTGTTCTCCTGTTAATCAGCGATTGCTGTACATCTTCTCATAATAGTTCTGATATTCACCGGAAATGATCGTCTCCCACCATTCCCTGTTTTCCAAATACCACTTAATTGTCTTCTTGATTCCATCCTCAAACTTTGTCTCAGGAAGCCATCCAAGTTCGTTATGTATCTTGGTCGGATCGATCGCATAACGCATATCATGACCCTTACGGTCACCAACGTGAGTAATCAGACTCTCCGGCTTTCCAAGCTCCTTGCAGATAATCTTAACAATCTCAATGTTCTGTTTCTCATTGTGTCCGCCTACATTGTAGACTTCTCCAACTCTTCCATTGTGAATGATCAGATCAATTGCCTTACAGTGGTCTTCCACATACAGCCAGTCACGAACATTCAAGCCCTCTCCATAAACCGGAAGCGGCTTGTCTGCCAGCGCGTTTGCAATCATCAGCGGAATCAATTTTTCCGGGAAATGATACGGGCCATAGTTGTTACTGCATCTTGAAATTGTAACAGGCAGTCCATAAGTTCTGTGGTATGCCAGAACCAAAAGATCAGCAGCTGCCTTAGATGAGCTGTACGGACTGCTTGTGTGGATCGGAGTCTCCTCTGTAAAGAACAGATCCGGTCTGTCAAGCGGAAGATCACCGTATACTTCGTCTGTAGAAACCTGATGATAACGTTTGATTCCATACTTACGGCATGCATCCATCATCACTGCAGTTCCCTTAATATTTGTATCCAGGAACACTTCCGGATTCTCAATACTTCTGTCAACATGGCTCTCTGCTGCAAAGTTTACAACCATGTCCGGATGCTCTTCCTCAAAAAGTTTATAAACGGCTTCTCTGTCACAGATATCCGCTTTAACAAAACGGAAATTCGGATTGTCCATCACTGGCTCCAGTGTAGAAAGATTACCCGCATAAGTTAACTTATCCAGACAAACGATACGATAATCCGGATATTTATTCAGCATATGGAAAACGAAGTTACTTCCAATAAAACCTGCTCCGCCTGTTACAATAATATTCATGTTTTTCTCCATCCTTTATGTATTCGTTCTTATTACAATACGTCGATATATTTACCATCCAGTACGTCCTTCAGATACTGTCCATACTGGTTCTTCTTCAGAATCTCATACTCTTCCATAACCTGCTCCCTGCTAATCCAGCCATTCAGGTAAGCAATCTCTTCCAGGCAGGCGATTTTTCGGTGCTGATGTGTCTCCACTGTCTTAACAAAATTTGTCGCATCCACAAGACTCTCATGTGTACCTGTATCCAGCCAGGTAAATCCCTGTCCTAAAAGCTCCACATTCAGAGTTCCGTCTTCCAGATAGATACGGTTCAGGTCTGTGATCTCAAGCTCACCACGGGCAGATGGTTTCAGATTTTTTGCGAACTCAACAACACGATTATCATAGAAATATAATCCTGTTACACAGTAATTGCTCTTCGGTTTTTCCGGTTTTTCTTCAATGGAAATAGCCTTTCCAGTCTTGTCAAATTCAACAATACCGAAGCGCTCCGGATCATCTACATAATAGCCAAATACAGTCGCACCCTTGCCAGATTCCGCATTCTTCACTGCTGCTTCCAGACGTTTTTTCAGTCCATGTCCGGCAAAAATGTTATCGCCAAGAACCATAGCTACTGTGTCGTCACCGATGAAATCAGCTCCAATGATAAATGCCTGAGCCAGTCCGTCCGGTGACGGCTGAACTGTATATGTAAGATTAATTCCAAATTGTTTTCCATCACCTAAGAGTTCCTCAAAACGAGGAGTATCCTGTGGTGTGGAAATAATCAGGATGTCCCTGATTCCCGCATTCATCAAAACCGATAATGGATAATAGATCATCGGCTTGTCATAGATTGGTAACAACTGCTTCGATGTTACCCTTGTTAACGGATACAAACGTGTGCCAGACCCACCAGCTAATATAATTCCCTTCATATACACTCCTTGAATATCTCTTTTTATACTTTTGATTCTTTAAACCGATCCCTCACTCTTCATCACCGAAGCCACTGTCTTGCATAAAATCTTCACATCCAACCCAATCGACCAGTTCTCAATATACTCGGTATCCAGCCTCACGACTTCCTCGAAATCCGTAATATCACTCCTGCCGCTCACCTGCCACATTCCGGTGATTCCCGGTTTGATCGACATACGGCTTCTGTGGTGAAGTTCATACTTTTCCCATTCATCGACTGTCGGCGGTCTGGTTCCCACCAGGCTCATATCGCCTTTCAGGACATTCCAGAACTGTGGGAACTCATCCAGGGATGTCTTACGGATAAAGTTTCCGATTCCTTTTGGATTGCCGTTTTTATCTTTCTTTTCGCTGCCGATGATTCGTGGATCGTAGTCCATCTTGAACATCAGGCCCTCCATTTTGTTCTGACCCATCAGTTCTGCTTTTCTCTCTTCGGCATCCATATACATGCTGCGGAATTTATAGATTTTGAATTTCTTTCCGTTCTTGCCAATACGCACCTGTGAGAAGAAAATCGGTCCCGGGGATTTGATATAGATCATCGGTCCTATGACAACGATCAGGATCACGGTAAGCAGACAGCCGACAATTCCTCCGGCAATATCCATCAGCCTCTTATAGAGCAGCTGTTTCGGTGATGCGGTATTGATACTGGATGTAATTACCGAATAGCCGCCGATTTTTTCTATAAAATTCTTTCCGCTGAGTGATTTTTCCATCTCACCCAGGCTGAGATGTACGGTCAGTCCCATGGTGATGATCTCATCGATCAGCTTCTGTGGATATGGTTCTGTCTCGCTGATCTTGACAAAGACTTCGTCAACCCATTCATGACAGAGATATTCACTGATCGTGTCCATATTTCCGACAACCGGTATTCCTGCGATTTCTTTTACTCCCGGATTGTCAGCAATGAGCGCAATCCCATTGATGGAAAAGTTCTGGATCGGACCGCTCAGGATCTTTTCAATCGTCTCTTTTGCTTCGGCGAGACTTACCACAACGACCATGGATTTTTCTTTCTTTTTGGTCGCATTCTTTTTCAGGACATTTTCTTTGTGCCATACCCTGCCGATGTAGTCAAAGCATAAATACAAAAATGCGGTATAGAACAACGTTAATCTGGAATAGCTGACTGCCTGCTGTGTTGCAAAGAGATACAGAACAGACAGCAGCATGACCATCAATACATGCTTGGCTGTCTTGGTAAATTCTATGTAATAGCCCCGTTTCAGGATATCCTGATAGGACTGTCCCAGAAACATGACCACGATCTGGCACAGCATAAATACAAAGGCTACTGTGCGGTAGATCTGATCACTGTACGGATTTTCCAACCCCTGTCGTACTAAGTATGCAACTACAAAGGCAAGCTGAAGGCAGAAAATATCCAGAAGGATAAAATCCCAGTGTTTCAGCCACCCCTGTGGTGATTTCCTATACATACGCTTCCCCCTTACAAAAATCTTTCTATATTTTACAGATTTCGGATTCTGCTGTAGTCTCGAGATCATCGCTGTCATACAGTTCCCTGCAGCAGTCTCTGCACAGCTGTCCGGCTCCCGGAATATAACATTTCCGTTCACTGACCGGCATCTGCACCGGTACATCAGTAACGGCACCACAGAGCACGCATCTCTCGAACGAATTCTCTTCAGAATCCATCTGTAAATTTTTCTCTTTTCTGTCGAAGAAAAATCTCTTTTTCATATTTAATCTTTATATTTATAACTTATCTAATATGTAACAAATTTAAAATCTGAATGATTTCAGATCTTAAATTTGCTGCATATTATTTACCTGTGTTCTGTTTCGTGAATTTCTCTCTGGAATTCTTCCACAGACATATTTTCATTGCCGGTCGGCTTATTCCCTACCGGATGGAAAGTCGGTACGATTTCTTCAACCATCTCAACGATATGAGGACTGTTTTCGTAACTTGCCTGTGCCAGTTCTGTCAGCTGTCCGAGGAATTTACTGATATCAAACGGAATTGGTTTGCCGATATGGATCAGATCATTATCGGTTTTCTTCATTCCCTCTTCTGCCATCAGCTTCTCTTCGTAAAGCTTCTCACCAGGACGTAATCCTGAATAAACGATTGGAATTTCCACATCCGGTTCATATCCGGAAAGTTTGATCAGGTTTCTCGCAAGACTGTCGATCTTGACCGGTTCACCCATATCCAGAACGAAGATCTCACCGCCCCAGGCATAGGTTCCTGCCTGAAGTACCAGGCTGACTGCCTCCGGGATCGTCATGAAGTATCTCACGATATCCGGATGTGTAACTGTCACCGGGCCGCCCGCTTCGATCTGTTTCTTAAAGAGTGGAATAACTGATCCGTTGCTTCCAAGAACATTTCCGAATCGAACTGCTACAAACTGTGTTCCCTGTCGGTCTTTGTTCTTGATGCTCTCGATATGTACGCTGGAACGCTCTTCCGGCCGGCTCTTCATGGCCGCCGTCGTCCTGTCTCCCGGAATCTGATCCTCGAAGTATTTATCCATGTGTGCATGAAGAAGCGGAAGGACATCCATTCTGCCTGCCTTGCTGACTGCATCCATACTCTGGATGACCATTTCGCAGAGACGTTTGCTTGCGCCCATGATGTTGGTCGGATTTACTGCCTTATCCGTACTGATCAGGATAAATCTTGATGCACCGTGCTTCAGTGCCGCATACGCTGTTTTGTATGTACCGATCACATTGTTCTTGATGGACTCGTTCGGGCTTGTCTCCATAAGCGGCACATGTTTGTGTGCTGCTGCATGATATACGATTTCCGGCTTGTATTTCTCGAACACCATATTGATTCTTCGGCTGTCTCTGACAGATCCGATCAAAACAACAAGGTTGAGGTTTTTGTACTTACGTCTCAGTTCCTGTTCGATATCGTATGCATTATTCTCATAGATATCAAAAATGATCAGCTGTTTCGGTTCATGACCTGCGATCTGCCGGCAAAGCTCACTTCCAATAGAGCCACCGCCGCCGGTAACAAGGATTGTTTTTCCTTTAATGTACTGGAAGATCTCTTCCATGTTTACTTTGATCGGATCTCTTCCAAGCAGATCTTCGACTGCTACTGCTTTCATCTTGCTTAAGGAAACCTGTCCGTTTGCCAGCTGGAATACTCCCGGCAAAGTCTTGAGTTCACATTTTGTTTCCTTACAGATATTGAGGATATCTCTTCTGTCCTCCACCCGTGCGGTAGGGATTGCAAAAAGGATCTGGTCAATGTTGTATTTCTCGACGTTTGCCATGATGCTGTCACGTCCACCGACGATCGGAACACCTTCTGTCAGACGTCCCCATTTGTTCGGGTTGTCATCGATCACACAGCATGGCTTCGCAGTTGCCTTGACGGATGTTTTCAGCTCCCTCAGGATCATCTGCCCGGCTGCACCGGCACCAATAATCATGGTTCTGTGTGTTGCCATCGCATCCTTTTCGCGTTTGGCACGCTCCAGTGTGATATAACGATACATAAAGCGGACCGCCACGGTCAGGATAAACTGTGAAATACAACCTACGATATAATAGGAACCGGGCATTCGCTCATAAAATGTCGTGATCCCGACTACCTGAAATACTGTTGTAACCACCGTTGCCACAAAAATGCGGTTCAACTCGGTAAAGCTGGCGAAGCGCCATACGCTGTTATACATATGTGCCACATAAAACACGATCAGTGAAAATGCCGTATAAAAAGGCGCAAACCTCAGGAATGCACTTAAATAATTCTCTGGTATGCTGGAATAGGCCAGATCAAATCTCAGTAAGAGGCCAAAAAAATACGAAAAGTTGATTGCGACAATGTCGTAGATGATCAGATAAAATGCGATAATTTTCCAATGTTCGATTGGTTTTCTTTTTCTTACGCTGTTGCTCATTTTCTTCCCCCGTCTGTTTTATAAACATCTGCATTTTATCACATAAACATATTTCTGTAAACCCCTTGGGATCTGGTTTTACCCCCCCGATGCGAAAATTTCTCGAAAAATCACGGAGTTTTTATGCCAAAAAACAAAGAAGATCAGGAACTCCATGCCGGTTCCTGACCTTCCTAGTTTTTATATAATAATACACACCATGCCGCCTTTGCTGTCGTTGACGATCTTCTGCATGGTGTCCTGCAGTTTGGACTGGCTCTCTTCTCCAATGGAAGTCAGTTTGCTTCGGATGCCGTCCTGCACCAGCTGTTCTATGGATTTTCCAAATATATTCGTTTCCCAGATGCTTTCGCCGCGCTGTCCGCTTTCGCCGATATACTGGATCAGATCCTTTGCCTGCTGCTCAGTTCCCACGATCGGAGCGATTTCTGTTTCTATGTTAGCTTTGATCATGTGGATAGAAGGGCTCTTGGATTTTATCCGGACACCGTACTTGCTGCCCTGCCGTATGACGGACGGTTCCTCAATCTGGATCTCGCCAAGTTCTGGCACTACCACACCGTAGCCGCTTTCTCTCACAGACTCCAACGCCGCCTGCACTTTGACGTATTGTTCTTTCATTGCCGCGAGTTCTTTCATCGTATGGATCAGATCATATTCTGTTTCCATCTGGATACCGCTCATTTCACTTAACATACGATAATAATATTCGTCCCTGATCTGAATTCGTATACGCACTTTTCCACTAGACAGACTGACCTCCTCCAACAGGACATCCTGCACAAAAGGAGCTGTCAGCTGAACAGATTCCCGGGTTATATTTTTAATATGAAGTAATTTTTTCATCTGTTCGCGTATCTGCTCCAGCAGCTTCAATTTCAGCTCATGATCATTCGGCAGCATTTCCACCCATTTTGGTACGAAGAACTGAATCTCACTTACCGGAAATTCATACAGTATATTGGAAAGGATTCTGGTGACATCTTCTTTTCGCAGCTGCTCGCAGTTGGCTGCCATAGTCGTTACACCATATTTATTCTGCAGATTTCTGACAAGTTCCTGCGTTTCTTCTTTATATGGCATCTGGGAGTTTACAAGAATCAGAAATGGTTTGCCCTGTTTTTTCAGAAGGTTTATAGTCAGTGCCTCTGCATCAGCGAAATTTTCTCTTGGAAGTTCGCCGAAGCTTCCATCTGTCGTAACCACCAGTCCGATCGTTGCATGTTCCTGAATGACTTTGCGTGTGCCAGTCTCTGCTGCTTCATGAAAAGGAATCGCTTTTTCAAACCATGGAGTTTTTACCATGCGTTCTCTTCCGTCTTCAATGTGGCCGCTCGCATCTTTTACGAGAAATCCTACGCAGTCAATCAGACGGATCCGTACTTTCTGATCATCCCCTAAATTTACATTCACTGCTTCTTTTGGGATAAATTTGGGTTCTACGGTTGTGATGAGCTTCCCGGAACCGCTTAAAGGGAGCTGATCACGCACTTCCGCCTGTTTTGCCGGTTCCATATCCGGCAGTGCCACCAGCTCCATAAATCTCCGGATAAATGTGGATTTTCCTGTACGGACTGGGCCAACAACGCCTATGTATATGTCACCGCCGGTACGTGCCTGAATATCCCGGTAAACCTGAAAATTTTCCATATAAAAAAGCCCCCTTGCATATATTCACACAATCCCATGTATTGTTATAATATATGTCCTGGGGGCTTTGGTTATGATTTTTTATTATGCTCTTTGAGATAGGCTTCTCTTCCCTGCTCATAAAGGTTGTTACCTTCACAGTCAATGATGACCACCAGCGGCACCTCTTCTACATAAAGTCTGCGGAGTGCTTCGGACTGAAGGTCTTCGTAGGCAACAAGTTCTGCCTTCTTGATGCATTTCGCAAGAAGTGCTCCTGCCCCGCCGATCGCTCCGAAATAAACGCCACTGTATTTCTTCATAGCCTCTACGACTTCCGGAAGACGGGCGCCTTTTCCGATCATGCCACGGGCACCTACGGACATCATGGTTGGTGCATAAGCATCCATACGGCCGCTGGTAGTTGGGCCTGCGGAACCGATGACCTGACCCGGTTTTGCAGGGGTCGGACCTACATAATAGATTGTGGCATCCTTTGGATCAAACGGAAGTTCTTCTCCTCTGGCAAGTGCTTCGCACATTCTCTTGTGACCGGCATCACGGGAGGTATAGATTGTTCCTGTCAGATAAACGGTGTCACCTGCATGGAGTGTCTTCGCAAGTTCTTCGGTAAGTGGTAATGTAATATGACGTTCCATCTTAGATCACCTCCGTTTTGTGTCGTGTTACGTGGCAGCTGATGTTGATCGCACATGGCATACCGGCAATGTGAGTAGGCATTGTTTCGATGTTCAGACCGATTGCAGTCGTCTTTCCGCCAAATCCCTGTGGACCGATCCCAAGCTGGTTGATCTTCTCGAGCATTTCTTTCTCGAGGTCTGCATAATATGGATCTTCGTTCTCGGAATCTACCGGGCGCATCAGGGCTTTCTTAGCAAGAAGGGCAGCTTTATCAAAAGTTCCTCCGATTCCAACGCCAACAACCATCGGTGGACATGGGTTCGGTCCGGCTGTTTCGACTGTTTCAAGGATAAAATCCTTGATTCCCTCGATGCCGGCAGACGGCTTAAACATACGGATAGCACTCATGTTTTCGCTTCCGAAGCCTTTGGGGCCAACTGTGATCTTGATGTTTTCGCCTGGTACGATTTCTGTATAAAGCATCGCCGGAGTGTTGTCTCCGGTATTTCCTCTGCGGACCGGATCCTTCACTACGGATTTGCGGAGGTAGCCGTTGGTGTATCCTCTGCGGACGCCTTCATTAACTGCTTCGGTGAGGTCTCCGCCTGCAATATGTACGTCCTGTCCGATTTCGAGGAATACACATGCCATTCCGGTATCCTGGCAGATTGGCACCTGTTCATTCTCTGCAATCTGGTAGTTCTCGATGATGTTGTCGAGTATTCCACAGGCAATCTGTCCGTCCTCGCTCGCACGACAGGCCTGGATAGATTTCTTGATGTCGTCCGGAAGCACCTGATTGGCTTCGACGCAAAGCCGTTCGATGGTGTCCGTGAGCACTGATGCTTGTATTTCACGCATATCCTTGCACCTCTTTATATTTTTTCTTTTATTCTATCCTATTGAGAATTATTGTGCAAGGGAGAGTTTACTCCCCGGAGCTCCTAATGAAATGCGGCATAATGAATCTAATTGTTTTTTTGAGGGTATGTTTAATAGAACTATATATGTAAAAACAGCCGGGAGCTACGAGATTTGAGCATAGTAACCTCACGAGGCTTCCAGGAATTCTTTCGTTCTAGTGATAACTGCGTTGCTCTGTCTGAGCAAAGCGAGTTTGCAAAAGCAGTTATCCATAGGCGAACGAAAGAATTTCGGAAACGCAAGTGGGTTACAATTGATCAAAATCGTAACTCCCGGCGTATTATCTCTATATTACTCTCTCATCATACCCTCAAGTTAAAAATCAATAAAACTCATTATGAAGCAGTTCATGCTCCTTGCCTTTGAGAAGTCCCTGGTAAAGTTCGAGTACCATCGGGTTCTCATCGGATTTCTTAATAATCGTTGTATTATCCGCATTGTACAGACCTCTGGCTCTGGCAGCTTTTGTTCTGTCACCGGATCTTGTCGGCTGGCCACCACCCATGATACAGCCACGACGACATGCCATAACTTCGATCAGATGATACTCTGCCTCTCCGTTCTTTACACGGTCCATAACGATTCTTGCGTTGGCAAGTCCGCTGGCTACGCAGATCTTGATTTCCATTCCTTTGTATGGTACGGAGAATTCCTTGATTCCCTCGTCTCCACGTACACCACACTCGGAGATTTCTCTCATTGTTTCTTTACTGTGGTCCGGAGTCAGACGACGAAGAACTGCCTCTGTAACACCACCGGTAACACCAAAGATAACTCCACCGCCGGAACCGAATCCAAACGGCATATCACATGCTTCTGGCTCAAGTCCTGCAAAGTCAAGGCCAAAGTTGTCGATCATACGAAGAAGCTCTGTGGTTGTGATAACGATATCGGTATCTTTCTCACCATGTGTATAGCTGTTCGGACGAACGGCTTCTGCCTTCTTAGCCGTACATGGCATAATGGAAACCATTACAGTCTTCTTTCCCTGAGCATGTTCCGGATCACGGAAGTATTCCTTAATAACAGCAGAAAGCATTCCCTGTGGGGATCTGCAGGTAGAAATATTCGGAATATAATCCTTATACTGATCTGTAATAAATTTCACCCATGCCGGACAGCAGGATGTCAGGAGCGGAAGTTTCTCACCTTTTTCAATACGGTTAAGGAATTCTGCACTTTCTTCCATAATCGTAAGGTCAGCACTGAATGTGGTATCATAAACTTCATCAAATCCCATGCGATGAAGCGCATTGACGATCTTACCCATTACACTGCGGCCCTTCTGGAGTCCGTAATGATCGCCCACTGCAACACGTACCGCAGGTGCAATCTGCGCAACTACACGGATATCCGGATCTGCAAGTGCCTTAAAGACTTTGTCTGTATTCGTGTGGATGGAAATAGCTCCTGTCGGACAGAATGCACGACACTGTCCACAGTTTACGCACTGTGTCTCTGCAATCTTTTTATTGAATGCAGGCATAACCATTGCTTCTGTTCCACGGAATGCAAATCCAAGTGCACCGATTCCCTGAATTTCCTCGCAGGCACGTACACAGTTTCCGCAGAGGATACATTTATTCGGATCGCGAACGATAGACGGAGAACTGAAATCCAGCTCATGCTGCTCTCTTGTGTTCTGGAAACGTACGGTTCTTACGCCGAGACGATGTGCCAGTTCCTGAAGGACACACTCACCACTCTTGATACAGGTTGTACAGTCACGGCAGTGTGCTGCAAGGAGCAGTTCCACGATCAGTTTACGATAGTTTCTTAATTTATTTGTGTTAGTATGAATAACCATACCATCGCGCGGTACTTCTGAACAGGAAGCAAAGGTTTTGCCTCTGTCGTCCTCTACTGTACATAAACGGCATGCTCCAAATGTAGAGAGCTCTGAATGATAGCACAGTGTCGGAATATCAATGCCTGCGTTACGGATAACGGTCAGGACGTTTTTTTCATCGGTAAATTCAACTTTTCTACCGTCAATTGTCATTGTACCCATAATTCAGCCTCCTTCCTATGCTTCCACATAAACCGCATCAAAGTTACAGTTATCTTTACAGGAACCGCATTTGATACATACGTCATTGTTGATGTGATACGGAGATTTGATCTTTCCGCTGATTGCACCTGCCGGGCAGTTCTTCGCGCACTTACCGCAGCCAATACAGAATTCCGGATTAATGTGGAATTTACGAAGTGCTGTACAGACTTTTGCACGGCATTTCTTATCCTTAATATGTTCCTCGTATTCATCACGGAAGCGTTTCAGAGTACTGATAACCGGAAGCGGTGCACTCTTGCCAAGTCCGCAGAGAGCCATGCTCTGTACCATAGTAGCAAGCTCTTCCAGTTCATCAAGGTCTGACATTTCACCTTTACCATCTACGATTCTCTCGAGAATCTCCAGCATACGCTTTGTTCCTTCACGACACGGAACGCATTTACCACAGCTCTCACGCTGTGTAAAGTTCATAAAGAATCTGGCAACCTCAACCATACATGTATTTTCATCCATAACTACCAGACCGCCGGAACCCATGATCGCGTCGAGTGATTTAACGGAGTCAAAGTCAAGCGGACGGTCGATCTGATCTTCGATCAGACATCCACCGGATGGTCCACCGATCTGTACACCTTTGAAAGCAGCTCCGCTCTTCAGACCACCACCGATATCATAAATGATATGACGAAGACTGGTACCCATTGGTACTTCGATCAGACCTGTGTTTTCGATTGCACCGGTCAGGGAGAAGGTCTTGGTTCCCGGGCTTCCTTCTGTTCCAATGGTACGGAACCAGTCAGCACCCTGAAGAATGATCTTCGGAACGTTTGCATATGTTTCTACGTTATTCAGAACGGTAGGTTTCTCCCAGAGACCTTTTTCTACTGTACGCGGTGGTTTGACACGCGGCATGCCTCGCTTACCTTCGATGGATGCAGTGAGGGCAGAACCTTCACCACAAACAAAGGCACCTGCTCCACGATTGATATGTAAATGGAAATTCACACCGGAACCAAGGATATTGTCACCAAGCAGTCCATAAGCTTCAGCCTGTTCGATAGCCATACGGAGACGTTTAACGGAAAGCGGATATTCTGCACGAACATAAATGTATCCGTTCTCTGCGCCAACTGCGTATGCGGCAATGGTCATACCTTCGATCATCTTATATGGATCACCTTCCATTACGGAACCATCCATGAATGCACCCGGGTCACCTTCATCACCATTACATACTACATAACGAACTTTTTCTTTCTGACGAGCAACCTGAGACCATTTTTTACCAGCCGGGAAACCAGCTCCGCCTCGTCCGCGAAGTCCGGATTTTGTTACTTCATCGATAACATCCTGTGGGGACATATCGAAGAAAGCTTTTGCCATAGCCTGAAAACCGCCAACAGCAATATATTCATCAATGGATTCTGCATTAATATTACCACAGTTCTCAAGAACGATTCTTGTCTGCTGATTCAGGAAAGGAATGTCAGAAGGATGTGGACAGGCGGTATCATGATCACGATAAAACAGTCTGCTTACCGGCTCTCCTTCCATAACAGTACGCTCTACGATCTCTTTACAGTCTTCTACCTGTACATGAACATACTGATAATCATAAGGTTCAATCTTCATCAGAGGTCCTAATTCACAAAGGCCCTGACATCCTGTCTTAACAACACCGACATGCGGAACATCTTTCTGCATTTCCACGCTTACCCAGTCAAGATTCTCGCACAGTTTCGCCATCTCGTCATAAATCTTCTGCGCGCCGGAAGCGATACATCCGGTACCGGAACAGACAAGCACACGACAGGTAAAAGATTCCAGGGTATTTTTTGCTTCAGCCTGCTTATTGAGCAGATCTTCTTTACTCACAATACTCATACCGTCTCACCTCTCAATTCATTTAACAGATCGATTGCCTTTTCTGGTGTCATTTTCGGATGTACTTCGTCATTTACTGTAAGTGTTGGCGCCAATCCGCATGCACCAAGGCAGGATACAGTTTCTACCGTAAAGAGCATATCATCCGTTGTATGCTTCTTGTTACTGAGTCCAAGTTCCTTCATAAGAGCTTCTTTAACCGGCATGGATTTACGCACATGACAGGCTGTTCCATCACAGACTTTGATGACGTATTTTCCTTTTGGCTCAAAGGAAAAGTTCTCATAGAAAGTGGCTACACTGTAAGCCTTTGCTTCTGTAACTCCAATCTTGGATGCAACATACGTCAGAAGCTCTCCAGGAAGATAACGGTACTCCGCCTGGATATCCTGCATGATTGGGATCAATGATGCAGGTTTCGGTCCGTAATGCTCGATGATCTCATCTGTCTTCGCGTAATAAGACTGATCTAACATTCAATTCCCTCCTTATTTAAAAATGAATTTTCCTGTGCTTATTGTTTTTTGTCTATTTTACACAGCTTTGCTATATTCGATTATACATTAAATATATATTTTTAACAAGAAAAATATCGAAAATTTGAATTAATTTATTTAATTTTTTTATTTTTTGCAACTATTTCGTGATTTTTTTAACATGTTGCATAATTTTTTATCAATCTTGTTTTTAGTTCTCCTTCGTTTTATTGTCATATAATCTTCTGTGCATCCGTCTGTTTTGTGCCTGCAAAAATACATGTTCTTAGTTGATTTTAGAATTTCTTTCCTATATTATAATGTCAGGTAGATAAAAATATTTTTCAGTTATCCGGTTTATGGCAGTTCATTCTGTTTTTCCATGTAATACTGTCAGCTGAATAACTGCAATACGATAGAAGGAGATATACATATGCGAAATTATGACACACCTGTCAGAGCAATCCGCCACAAGGTTTATGTCGAAGTAGCCAAAGCCGGATTTGAATCAACTGACGAAACCCTGATTCATGATATTGAAGCTATTCCTTATAATATCGTAGAGGAAAAAGCCAAATACCGTGAAAGTATTTACAGAGAACGTGCCGTTGCCAGCGAGCGGGTTCGTCTTGCAATGGGCCTCTCTCTTCGCCCGGAAAACAAAGCTGTCCATCTGACCGACGGTCTGGCAGCCAGCAACATCGATGAGAAATATTACGAGCCGCCTCTTATGCAGGTCATTCCATCTGCATGCGCAGCCTGTCCGCCAAACAAATATATTGTCAGCAATATGTGCCGCGGCTGTGTCGCTCATCCATGTATGCAGGCCTGTCCAAAGGGTGCGATTTCCATGAAAGATGGAAAATCTTATATTGATCAGGACAAATGTATCAAGTGTGGCAAATGTAAAGCCGCCTGTCCTTATGATGCTATCTCTCACAATATCCGTCCATGTGAACAGGCCTGTGGTGTCAAGGCAATCGGAAGTGATGAGCAGGGACGCGCAAGTATCCTGGAGGATAAATGCGTTTCCTGTGGTATGTGTATGGTAAGCTGTCCATTCGGTGCGATTTCTGATAAATCTCAGATTTTCCAGCTGGCTCATGCACTTCGTGGTGGTGAAAAAATCATTGCCATCGTCGCTCCGGCTTATATCAGCCAGTTCGGTGATGATGTGACTCCCGGCAAATTCAAGACAGCTCTGCAGGTTCTTGGTTTTTCTGATGTCCATGAGGTTGCATTCGGTGCTGATGTCGGAGCAATTGCAGAGGCGCATCATTATGCCGAAAAGGTTGCCACCGGAGAACTTCCATTTCTCCTGACTTCCTGCTGTCCTTCCTGGTCCATGATGGCAAAGAAATTCTTCCCGACCATGATCGACAATATTTCTCAGGAACTGACACCGATGGTTGCCACTGCCCGCAAGGTAAAACAGGAGCAACCAGGTGCAAAGGTTGTATTTGTTGGTCCATGTGCATCCAAGAAGCTGGAAGCTATGCGCCGCACTGTCCGCAGTGATGTTGATTTTGTCCTTACATTCGAGGAACTGGATGCCATGTTTGATGCGCGCGAAATCGATCCTGCTTCTTTCGAAGAGGATGGTTCTCTTCATGATGCGACTGCTGCAGGACGTGGTTATGCTGTTGCAGGTGGTGTTGCAGGTGCGATCGAAGCCTGCCTTAAGGAATATTATCCGGATGTACCGGTTCATATCGAACATGCAGAGAGTCTTGCTGAATGTAAAAAAGTCCTCGCGCTTGCCAAAGCAGGCAAACTCAAGGGCTGTATGATCGAAGGTATGGCCTGTCCGGGCGGATGTATGGGTGGCGCTGGAACGAATGTGCCAGTTGCCAAATCATCCAAAGAACTGAAGAAGTTCCTGGCCGGATGTACGAAGAAGCTTCCGCCAAAGGAACTTGTAGATATTGAACTGAACTAAAAAAGAGTGGGGCCATGTGCCTCACTCTTTTTCGTTGCTCACTCCGCTTTCAGATCACTGAGCAATTTTCTGAGTTTTTCTCCATAGTTAGATCCGGCGGCCCAGCCTCCCCCGTTCGGGTTCTCCTGCTGCCCCAGCCATTCTACATATGGAGCACTCCCTCTGGTCACCATGTCAAATCGAGTATCCACAAGGTCCTGATTCAGTGCATCTTCACATGCATAAGCTTTGAGATGCTGTACCTGTGCGCGGATCCCGGTCCGCACATCCGGGTAAGATACTCCGGCAACGCCCCCGCCGGTCGTTCCAATGCCAGCGAAATTATATTGAGATATTCCGGAATCACCACCGTACTGCAGCCATCCGGTCTCCAGCATCGCCTGTTCAAAAACGACTTCTCCACGGACGCCTTCTGCATTCGCTTCTTCCAGGATGATCGTACAAAAATCATCTATGGTCGCTGCGCCACCATCTTTTAATGAAGCTGAAGGATATTCTGCTCCATGTTCTTCATACTGCGAAGTCATCTGTGCAAGAGAAACGGTCGTATCTCCCATGATCGTATAATATCCATAAGTGTTATCTGTAGAATCATCTACAAAATCCGGATCAGAAGTAAAATCCGGTACTTCCAGACTGGACGGCTTGTGAATCTGTCCCTCACCGGAATGATCGACTTCCTCACTGTCTGCTGTAGTGGCTGAACTCCCGAAAACACTCCCGGATGTTCCATCCTCTTCGGCCACCTCAATCTCTGCCCCAGATGCCAGACAAGGTGCCCCAGTTATAAGGGCACCCGTCAGTATTATCTGAGAACAAAAGAGCATCGCTTTTTTGTTTCTGATCATCCATTAACCTTTCTCATTGCTGCTTCTACTACATGTCCTACCAGAACAGATGTTGTAACGCTTCCAACACCGCCCGGTACCGGAGTGATCGCATCAACGATCGGCTCAACTGCTGCATAGTCAACATCTCCGCAAAGTTTGCCTTCTGCATTTACGTTGATTCCTACATCGATGATCGTCTGTCCTTCTCTGACATATTCAGCACCTACAACACCTGCGCGTCCTGCAGCTACGATCACGATATCAGCTTCTTTTGCTACAGATGGCATATCTACTGTTTTTGTATGGCAGATAGTTACTGTTGCGTTTTTCTTAACCAGCATCATTGCTGCCGGTTTACCAACTACAAGGCTTCTTCCGATAACAACGGCTTTTTTACCTGTGCAGTCGATTCCGTAATGATCCAAGATTTCCATGCATGCCTGCGGTGTACATGGCGGGAAACCGATTTTCTTTCCTGTATAAACGCCAGACATGGAAAGGTCTGTCATACAATCAACGTCTTTTTCTGCTGCAAGTGCATTTTCGATCACTGCCTGATCCAGATGTTTCGGCAGCGGACGGAACAGAAGAACGCCATGAATATGGTCATCTTTATTTACTTTGTCAATTGTTGCAAGAAGTTCTTCCTGTGATACATCTCCTGGAAGAAGGATTTTTTCACATGCTACCCCAAGTGTTTCGCAACGTTTTGTTGCACCTTTTTCGTAAGAAATATCACTTGGATTTTCACCTACACGAATGATGCACAGAGTCGGGTTAACACCTTTTCCCTGTAACTCAGCTACATTGGCTTTGATTCTTTCATTCAGTGCTGCTGTTACTTCTTTACCTAATAACTGCTTTGCCATTTTAACTATTTCCTCCGCTCATTATTTGTTGCTTCACAAATGTGAATTACTCTGCAATACACGCTTAGCGCAATCCGTATTCTTATTTAAGGCGTCCGAGAACGCTTTCGAATGTTTCATCTGCAATCTTTGTGTATTTTTCAAGCATTGCATCCGCTTTTTTGTTGAGTTCTTCAGCATATTCTCTGTTTGCCATAGATTTCGTATTGATGTATACGTTCAGGCTTGCACCCTGTAATGCTGCCTTGCAGAAAGCTGCACCAACACCGGCATCGCTGATCGCCAGTTTGGATCCTTTGGCAGCAAACTCTACGATCAGATCAATTGCTTCACAGCATTTTTCCATGATTTCCATCGGAACAGAGCATGCATCTTTCAGCACGATTTCCATAACACGTGCTTTTTCTGCTTTTTCTTCCTCTGTTTCTCTTGGCATGCCATATGCTTTGGAAAGTGGTTCAAAAACTTCTGCATCTCTTTCGATCAGACGCAGAAAATCTTTCTGAAGCTGGTCGCATTTTGCTTTCAGCTCCCACATTTCATCTTCTACATCTGCATATTTCTTTTTGCCTACCGTAAGGCTGCCTACCATGTTGCCAAGTGCAGTTCCGACTGCCCCAACCAGTGCAGAAGCTCCGCCGCCACCCGGTACCGGGGCTTTTGAAGCAAGCACTTCAACAAATTCTGTACATGTACTTGTTGAGAATCCCATTTTTTCTCCTCCTGAAAAAAGTGATCCAATAAAAGGATTTTTTTATTTTTCTTTTTTTATAATAATATTTTTAGGATCAATCCTAAGATCTGTTTCATATTTGGAAATATGAGA
>OLQQ01000299.1_pt1 | contig 28836 bp, 20 predicted proteins | sample 1672041 | NCBI WGS metagenome assembly OLQQ01 (sample SAMEA3136639, study PRJEB25190) | human gut metagenome
GCGAGATCTGCGCCGAGCACGATGTGACCATCTCGCTGGGCGACGCCTGCCGCCCCGGCTGTCTGGCCGACGCCACCGACGTGTGTCAGATCGAAGAGCTGGTGCGTCTGGGTGAGCTGACCAAGCGGGCCTGGGCGCACAACGTCCAGGTCATGGTGGAAGGCCCGGGCCATGTGCCTCTGAACCAGGTCGCCGCCAACATGGAGATCCAGAAGACCATCTGCATGGGCGCACCTTTCTACGTCCTCGGCCCCCTCGTCACCGACATCGCCCCCGGCTATGACCACATCACCGCAGCCATCGGCGGAGCGGTGGCTGCCATGAGCGGTGCTGCCTTCCTGTGCTATGTCACCCCTGCCGAGCATCTGGCACTGCCAAATGTCGACGATGTAAAACAAGGCATCATCGCTTCTAAGATTGCCGCCCACGCCGCTGACATTGCCAAAGGTATCCCTGGTGCAAGAGATATTGATGATAAGATGGGTGACGCGAGAAGAAAGCTTGACTGGGAAGCACAGTATGCATGCGCACTGGATCCTGATACAGCAAGAGCAATCCGTGACAGCAGAAGTCCGGAAGATGACCACAGCGATACCTGCAGTATGTGCGGAAAATTCTGTGCTGTAAGAAGTATGAACAAAGCACTTGCCGGAGAATATATTGATATTCTGTAAACTTAAAGATTACTTGCAAAAGAAGAGAATCGGAAATTATCCGGTTCTTTTCTTTTTCACTAATTTTCGCTCTATTTGTTCTATAAAATATAGCACTTTGCCAGTGGTAAATTTTCGGGTTTGATGTATAATTATTACACAGCAAAAAGGATGCAACGGGAGGGAAAGGTTTATGAAAAATAAAATAATATGGAAAGATGTTACTCTTATTGTACTTGCTATTCTCCTTATTTTTTCTATGTGCAGAATACATACACTCAAACAGTCGAACAAAAAACTGTACTCACAAAATCTGGAGCTGAATCACCAGCTTGCCACACTGAAAGAAAAGAATGCAGGTTTAGAATCAAAGCTGAACAGCGAAGAAAGTATCACAGATGAAAAAAAATCAGACAATTCTCAATATTAAAAATTGAGGAGAAGTTTCCAGATCCTGGATTCTTCTCCTCGTTTTTATTTATCCAATCATTTAATTAACAGATTTCTGCTCCTGCCGGCATCTTCTTCTCCGGTGTCATCAGCGCAAGATTACCATCTGCATCTTCTGCGCAGAGCAACATACCTTCTGAAAGCACTCCGGCGAGTTTTGCAGGTTTCAGGTTCACAAGAACCATGACTTTCTTTCCTACCATCTCTTCCGGTGTGTAGTGTGCTTTGATGCCGGATACAATCTGTTTTACCTGGCTGCCGATCTTTACCTGGGAACACAGCAGCTTCTTAGATTTCTTTACTGCTTCGCAGGCGATGATCTCACCTACCTGGAACTGAAGTTTTCCAAAATCTTCAAAAGTGATCTCCGGTTTTGCTTCGATGTCGATTCCTTCTTCTTCCTCTTTCTTTTCTTCTTCAACCTTTGGATGAAGCTCTTCTACTTTTTTCATGACTTCTTCCAGGTCGAGTCTCTGGAACAGGATTTCCGGTTTTTCTACCACATGTCCGCCACCAAGCTGTGCCAGGATCTTTTCAGCTGTTTCCGGCATGAAGGATTCAAGCAGTTTTGCACCTTCGGAAATGCTTTGGATCAGATTCCAGAGTACTGTCTCCAGACGATCCTTCTTGTCTTCTTCTTTTGCCAGTGCCCACGGCATGGTCTCATCGATATATTTGTTGCAGCGTTTGAACAGATTGAAGATTTCTGTGATTGCATCTGCCACACGCAGCTCGTTCATTTTTGCTTCTACTGCCTTTGGTGTATTTTCTGTCACAGCTTTCAGATCTGCATCTACTTCTTCTGCCACACCTTTATCAGTAACTGTACCGCCAAAATATTTGTTTGTCATAGAAATGGTACGATTTACAAGGTTTCCAAGTGTATTGGCAAGATCGGAATTCAGTCTTTCTACCATCAGCTCCCAGGAGATTACGCCATCATTTTCAAACGGCATCTCATGCAGAACAAAGTAACGAACCGCATCTACGCCAAAGAAATCTACGAGTTCATCTGCATAGAGTACATTTCCTTTTGATTTACTCATCTTTCCATCGCCCTGAAGAAGCCACGGATGTCCAAATACCTGCTTCGGAAGCGGAAGTCCAAGTGCCATCAGGAAGATCGGCCAGTAAATCGTATGGAAACGGATGATATCTTTTCCGATCAGATGAAGGTCTGCCGGCCAGTTCTTATTGAACATTTCATCGCTTTCACCATCACAGTGATATCCGATACCAGTGATATAGTTGGTAAGTGCATCAAGCCATACATAAACAACATGCTTCGGATCAAAGTCTACCGGAATTCCCCATTTAAAAGAAGTTCTGGATACACAAAGATCCTGAAGTCCCGGAAGAAGGAAGTTGTTCATCATCTCATTCTTACGTGCTACCGGCTGGATAAATTCCGGATGTGTATTGATATATTCAATCAGTCTGTCTGCATATTTGCTCATCTTGAAGAAGTATGCTTCTTCTTTTGCAGGCTGTACCGGACGTCCGCAGTCCGGACATTTTCCATCTACAAGCTGAGATTCTGTGAAGAAGGATTCACATGGAGTACAGTACATTCCTTCGTAGTGTCCTTTGTAAATATCTCCCTGGTCATACAGTTTCTTGAATATCTTCTGCACTTCTTTCTCATGATAATCATCCGTTGTACGGATAAATTTGTCATAAGAAGTGTTCATCAGATCCCAGATTCTCTTAATCTCCCCGGATACGTTATCTACAAATTCCTTTGGTGTAACACCTGCTTCTTCTGCTTTTAATTCAATTTTCTGTCCATGCTCGTCAGTTCCTGTCTGGAAAAACACATCATATCCCTGACTTCTCTTATAACGTGCAATTGCGTCTGCCAGCACGATCTCGTATGTGTTACCGATATGTGGCTTGCCTGATGTATAGGCAATTGCAGTTGTAATATAATATTTTGGTTTGTCTGCCATGATTCTTTATCTCCTTTTTCTATAAATTAAAAATAGTGCACATCTCCGGCACGTAGTGCCTTTTATTTAACAAAGACTTCCTGTTAAATAAAAAACCGCCTTCTATAAAATATAGAAGACGGGATTATTGCCGTGTTACCACTTCTCTTCATCCTTCCCTCACAAGAAGAATCTCACCGGGTACAGTCTGCTGTTTTTGGCAGTCCATATCTACACTCGCCGCTGTAACGGGCGGAACCCATCGCATGCTTGCACAGGAAACTGATTCGTTGCTTCCTTATGTTCACCTGCGCTGCTCAGAAGCCATCTTCAGTCTTTCTCCAGCCATCCCTCTCAGCCTCTGCGGGACTTCTCTGTAAACATTCAAAAGACCTACTCTCTTCGTCATCGCTTTTCCATATCAAAAAAATCGTATCACAGATATCAGAAACTTGTCAAGGCGTATTTGACACCAGATAGTCTTTTTCCTTCAATACCTGCTCGATCAGATCCAGTGTCTCTTCCGAATCCGCTTCAACTGTGTGATAATGATAGTTGGAAGTGATATTCTTAAGCGGACTGGACTTTCCACTATGGAGCCCTTCCATGAATTCTTTGACATTTCTCCGCGATGCCACATCAAGAGGTGCTTCCATATGTCCATAAATCCGGTGATTGATCATTACATTTACCACCTTGCCTCCCAGATCCACGATCGAACAAAGCTCATCCTCCATCTGTTCATCCGTATGACTGACTTTGAACACTCTCGTTACCGTATGCGGTGCATTCAGAATATATCCCCGGTTGGTTGAAATGATATCATATCCGGCTGCACGGATCAGCGCAATGTCCTGTACAATGACCTGACGGCTTACATCATATACCTTCGCCAGTTCTTTCCCGGGTACCGGAACCTCACTGCTCTTTATTTTGCTGACAATCTCTTCTCTTCGTCTGGAACCTGTCATCCCGATATAACTCTCCTTTTTCTGCAATTCTGCTCTGTGCCTGACGTATTACAGACTTTCCTCTTCTGTCTGCCAAATCCTGTCTTCACTCTTACTGAATCCAGACCAGCTTAAATAGCATGCAGATTCTTCAGCGAAATGTCAAGGACAGGAGCTGAATGGGTAAGTGCCCCACTTGATATATAGTCTACTCCAAGAGACGTCAGACGGTCAATATTTTCTTTTGTTACATTTCCGGAACATTCTGTCTCTGCACGTCCGTCAATAATCCTGATTGCCTCCTTCATATCCTCCGGCGACATATTATCCAGCATAATAATATCTGCTCCCGCATCAACAGCCTCACGCACCATATCCAGATTCTCAACTTCTACCTCAATTTTGCGGACAAACGGTGCGTATTCCTTTGCCATTTCCACCGCCTTTGCCACACTTCCTGCCGCTCCGATATGATTGTCTTTTAAAAGCACTCCGTCGGAAAGATTATATCTATGATTATATCCTCCACCGACACGGACCGCATATTTTTCAAAAATACGCATATTCGGCGTTGTCTTTCTGGTGTCCAGAAGCTTCGTCTTCGTTCCTTCCAGAAGCATTGCAACCGAATGTGTATAAGTCGCAATTCCACTCATTCTCTGCAGATAATTCAGCGCCACCCGTTCCCCTGAGAGCAGCGCACGGATATCGCCTGTAATAATCCCCATCAATTCTCCTTTTTTCACTTCGTCACCGTCTTTACAATAGAAATCTGTCTTCACATTTTCATCCAGAATTTCAAATACTCTGTGAAATACATCCAGCCCGGCAACTACTCCATCCTGTTTGCAGATCAGCTGCACCTCTCCGGTCACCGCTTCTTTCATCACCGCATTGGTGGTCACGTCCTCACTGGAAATGTCCTCCTGCAATGCTTCTTTTATCAGATGGTCTACATTCAATGTCATCGTAATCTTATTCATTTCTTTTTTCCTCATTCTAAACAGATTTTTTTCTTTTATATTGCCTCTTTACAGAACAGCACAGGATTTACTGCATTTTCCACTCCGGAAATCTTATGTGCCGCACGTTTTGCAAACACCAGGCTCTCAAGCAGAGAATTACTTGCCAGACGGTTCGCCCCATGGACGCCATTGCAGCTGGTCTCTCCTACCGCATACAGATGCTCCATCGAAGTTCTGCTGTCGCTGTCTACCCAGATGCCTCCCATGAAATAGTGTTGTGCAGGAACAACCGGGATCCACTCTTTTGTCACGTCATAGCCTTCTTCCCGGCACCGCTCACAGATATTTGGGAAATGCTCCAGGATCGTATTCTTATCAATATTTTCCATGGAAAGCCATACATGATCCGTTCCGTCTTTTTCCATTTGTTCCCGGATTGCTTTTGTCACCACATCTCTCGGAAGAAGCTCATTTACAAAACGTTCTCCGTCTTTATTATAAAGAACTGCGCCTTCTCCACGGACAGATTCTGAAATCAGAAATCTTCGCCCCGGTTTTGAAGAATACAAAGTTGTCGGGTGGATCTGGACATAATCCAGATGCTCCAGACGGATTCCATGCTTCCTGGAAATATCAAGCGCATCTCCTGTCAGATGTGGAAAGTTTGTAGAATGCTGATATCTTCCTCCGATTCCACCGCTTGCAAAAATCGTATCCTGTGCATAGATCTTCATCTCTTCACCGTCTGCCGTCTTCGCTAAAATACCTGCACATTTTCCATTTTTAACAATTATGTCTGTCATAGTTGTATATTCGTGTATTTGTACATTTTTTCGTTTCTTTACATGCATGAGCAGTTTACTCGTAATCTCTTTCCCTGTAATATCTTCATGGAAAAGAATCCTTGGTCTGGAATGCGCACCTTCTCTTGTAAATGCAAGATTTCCGTCTTTTTTAGCGAAATCCACACCATATTCAATCAGATCATGAATAATTTCCTGCGAGCTGCGGATCATAATATCCACTGATTCTTTCCTGTTCTCGTAATGACCTGCGCGCATTGTATCTTCAAAATACCCCTCATAATCCTCATCATCCCGAAGTACACAGATTCCACCCTGTGCCAGAAATGAATCACTGCTTTCCAGATCTGACTTGGTAATCATAAGGATCTTTTTATCCTCCGGAAGATTCAGTGCAGAAAATGCACCACCAACTCCGGTTCCTACGATCACTACATCTGTCTTAATCTCCAACTTTATCCCTCCAACTCCGGTTCTCTTATCCGGTCACCTGTTGTTTCTTATTTTTGATTTTCCGGTTCTTTTATTTTGCAGCAAGCTCAAGCATTTTCTCTAACGGTTTTTTGGAATTTTCCCGAAGTTTTGCATCTACGTGAACCTCATTTTTACCAGTCTGCAAAACATGCAATACCTTCTCCAGCGTATTCTTTTTCATATTCGGACATACCGGTAGCTTGTCCGGATAATAGAATGTCTTCTCCGGGTTCTGTTCCTTCAGCTTGTAACCCACACCCTCTTCTGTACAGACAATAAATTCCTGACAATCACTTGCCGTTACATACTGGATGATTCCTGATGTGCTTCCCACGTAATCTGCCATCGCAAGAAGTTCTGCACGGCATTCTCCGTGTGCGACGATCTGTGCCCCCGGATGTCTCCTTTTCACTTCGGCTACATCCTCCGGTTCCATCCGTTCATGAGTCGGACAGAATCCATTGTTGTAAACAAAATTTTTTTCCGGTACATGATCGGCTACAAAATGTGCCAGATTCCGATCCGGAATAAAGAAAATATTCTTGTTCGGAAGTTCTTTTACGATCTTCACTGCATTTGCAGATGTCACACAGACATCCGAGTATTCTTTCAGTGCTGCCGTTGAATTGATATAGCAGACAACAGCAAGATCATCATACTCTTTCCGCATCTTCCGGATCGTCTCCACATCTGCCATATGTGCCATTGGACAGTCTGCTGTCATATCCGGCATCAGAACCGTTTTCTCCGGATTCAGGATCTTCGCACTCTCCCCCATAAAAGAAACGCCACAAAATACGATTGTCTTTTCTTGGAGCTTCGTTGCTACCTTGCTCAGGTAAAAAGAATCCCCTATATAATCTGCTATTTCCTGCACCTCCGGCCGCACATAATAATGTGCCAGAATGACAGCATTCTTCTCTTTTTTAAGCTTCTGTATTTCTTCCACCGTTGTCATAACGTGATCCTCCCTTACTGACTCTTTTCTCATCTCTAATCTTTTTTCAGCATAGTGCACATTATAGCACCACACTTTACATCTGACAAGACACTTGTTTTATTTCTGTAAAGTTTCGTTTGAGATACATATTTCCAGAATCAAAATCATATACATAGAAACAACATCATTTCTTCTGGAGTTTTATGTTTCATTTAATTCTTAAACACCGGAAAAAAATTTTTCTGATCCTTCCCTGTTGTCTGCTGGTCATTCTGATTTCTTTTCTATCTGGCAATGCATTTTGGAGCTCCCTGCATGCAGAATCCTCCGACCGGCAATTCCGTACTTTCACACGTAGTCTCTTCCAGACAGAAGTATCCGCAAATACCATCAGCCTTCACTATACCTTGCGTTCTCCTTCTGACTATGGCATCGCGGACATCCCGGCTACATACGGCAGTCTTTCTTCTGATCCCGTTGCTGCAAAGGCTTCTGTCAGAAATGTTCTCTCTTCTCTGCAGGAATTTGATCCCGACACTCTTTCTTCGGAAAATGCACTAACCTTTAAAATCCTGGATACCTATCTTAAAAATGCATCCACAGGGACAGATTATCTGCTTTATCAGGAGCCTCTGGGCCCCGTATCCGGTATCCATACGCAGCTGCCTGTTCTGCTCTCGGAATACAGCTTTTACGACACACAGGATGTAGAAACCTATCTGGCTCTCTTAAAAGAAACGCCTTCCTATTTTGATTCTGTCATCCGGTTTGAGCAGAAAAAAGCTACTTCCGGTCTTTTTATGCCGGATTACCAGGCTGATTCTGTTCTGGACACCTGCCAGTCTTTTATCGATATGGGTAAAGAGAATTATCTGGTCAGTACATTTAACGAGCGGATCGCGTCACTGGATCTTTTACCTGAAAACAAAAAAGATTCTTTTCAGAAAGAAAATATGAAACTTGTAACAGAAGAGATTTATCCAGCTTATCAAAATCTAATCACCGCTATCAAATCGCTGAAAGGAAAAGGAATGAATGAACAGGGACTTAGCCATTTCCCTTATGGAAAAAAATACTATGAATATCTGGTGCGTCAGACTACCGGCTGCAATGAGTCCATTTCCCGTCTGCGACTGATGACCAGGGCACAGATACTGGAAGATCTAAGTGCCATGCAGAAGGTTCTCTTCCCTGCTGACGCAGCACTTACCCAGGCATCTGTTTTGGAGCAGACATCTCCTGATTCCATGCTGGACGATCTCAGGTCCAAAATCACAGATACATTCCCGGAAATTCCTGATGTTGATTTCCAGGTCAAATATGTTCCGGAATCCATGCAGGATTATCTAAGTCCAGCTTTCTATATGATCCCTGCCATTGACAATCTAACGGAAAATGTCATCTACATTAACAACGGGCAGACCGCCTCAGGGCTGAATCTCTACACAACCCTTGCTCACGAAGGCTATCCCGGACATCTGTACCAGACCGTCTATTTTTCTGCTTCTGAGCCGGATCCTATTCGAAGCATTCTTGATTTTGGCGGATACGTTGAGGGCTGGGCCACCTATGCGGAAATGATGTCCTACTACCTTGCACCTCTCCCTAAGACTGAAGCATCCCTTCTCCAGAAAAACAATTCTGTCATTCTTGGACTTTATGCACTTGCAGACATGGGAATTCATTATGACGGCTGGTCTGTAACTGATACAGTCCGCTTTTTCAGCGATTACGGGATCAATGATCCAAATGCAGTACAGAGTGTCTACAAACTGATCATTGGAAGTCCTGCCAATTATCTGAAATACTATATTGGATACCTGAAATTTTATGAATTGAAAAAGGAGATGGCAGATGCCCTGGGAAATCAATTCTCCCAGAAAGAATTTCACAGGGCGGTACTGGATGTGGGACCGGCGCCATTTGAGATCGTATATGATGAGGTGGAAAAAAATTTATTAAATTGATCCTATTTCACACAAAATAAAACTATCCTGTGAGAATCCGAAACATTCCCACAGGATAGCCCATCAAACACATTTTATATAATTTACACTTGAATCTACAGATCCAGTTTCAGATCATTTTCCTTGATCCAGCCACATTTTCTCATCGGAATCGCAATCGCCCAGGAAAGCACTGCCGGAAGAATAAAACAGATCAGCACCAGACCTGCCCAGTCCATTCCGGTGATCGCAGCTTTGGTTCCTTCTGCAATATCATTTACCCAGCCAGTGTACACACCAATCTGTCCGACCAGTCCGCAGGTTCCCATTCCGGATGCCACTGCCGCACCGTTCATCTTCAAATGAAAGATACAGGTTGCGACCGGACCGGTAATTGCGGATGCCAGTGTCGGCGGAAGCCAGATTCTCGGGTTTCTCACAATGTTTCCCATCTGGAGCATCGAGGTTCCTATTCCCTGTGCAAAAAGACCACCCCATTTATTTTCCTTAAAACTCATAACCGCAAAACCAACCATCTGTGCACAGCAGCCGGCTACAGCAGCACCTCCTGCAAGCCCGGTAAGTGAAAGTGCCGCACAGATCGCTGCACTGCTGATTGGAAGTGTCAGCGCAATACCAACAATCACAGATACGATAATTCCCATGAAAAATGGCTGTAATTCAGTCGCCCACATGATCGCAGTTCCTACGGTACTTGCCGCTGCTCCGATCGCCGGTGCACATCCCAGTGAAAGCAGAACCCCCACACAGATCGTCACAAAAGGTGTCACAATAATATCTATTTTTGTTTCTTTTGAAACCAGTTTTCCAAATTCTGCTGCAAAAATCGTAACGACCAAAACCGCAAGAGGTCCTCCGGCACCCCCAAGTTCATTTGCTGCCATTCCGACTGCCGCCAGTGAAAACAATACAAGTGGCGGACACTGAAGTGCTACTCCGATCGAGATTGCCATCGCAGCTCCGGTTGCTCCTTTCGCATAACCGCCTACTGTTACAAGGATTCCTATACCAAGCTGTTCTCCGAGTGTGCTGATGATCGTACCGATCAGAAGCGATGCAAACAGTCCCTGCGCCATTGCACCAAGCGCATCGATTCCGTATCGCTTCGCTGAAAAGATAATATTTTTCTTTCTTAGAAACTCTTTCATAACTTTCTCCTGCTCCTGTCATTCTTTTAGTGTATAATCTACTGTCTTGTCACATGTGATTACTGTGCAATATTATCCACTGTTTTGCAGAATCCGTCAAGAAGATTTTATTTAAATCTCTTATCTTCGCAAAAGTATGATATAACTGATATGACTAAAAAGTAGGAGTGTACATTTTTTAACTGCACACTCCTGCTTTTTATTTCTTATTTTTATTCTTTATGAAAATATACATGATAAGCTTCCATATCTACTTTTGGAAGAGGGATCATCTTCATTCCATTCGCTTCAAACTGTAATTTTCCATCAACCCTATGAATTTCTTCTACTGCCGGTGCTGTAAGGAATTCTTTTTCCTCTGAAAGTGCCGCAAGAATATATGGCCCATATGCAAGATTGACAAATGCCGCATCAGACTTGTTATCCAACACACGGAATTCCATCGGAAGTTCCAGTCGGATCACATCTCCGGCTTTCGGATCTGCATCAATTACCAGATATCCATCATGAAGTGCTGTATTTGCAAGAACTTTTCCATTTACAGACACGTTAAAATCCTTCTGCCCCCATGCCGGAATATGGATTTTAAGAACTTTTTTCTGATCCTTTTGGCAACGGATTTCCATTACACCTTCTTCATCCACACTCTGAAGTTCAATCATCGTTTTTCCATTTTCGTCCGTCAGCACGGAATCTACAAGAAGGTTAATGTAAAGCGCATCTTCATCCTGCGCATAAATATTTTCCATATAACGGAATCTGCTCTCCATACCGGTTCCATGACAGCAGGAATTCTCTGAAAGGAAGAATTCTTTTCTGCCACCCGGACCAAGTGGAAGAAAATAAGTCGTTCCACCATCACATTTATGACTACTTGATGTCAGGATATGATTTCTCAGCGTATTATCATAATAATCCATCAGATTGCCGCTTCGCGTATATTCAAATAACTGACTGGTCAGGCGCAGCATATTATAACTTGCACAGCTTTCAGCAGCCTTATCCGTAAGATAAGAACACGTTGTATTTGCACGATGGAACATCTCAGTCTCACCAACCCCACCGATACAATATGTATGTCCACCAGTCACGATATTCCAGAAATTCTTTCCGATTTCCCAATAAATCTCATCACCAGTTGCCCGATACAGATCCATTGCACCGATAATCTGCGGAATATGCTGGTTTGCATGCATATCCTCCAATGTATCGCATTCTTCTTCCATCGGATAGAATAACTTTTCATTTTCAAAAAGTTTTGCAGCCTTCAGATGATTTTCTTTTCCGGTCAGCTCATAGACTTTTACCATTGTTCCAAGCATACCACCAAACTCACCTGCAATATACATTGCCCACATTTTATCCAGTGTTTCTTTTGGCAGACGGGAAAGTCTGTCATATACCCAGTCTCCCATCAAGTCCAAGATCTCTTTTGCCGTCTCATTTCCGGCAAGTACATGACAATCATATAATCCAGACATAATCTTATCCAAAGTATAATACGGAGCCCAGATTTCCGGATACTTGGTATATACTTCCAGAAGATCGAACTGTTCCTCTGAGTATGCACTTAAAAATCCTCTGTGATATTTGCCGGTTGCCGCAAATGCATCCTGGCACTTTTTCAGCTCTGCTACCATGTAATTGACTTTATCTAAAAATTTTAGATTGCCGGTTGCTGCAAATGCAAGTGCAATACCCGACAGATAATGTCCTGTCGTGTGCCCTTTCAGTTTACAGCTTTCCTCATCCCAACCGGTCATCGGAGGTGCCCCTTTTGTATCCAGTCCGGTCGCTTTGCGGAAATTATAAAGCATCTGGTCATCGTCAATTCCAAGAAGATATTCTTCCAGCTTCTGGTATTTATAATAAAGAGTTCCTTCTTTCAACCGAACCTGTCCAAGTGGAAAATAACCCACTTTTTTCTTCGGTCCTTTTACTGGTACTATTTCCTTTTTATAATGGATCTCTGCAGATGCTTCCTTTTCTGTTCCATCGATCACACCTGCAACTGCAACCACTTTTTCTTCTTTTGCCGGCTCATATGTATTCCATTTCACCGGCATTGTCATGCGGCGTCCATCTTCTGTATATACGATCACAACAGACGGAAGATGTGCTTCTTCACCGACCAGTGCATTAAGGACGACTTTACGTACTTCTTTTACGATATTTTCTTTTGCTTCCTGCAATACGGTCGCCACATATTCTCTTGACTCACTACATCCTTCATATGTTGCGGTAACCGTCAGTGTAACTTTACGGTTTCCCATACCATGCAGCGGACGATGTACCTTTCCTGTATTGTCAATAAATCTTTCTTCCCCTGTCTCCCAGGTAAATTGAGCACCGTATTTTCCATTCTCCGGGAGTGTAAGATCGTCATCTACTGTGCTCAGATTCCCAATATAAATTGCATCCAAATCTTTTTTAATAATTTCTGCTGCGTTCATGTTTTGCTCCTTTTCGTATAAAAATTGGATTCGAACCATCTATAGACTATATTCTATGTTTCTCTCCATTCTTTGTCAAGATTTTGCACATTTTTTGTTAATTGTAGTCATTTTTATTGTGCGATATATACATTTTTCAAAAAAATCTGAATACAACATTCGATAATTTTTATATACAACTTTTATTTATACAAGTGCCGCCAGCCACACACTCGCTGCAAGCCCTGCAAATGTTGCAATAAGTGCTCCGGCAAGAGTATACCTGGTTTTTTTCACCTTTGCTGACATAAAATACACAGACATCGTATAGAAAATCGTTTCCGTACACGCCATCGAAATTGAAGCGATCATTCCGTTTCTCGAATCCGTTCCAAATTCCTTATAGATATCAAGCAATAATCCCGTTGCGGCAGAGGACGAAAACATTTTCACAATCGTAAGCGGAACCAATGCCCCCGGAAATCCAATCTGCTCCGTCACATTTCCAATTATTTCCGATATAAATTCCAGAAAACCCGATGCACGCAAAATCCCCACTGCCGCCATCAATCCGATCAACGTCGGCATCAGCCGCACGACCGTCCAAAATCCACGCTTTGCTCCCTGAATAAAAGTATCATATACATTCACTCCTGCAAAAATTCCATATATAAGAATGGACAAAATCATAAAAGGGACTATAAAGTCAGATATGTATAAAAAAAGGCGCATAAAAACAGCTCCTGGCGAACCACTTTACTAAAAAGTATATTCGCCGGAGCTGTTATTCATTCCGTTTGCTTTATAAAGAAAACTTTTCTATTCCTCATCCGCATACTTCGCAAACCGCTTCTCATTCTGATGGATCACATAATAATACATCACGATCAGCAACGCACTTGCCAGGATCCATGCCGCCGGACTTGCCATGCATACTCCAAAGTAACTCTTCTGCCCTGCCGCGATCATGGCAACAACGCCCCTGCCAACCAACTCAGCCACACCAGCCATCATCGGGAGCAGTCCATATCCCATTCCCTGGATTCCATTCCGGTAAACATTTACAACGGTAAGCGGAATAAAGAAAGTACCGACGCATTTCAGGTAAATATCCACGGAATGCATAATTTCTGTCAGATCCCCAGACAGGAACAGATACGTCATATATTTCCCAACCGTCATAATGATCGCCGCAACTACGACTGAATAGATACTTCCCATGATCGTAATTGACCTAAATCCCTGACGGATCCTTTTGATCTTACCTGCTCCAATATTCTGTGCGCAATAGGTTGCCATCGTGGTTCCCATCGCAACATATGCCTGCGTCACGATCTGCTCGATCTTATTCGCTGCGGTAAATGCTGCTACCTGTGTGGAGCCAAGCAGATTCAGGGCAGTCTGTACCATCATGGTTCCGATCGCTGTGATCGAATATTGAAGAGCCATCGGGATTCCGACTGCAAGCTGGATCTTCAGCAGATGTCCGCTCGGACGCCAGTCCTCCTTATGTAAATGCAGGATCGGAACCGCCTTCACAATATATACCAGACACAGGATTCCCGAAATCCCCTGCGAAATCACGGTCGCCCATGCCGCACCGGCTGCGCCCATGTGAAACGCAATGATAAATACCATATCCAGCACAATGTTGAGCAACGCCGCAAGAATCAGGAAATATAACGGAACCTTGCTGTTACCAAGTGCCCGCAAGACACTGGATAAAAAGTTATATAGCATCTGCGCCGCAATTCCACCACAGATTACCATAATATACGCATAGGCATCCTTGAAAATATCATCCGGTGTCTTCATAATCCCAAGAAGCGGTTTCATTGCCATCATTCCGAGCACAGTCATAATAAGAGACATAATAATCGCCAGAATCGCGGCATTTCCTACAGTCTTGCGCATTGCTTTCATATCACCCGCGCCAAATTTCTGTGCCGTAAGTACGGTAAATCCTGCCGTCATTCCCAGTATAAATCCATTGATCAGAAACATGATCGTTCCCGTACTTCCAACAGCCGCAAGTGCTTTGGTTCCCACGAACTTTCCTACGATAATCGTATCTGCCATACTGTAGAACTGCTGAAATACATTTCCAATGAAGATCGGCAGTGTGAAATTAAAAATAATTTTTCCCGGATTCCCGGTCGTCAAATCTTTCTGTAATGTTTTCATATATTCCCTCTGTTTATCTTATTAACATTTTACCTTTCGTCATTATAGAAAAATGTATCTTAAATTGCAATTGTCGTTTTCACGAAATTTCCCCTGTTTCACAAAGTATTTCCCGTTTATTTGACGGAATCTTTGACACCCCAGATTCTATCCTCTATAATAGTTTATATAGAAAAAAATTATCATTTTCAGGAGGCATTGATATGAAACCACTGCCCTTTATCATGCAATATGTCAGGCGATACAAATATCGCTATATTGCCGGAATCCTTACTCTTTTTGCTGTAGATGCGGCAAGTGTATTTATTCCAAAACTGACCGGTATCATTACCGATGGTCTTACCGCGCGCAGCATTACCTGGAGTTCCATTCGTACCTGTCTTCTTGGGATCTTTCTGATTGGTCTTCTGCTTGCAGTCGGCCGTTTTTTGTGGCGTTATTTTCTTTTTGGAACCGCACGTATTATCGAGCGTGAACTGCGTAATGAAATGTTTTCCCATCTGGAAACTATGGATGTGGAATACTACAACAGCCACAAAACAGGTGATCTGATGACCCGGTTTACCAGTGACTTAAATGCGGTCCGCATGGCACTTGGCCCTGCTGTCATCTGCATCTTTGATTCCGTAGTCATGACGCTCCTGGTCGTCTGCCAGATGATGTATTATGTCAATATAAAACTGACCCTTCTGGCACTGATCCCGATGGTCATCATCTGCCTCGGCTATATGCATTACGGAAAGGTACTGGATGACCTCTACACCGAACGTCAGGACAGTGTTTCCAATCTTGCCGACTTTGTACAGGAAAGCTTCTCCGGGATCCGTGTGATCAAGGCCTTTGTTCGCAAGCAGGCAGAAATCCTTTCTTTTTCCAAAAAGAACCAGGATACCATGGATAAAAGTATGCGCATCGCAAAGCTGGAAGCCATCCTGATCCCGCTTCTGGATGTGATCATCGGATTTTCCAGTCTTGCCTCACTCCTTTATGGGGGATACCTCGCCCTGATCGGACAGATTACACTCGGACGCTTCGTAGCTTTCAATCAGTATGTCAATATGCTGGTATGGCCGATGCTCGCCTGTTCCGAAGCTGCCGTCATGTTTTCCCAGGGAACTGCATCCATCCGCCGTGTACAGGAAATCCTGGAAGCACAGACAAATGTAAAAGATACTGCTTCTGTCACAACTTTAGATACCCTGCACGGGGATATCCGTTTTGATCACCTGACCTTTACGCACCTTGGAAATACTTCTCCGGTACTGCATGATATCAATCTGGACATCCCATCCGGGACAACCCTTGCCATCATCGGGCGCACCGGCAACGGAAAGTCCACTCTGGTCAATCTCCTGCTCCGGCTTTACAACACCGAGCCAGGCATGATTTATCTGGATGGCCATGATATCAACACAATTCCGCTGAAAACTCTGCGTGAGAATATTGCTTATGTACCACAGGATAATTTTCTTTTTTCCGATACTCTGAAAGCAAATATTGCATTCGGTACAAAATCACAGGATATGAGCCGTATTATCGCCGCAGCAAAATCAGCCTGCATTCACGATAATATTGCAAATTTTCCGGACAACTATGATACGATCGTCGGCGAACGTGGCGTTACGCTTTCCGGCGGTCAGAAACAGCGCAGCTCCATCGCCCGCGCCCTGATAAAAAATGCACCGATCCTGATCCTTGATGACTCCCTTTCCGCTGTCGACACCGATACAGAAGAACATATCCTACATAATCTCAGGGACGATCGTAAAGGAAAAACAACAATCCTGATTGCACACCGAATTTCCACGGTACAGCATGCCGATTTGATCATGGTACTTGAAAATGGGGAAATGAAAGAGCTTGGAACACACACCGAACTGATTCAGAAAAATGGTATTTATAAAGATATGTTTGAAAAGCAACAGTTGGAAGCTTCCATTGGAGAACAGGAGGTAGCCATAAGATGAAACGACTTTTAAGTTATCTAAAACCGCATAAATGGGTAATGACCCTGGCAACTGTCCTGGTTCTCTTTATCATTGCTGTGGAACTTTACCGCCCGATTATCGTCGGAAATGCAATCGACCAGTATATCAACGGTTATTATCATCCGTATGTAGAAGCCGACGTTTCTGCTTCGGACGCTGTAAACTGGAACGGTCTTGTACTGTCGCGCGACCAGGCAGTATCTAAGGCGGATTCTGCTTCCTTTTATCAGATTTTTCTCTGGAAGGATCACTATTACATGGCAGAAAATCTCACCCGCGCTGAATGTACTGCACTACAAAATGCCGATACATCTGTTTTAAAAAATTATGTCAGAGAAGGTGCACAGAAGCTTACTTCCAATGATCTGAAGGTTTTAAGACAAAATGATTTTAAGGGGATCTTAAAAGCCGGAATCCTGTTTCTTCTGCTGCTTTTTAGCGGATTTTTCCTGAACCTTGCCGACACCTGGCTTTTACAGAAGATGGGGCAGCAGATCGTGTACAAACTGCGTGAAGAAACATTTACACATATACACAGCCTGTCACTTTCTTTTTTCAATACAACACCGGTTGGCAAGCTCGTAACACGTGTATCTAACGATACTGAAGCAGTCAACGAACTGTTTTCCACCATTCTTGTGAAACTTTTTAAAAACGTTGTTAAGATTATTGGTTACGCTGTTGTCATGCTCTCAATTAATGTGAAAATGGCAGGTATATCCTTCCTGCTTTTACCTCTGGTTGCAATCCTGACTTTTGTTTTCCGGCATCTCTCCAGAAAAGCTTACCAGATCACAAGAAATAAAATCACAGAGCTGAACACCTTCCTGTCCGAACATATTTCCGGTATGAAGCTGATCCAGATCTTTGCACGCGAAAAAGAGAAATACAGTGAATTTGAAGGCAAATCTATGGAACTGTACCGTGCCAATTTCCGCGAGATCATGACTTTTGCGATCTTCCGGCCTTCAATCTATCTGGTTTCGGTTATTGCCATGATCCTTGTTATCCGTACCGGAAGCCTTTCTGTGTTAAATGGAAGTCTTTCTCTCGGAACCCTGTTCGTGTTTATTACCTACATCAGCTCCTTTTTTGAGCCAATCCAGGAGCTTTCCGAACAGCTTGGAACCCTGCAGTCTTCCATTGCTTCCGCAGAAAAGATTTTCAGTGTTCTTGATGTAAAACCAGAAATCGTATCTCCGACCGATCCGGCTCCGGTCAATATTCTTGGTGAAATTGAATTCCGCCATGTCTGGTTTGCCTACGAAGAGGAAAATTATATTTTAAAAGATGTAAGTTTTGTAATCCATCCGGGTGAAAAGGCTGCTTTTGTCGGTGCTACCGGAGCAGGAAAATCTACAATTTTAAATCTGATCGGAAGATATTTTGATATTCAGAAGGGACAGATCCTGATTGATGGGATTGATATTCATGAAATTGATCTGGATGTACTCCGCGGTGCGATTGGTCAGGTTCAGCAGGATGTCTTCATCTTCACCGGAGACATCAAAAGTAATATCTCGCTGAATAATGAAGCAATCTCACCGGACGATGTCAGACGGGCTGCCGAAATTGTAAATGCAGATCCATTTATTCAGAAACTGCCACACGGATATGATGAGCCGGTCACAGAGCGCGGTAGTACTCTATCTGCCGGGCAGCGCCAGCTTTTGTCCTTCGCACGGACACTTGCTTATGATCCGAAGATCCTTGTTCTCGATGAAGCAACTGCCAACATCGATACAGAAACCGAAACACTGATCACACAGGCACTTGCACGACTGATGGATGGACTACGATCATGGTCGCGCACCGGCTTTCTACGATCCAGCATGCAGATAAAATTATTGTGATGCATCACGGGGAAATAAAAGAATCCGGAACCCACCAGGAGCTGCTGGCGAAGGATGGGTTGTATAAGAAATTGTACGAATTGCAGTTGATGGATTAGACAATTCTGTCATTTTATTTTATATTGATTTTCTTCTTTATGTTTGTTACCATAAGTTCAAGGTGCTATTTCACACTGACGTGAATGGCGGTTCGCTTTGTGCGGAGGGTTCATAGCTCCGATTACATAGATCATCTCTTAATTGAGAAATCTTGGAAAGGAGAACTAGCTTATGCTGACCATTACTGACCTTATTGCAGTGATTTCACTGTGTGCGACTTTTTACAGTCTTGGGTATGTGCGTGGAAAGCATGATTCCAAGACGCAAAAATAACCGCCCATCGTCCTGAGAAAACATGAGCGGTTATTTTTAATAACCAAATAATATCAGGCGAACCGTCATCGGTAGCACCTTTTCTATTTATTATACTAGCATCTTTACACTTTTATGTCAATTTTCTTTACAAGATTTCTTTCGCCCTATGGCATGCAACGGAATGTCCTTTGGCTTTCTTCTGCCTCTTTCTCTTCCATTCCGGATTTTTCAAGAGATTCATTGATAATTTCTATCCTGTATTGCTAATAGGTATTCTCTATGATTTTATAGTATTTTAGAATCTGCTCTGTTTTTTAATAGTACATTTAAACAAGACGTGCAAAAAAACGAGGCTCTACATCAATCGTAAAACCTCGTTCCTGTTTTCTACTATTATTTTATTTTCAAAATATTCTTTACGACAACATCATCCGGTCATTCGCAAACTCGCCGCCGCTGACTTCTTCAAACTTCGCCAGCAGATCTGCAACCTTCAGATTCTTTTTCTCTTCTCCTGATACATCGTAGATAATTTTTCCTTCATGCATCATGATCAGGCGATTGCCGTGCGCGATGGCATCTTTCATATTATGTGTTACCATCATTGCAGTAAGCTGATGCTCCTGAATGATCTTATCGGAGATGGCAAGTACCTTCGCTGCAGTTTTCGGGTCAAGTGCTGCAGTATGCTCGTCCAGAAGTAAAAGCTTTGGCTTTTTAAGAGACGCCATCAAAAGAGTGATCGCCTGTCGCTGTCCACCAGAAAGAAGTCCGACTTTACTGCTCAGACGGTCTTCCAGTCCAAGATCAAGTTCTTTCAGGGCTTCTTTATAGCGCTCCCGCTCTTTTTTCGTAATGCCCCATCCAAGACCTCTGCGCTCGCCACGTCTGGCTGCGATCGCCATATTTTCTTCAATCGACATGGTTGCCGCAGTTCCAGTCATCGGATCCTGGAAAACTCTTCCCAGATAAAGTGCTCTTTTATGCTCTGAAAGCTTTGTAATATCCACTCCGTCAATGATGATCTTTCCTTCGTCTACAGACCACACTCCTGCGATCGCATTCAGTGTGGTGGATTTTCCTGCACCATTTCCACCGATGATAGTCACGAAATCACCCGGATTGAGGTTCAGATTCACTCCGTTAAGTGCGACCTTTTCGTTGATCGTTCCCGGATTAAAGGTTTTATGAATATTCTGGATTTCCAACATATATCCCATTATGCAGTCCTCCGTTTCTTTGTAAAATATTTACCCTTCATGTACGGAACTGCAAGGAAGCATGCAACCACTACCGCTGAGAACAGTTTCATATAATCAGAAGGCATCTTCAGCCACAATACCAGTGCGATTACAATATAGTAAATAATCGCTCCGATAAAGATTGCTCCCAGTGTAAATGCAAAGGCTGCTTTTCTGCCTGCACAGAATTTTGCAAAAATAACTTCGCTGATGATAACGGCTGCAAGTCCGATTACAATGGCACCTCGTCCCATATTAACATCGGCTGCTCCCTGGTACTGTGCGTAAATCCCACCGGAAAGTCCCACAAGTCCGTTGGAGATCATAAGCGCCAGAACCTTTGTAAAGCCTGTATTGATTCCCTGTGCACTTGCCATCTGCGGGTTACATCCGGTTGCACGGATCGATGCACCAAGCTCAGTTCCAAAGAACCAGTAAATAATTGCGATCAGGATAAGTGCTGCCACGATCAGCTTTACAAAAAACAATTCACTTCCTTCGCCGGTCACATAACGAAGCGATGCAACCAATTTATACTGCATAACATTGACTGCCTGATTGGATTTTCCCATGATTCCGAGATTCACCGAGTAAAGTCCGATCTGCGTCAGAATACTGGCCAGAATGCCCGGAATTCCAAAAAACGTATGTAAAATACCTGTCACAAATCCGGCTGCCATACCTGCCAGAAATGCGAAAAGAAGTGCCAGTGCCGGATTCATACCGCCGCGGATCAGCATAACAGCGACCGCTCCGCCTGTCGCCAGTGATCCATCAACCGTCAGATCCGCAAAATCCAGAATGCGGAAGGTGATATAAACGCCAAGCGCCATAATTCCCCAGATGATCCCCTGCGCTACATTTCCCGGAAGTGCACGCACAAGAGACATCGGATCTAAAGCTGCTAAATACATTGTTCTTGCCTCTTTCTATACTGATTATTCCTCAATTGCTTCGTAATCGTCCGGAACAGTGATTCCGAGTTCGTCACAAATTGTTTTGTTATACATCTTTGTAACATTCGGTGCACTTTCAATATCCATGGTTGAGATATCTTTTCCATTTACGAGGATTTCGTAAGCCATTTCACCTGCTCTGTATCCGATGTCATAGTAGCTGATAGAAAGAGTTGCAATACCACAGCCTTCACAGATTCCCTGTTCACCTGCGATTACCGGTACTTTTGCCGGAAGACAGATATTGTTGATAATCTCTGTATTAGATGCCATTGTATTATCGGTTGGGATGTAAAGTGCGTCGCACTCATCTACTGCGCTTGTTACTACAGACTGGATTTCATTAGAGTCTGCTGCTGTGTATTCTTTATATTTGATTCCATCTTTGTCGAGTGCTTCTTCGAACTTCTTCGCCTGATATGCTGAGTTCGGTTCTGCTGAACAGTAGAGGATTCCTACTGTTTTTGCATCCGGAAGGAGTTCTTTAAGCATTGCTTCCTGTTCATCGATCGGTGCAAGGTCACAGGTTCCTGAAATGTTCATACCTGTTGATCCTGTCCAGTCAGAAATATCAAGAGCAGTTGCATAATCTGTAACAGATGTTCCAAGAATCGGGATCGTGCTTGTTGCAGCTGCTGCACACTGAAGAGCAGTTGTTGCATTTGCAAGGATCAAGTCATCATTATCTGCCACAAAATTGTTTACGATGGTTGCGCAGTTTGCCTGTTCGCCCTGTCCGTTCTGAAGATCGAACTTCACTTTGTCTTTTCCGAATTTTTCTTCACAGGCTTCTTCAAATCCTTTGGTTGCCTCGTCAAGAGCTGCATGCTCAAGCTGCTGGCAGATACCGATCTTATATACCTTGTCTGATGAATCCTTTGAAGAAGATTCTTTGTCTGATGAACTTCCGCCACAGGCAGCCAGTGCCAGTGTCATTGCTGCAGTAAGTGATACTGCTAAAATTTTTCTTGCTTTCATAATAACATACCTCCATCTATGTTCTTTTCGAACAAACTTTTTCCGTTTTGGCTTTACGGCTTTAAACTTTAGCGGTTTAAACTTCAATGGTTTAAAGCTTTGCCGTGATATTGATTATAGCGTTTTTTTGTACTTTAGTCAAGGTATGTTACAAAAAGCTACAGAAATTCTAGCTTTTCCGGTCCATTATCCTGCAAAACAAAATCGCCGCTCCGGTACTGACCGCCGTTGCCACAATCCCAGGTCCAACAACCGCTGTCGGATTCACGCTTCCGTACTGGCTCCGGTAGGCGATCACCGCCACCGGGATCAGCTGCAGTGAAGAAATATTTACGATCAGGAAGGTACACATCTCATTGCTTGCAACGCCTCTTTTTCTTACCGGTCCTGCTGCTTTTCCAAGGCGGCGGTCTTCTTCCAGCTTCTGAAGCTCTTCCATTGCTTCAAGGCCTGCCGGAGTTGCCGCCCAGCCAAGTCCGAGGATATTTGCAATGATGTTTGCCGCGATTGGTTTTTCTGCCGGATGATCTTTTGGAAGTTCTGGAAAGAGGAAATGGATCAGAGGGGAAAGACAGTCAGCTGCCGTTTTCAGAATGCCGGATTTTTCTGCGATTTCCATGAGTCCGGTCCAGAAGGACATGACGCCCATCATGGTAATACAGAGTGTGACAGCTTCTTTAGAGGAATCTAAGGCGGCGATTGTGATATCCGACATTTTTCCGGAGAAAGCGGCAAAAAGGATGCCAATAAGAATCATTCCCGACCACAGGTAGTTGAGCATTTTTTCTCCTTTCTTGGATGGGGAAGAGTGTTGGAGAGGGGACGCCGGGTGGAAAATAAATTGTGTTCAAATTCAAGTTGTGCAAACCATTCCGACGAACCTCTTAGGGCGGGAATCGTGTTCAGCAATGGCTTCCACGATTCCTGAGTTTCGTCTCCATTGCACAAAAAATTGAATTTGAACACAATTTATTTTCCACCCGGCTGACATTCTACAAGTCATACTTTTCCGCCAAACTATAAATGGGGAGTAGAAAAGCCTGCTCTTTGAGATTGCATCTCAAAGTTGCAGGCTTTTGCTGCGGTTTTCGATACATTTATATGTAGAAAACCATTTCTTTATTCAATTATTTTTCTCAGGATGTTCTTTTTTGTATAACTCTTTCATTCGATTAATTTCTTCTACAGTATATTCTTCTACCTCTGTTTTTGTCACTCTCTTAATATGTTGTTTTTTCAAACGCAAATACACATATTCCCGGAAGAGGGTATAGAGTACGGACACTAATGGGATGAAGATGAGCATTCCTACGATTCCCAGAAGGTTACCGCCGATGGTGACTGCAGCGAGGACCCAGATGGAGGGAAGCCCTACGGAGTTGCCGACTACGTGTGGGTAGATCAGGTTACCTTCGATCTGCTGGAGGATCAGAAATACAAGGATGAAAAGGATTGCCTGTTTCGGGCTCACCATGAAGATCAGGAGGCCGCCAAGTACGCAGCCGATGAAGGCTCCAAAGATTGGGATCAGGGCTGTGAAGGATATGATGATTCCAATCAGCAGTGCATACGGCATTTTCAGTATACTTAATGTAATTACAAACATACTTCCGAGGATGACTGCTTCCAGGCACTGTCCGGTAAGGAAGTTTGCGAAGGTACGGTAGGTCAGGGAACAGACTTCAAGAATCACTTCTGCTTTTCGTTTTGGAATAAACGCGAAAAACACTTTTCTCACCTGCACATGCAGTTTTTCTTTCTGGAAAAGAATATAGCAGGCAAAGGAAAAGGCAATAAAAAATGTAGTAACTCCACTGACGATGGATCCAACTGCTGTCATCGTTGTATTCATAAAATTTCCCGCACCATTTCCGAGAATACTCATCCCCCACTGGATTGCCTTATTCGGATTGAACTCCACCTGGTTCACAAGATCCATGATTTCCCGGTTATTGTGCGTAAATTCCCGTACCCAGCTCTGCATCTGCGGAATAAAATCTGCAATACTGTTCATCAGACTTCCAATTGTTGCCGTAAGCTGCGGAATCAGACCGAACATAACAAGCACAATCACCCCCACTACCAGTACGATCGTAAGAAGAAGACTGATCGGTCTTGCAAGCTTTCCTGCCGCCTTACTTCCTTTCTCTTTTGCCTTTCCAAATAATTTTTTCTCCAGAAAGCTCATCGGAACATTGATCACAAACGCGATCGCACCGCCAAGAGCGAAGGGAAAAATAATCCCCCATACCGCCTTGATCACGCCAAGAACCACATCAAATTTCCACAATGCAACTACGATCAGCGCTGTAAATACGATCAATTCCCGGATTTTTTTTATAGATAATTTACTAAAATCCACTATTTTCTCCATTCTACTACAATATATTTATGGTTAATCCCCTTACAACCAGTAAGCATTTTCCCATATTGTTACTCAGATAATTTTCCACGTACCCACTTCAGAAGCTGTATGATTGGAAAACAGGCAAATGCATACAGGTAGACAGTCCCAAGCTGTTCAAAGTTCAATGTTTCTACTTTGAACACCTGATGCAGCCCCGGAATTGTAAGTACAGCCGTGATCAGAATTGCGCCCAGTGCAAATGCGCCCTGCATCCATTTATTATTGAAAAACCGTTTGGTAAAAATCACCGGATGATCTGATTTACAGTTATATCCGTGAAACAGCCGTGCAAGACAGAGCGTTCCAAATGCATAAGTACTTCCAAGAAGTGCACCGTCCTGATGATATCCTGTCAGAAAACTGATCATCGTCATTACACCGATCACCAGTCCTTCCAGACCAATCTTTGACAGGAAATCTTTTGTCAGGATCGACTCGTCTGCCGGTCTTGGCTTCTCATTCATCACATCACTGGTATGCGGTTCTACTCCCAGTGCAATTGCCGGGAGACTATCAGTCAGCAGGTTGATAAAAAGCAGATGAACCGGTGCAAACGGAACCGGAAGTCCTGCGATCGATGCATATAAAACAGCGAGAATTGCACCGAAGTTTCCCGATAACAGAAACTGGATCGCATACTTGATATTACGGTATAAGTTTCGTCCGTTTTCCACTGCTTTTACAATTGTGGCAAAATTATCGTCTGTAAGTACCATCGCCGCTGCATCTTTGGCAACTTCTGTTCCGGTTACTCCCATTGCAACACCTATATCTGCCTGCTTAAGAGCCGGTGCATCGTTGACACCGTCACCGGTCATCGATACAATATTTCCGCGCTCTTGCCATGCACGGACGATCCGGATCTTATGTTCCGGCGAAACCCTTGCATAGACAGAAATCTTCGGGACAAATCCCCGCAACTCCTCGTCACTCATATTTTCAATCTCCACGCCCTCACAGGCTTCGGATAAATCCTTTAAAATGCCGATCCGTTTTGCGATCGCTGCTGCCGTGATCTTATGGTCTCCCGTGATCATCACCGGACGGATGCCTGCTTTGATACATTCTTCTACTGCCGCTTTTGACTCTTCCCTCGGCGGATCCATCATCGCGATCATTCCGAGAAATACCAGATGGTCCTCATCCTCTGCGGTCAGCAGATGTTCTTCCGGAATCTCCCGGAAAGTAAATGCCAGCACTCGAAGACCTTCCATTGAAAATTCCTGATTCTGACTCTGAATCTTTTCTTTATCTTCTTTTGTAATCTCCCTTATTCCATTTTCTGTCCAGATCTGGTCTGTCAGATCCAGGAGACGGTCAACCGCACCTTTGACGATCATCCGGTTTTCGCCGTCTATCCGGTGAAGCGTCGACATCATTTTCCGGTCACTGTCAAATGGAATCTCATCTTCTCTTGGATAACTTTCTCTTACTTCTGCAGCTTCCACTCCATAGCGGCTTCCCAGATTGATCAGCGCTGTCTCTGTCGGATCTCCGATTTCCACTCCATTTTCATTGGTAGAATCGTTACATAAAATGCTGCAATCAAGCAGAAATCTCTGTGCCGGATCTGCCATATCGATCTCATCTGCCCGGATTCTTCTGCCTTCTATATAATAATCTTCAACAGTCATCTTATTCTGCGTGAGAGTTCCGGTTTTATCCGAACAGATCACGGAGACACTTCCAAGACCTTCTACCGCCTGCAGTTTTCGAATGATTGCATGCTCCTTGGCCATCTTCTGCGTTCCGAAAGAAAGGACGATTGTTACAATTGAACTTAATGCCTCCGGGATTGCTGCAACCGCAAGTGCTACTGCAAACATAAACGCGCTTCCGATATTTTCTCCACGAAATACACTGATTCCAAATAAGATTCCGCAAAATACCAGGATCAGAACCGAAAGCTTCTTTCCGAACTCTTCCAGATTCACCTGAAGCGGAGTCTGCTTTTCAGATGTTGATTTCAAAAGTCCGGCAATCTTTCCGACTTCTGTCTGCATACCTACACTTGTCACAACGGCTCTTCCACGTCCGTAAGTAACAAAGCTTCCCGAAAATAACATATTGTTCCGGTCACCAAGCGGCACTTCCTCTTCGATTTCATCCAGGCTCTTCTCAACTGCAAGACTCTCCCCGGTCAGTGCACTTTCATCGATCTTCAGACTTGCGTTCTCGATCAGTCGTCCGTCTGCCGGAACATAATCCCCGGCTTCCAGAAGGATCACATCTCCAACTACCAGTTCTCTTGCCGGAATCGGTGTCACCGTACCATTCCTGAGAACCTTCGCCTCCGGTCCTGAAAGCTTTTTCAGGCTCTGAAGCGACTGCTCTGCTTTTACCGTCTGCACGGTTCCCAAAATCGCATTCATTGTAATGACGATCACAATAACTGCCGCACTTTCTGCGTCTCCTAAAATTCCTGAAATAATCGCCGATGCAATCAGGATAATCACCAGGAAATCCTTGTACTGCTCCATAAAAATCTGCAGCACACTTTTTTTCTTTCCCTCCGCGAGCTCATTCCATCCACATTTTTCACGGGACTTTTCCACTTCTTTTATCGTAAGTCCCTCTTCTCTGCTTCCCATCTGTCCAAGCACTTCTTTTACCGATGACTGATAAATTTCTTTCATCCTTTCCGCCTCCTGTTTCTGAGTATTCACATTCCTGAATTTCTTATGCAACGAAGCTCTCTTTCGATAAAAATGTACAAAAAAAGAAACCCTTATTGCACAACAAATAATGCAATAAAAGTCTCACCATTTTCTTGTGGTACCGGATGCTTCCACCGTACTGACGACACCACAAACGCGGATTCCCTTGCGTAGGTTACTCCCCTTTATTAACGTAACTATATACCACGAATAGCCCGATTGTCAAGAAAATTTTAACCGGAGTCTCCAAAATCGGAAACTCCGGCAAATAATTTCACATCTTAGTTTGTAATTGTCTTTTCTGTCTCTTTGTCGAACACATGGATCTTTTCAGCATCGAATGCGAATGTAACTGTATCCCCTGTTCTTGCTGTTGTTCTAGAATCAACACGGGCTGTCATTGTAGCTCCTTCATAATCAAAGTGGAGATAAACTTCAGCACCAAGCATTTCATATACACGGATCTTAGCCTGAATAACTGTATTCGGTGAAGATGTGATAAACATCTGCTCATCATGTACATCTTCCGGACGGATTCCAAGGACAACAGTCTTTCCTTCATATCCTCCATCGATAAGTTTCTTTGCTTTTGCCGGTGGAAGTTCAATATCAGCCGGTCCAACTTTGAGGACAACTTTGTCACCCTTCTTCTGGCATACAGCATCAAGGAAGTTCATCTGTGGTGATCCGATGAATCCTGCAACGAAGAGGTTGCATGGGGTATCATAAAGTACCTGTGGTGTATCTACCTGCTGAACAACACCTGCGTTCATAACTACGATTCTGGTTCCCAGTGTCATAGCTTCTGTCTGGTCATGTGTTACGTAGATGATTGTTGTACCAAGTCTCTGATGAAGTTTGGAAATCTCGATACGCATCTGTCCACGAAGTTTAGCATCCAGGTTGGAAAGTGGCTCATCCATAAGGAATACCTTCGGGTTACGAACGATTGCACGTCCCATAGCAACACGCTGTCTCTGTCCACCTGAAAGAGCTTTTGGTTTACGGTCAAGCAGTGGTTCAAGGTCAAGGATCTTAGCTGCTTCACGAACCATCTTATCAATCTCCGGTTTCGGAACTTTTCTTAATTTAAGTCCGAATGCCATGTTATCATATACAGTCATATGTGGGTACAGAGCATAGTTCTGGAATACCATCGCGATATCTCTGTCTTTTGGTTCTACATCATTTACCACTTTGTCACCGATCTTGAGTTCACCGCTTGTGATCTCTTCCAGACCTGCGATCATACGAAGTGTGGTAGATTTACCACATCCAGATGGTCCTACAAAAATGATAAATTCTTTATCTTCAATTTCAAGGTTGAAATCTTTAACTGCTTCAAATCCGTTCGGATATGTTTTGTTAATATGCTTTAATGATAAGCTTGCCATTTATTTTTCCTCCTAAATCTTTGTGCGATTCTTACACACTGTCGCTGTTCTTGTTTCTGAAATAAAGTATATCTGTTTTTACATCGTCGGTCTATGACCGGGTTGAACAAAGAT
>OLQQ01000308.1_pt1 | contig 28512 bp, 28 predicted proteins | sample 1672041 | NCBI WGS metagenome assembly OLQQ01 (sample SAMEA3136639, study PRJEB25190) | human gut metagenome
TAGAGCACGCGGTTCATACCCGCGGTGTCGAGGGTTCGAATCCCCCTCTCGCTACTTGTGAAACCCTTGAGAAATCAAGGGTTCTTTTGGCTTTATGTACAGTATGATGATATGGCTGTTATGTCAAAATCGTGTCTTGAAATCCACAGAGATTTGTGAGAAAATGAGATTACCTAAGAGCTTGTTTTGGGCTCTGAAAGTAAATAAAACAGTAATGGATAGAAGAAAGATAAGGAAAAAACAATGATAGAGTTTAATAAACCACCTTTTATTGGAACAGAACTGGAATACATCCGCCAGGCGGCAGAGGAAAACAACAAGCTGTGCGGCGACGGTCCTTTTACGAAGAAATGTTCTGCCTGGATGCAGGACAATTTCAACGTAAAACATGCGATTCTTACGACATCCTGCACCCATGCACTGGAAATGGCAGCTTACCTGTCTGAGATTCAGCCGGGCGACGAAGTGATCATGCCGTCCTACACGTTTGTTTCCACTGCAGATGCCTTCGTTCTGCGCGGAGCAAAAATCGTCTACGTGGATATCCGTCCGGATACGATGAACATCGACGAGACCAAGATTGAGGATGCCATCACCGAAAAAACAAAAGCGATTGTTCCGGTTCACTATGCGGGCGTTGCCTGTGAAATGGATACCATCATGGATATTGCAAAACGCCATAACCTGAAGGTTGTAGAGGATGCGGCACAGGGCGTGAGCGCGTACTACAAGGGAAAAGCTCTTGGAACGATCGGCGATTTTGGCTGCTACAGCTTCCATGAGACGAAAAACTATACGATGGGAGAGGGCGGCGCGCTGCTGTTCCAGGATGAGAATTATCTGGAAAAAGCAGAGATCCTTCGTGAAAAGGGAACGAACCGCAGCAAGTTTTTCCGCGGACAGATCGACAAATATACTTGGATCGACTACGGTTCCTCCTATCTACCGAGCGATATGAATGCGGCTTACCTGCTTGCAGAACTCGAGGAACATGAGAAAATCGACAGAAAGCGGATGGCCATCTACAACTATTACCATGAGCAGCTCCGTCCGCTGGCTGAGGCCGGAAAGATCGAGCAGCCGGTTGTGCCGGAAGGCTGTGTACATAATGCACATATGTACTTCATCAAGGCAAGAAATCTGGAAGTGCGTACAAAACTGATCAAGTATATGAAAGAGCGCGGTGTGATGTGTGTCTTCCATTACGTTCCGCTCCATACCTCCCCGGCCGGACAGAAGTTCGGTGTTTTCCACGGAGAGGACAAATACACAACAAAAGAGAGCGAGCGCCTGATGCGTCTGCCGATGTTCTACGGCCTGTCTGAACAGGATATGGCATATGTCGTAGAGTGCCTCATGGACTTTAAAGAGTGGTAACATTTCATGTATGAGAAGTTTTTAAACTACTTTACGGACTATATTTTCGTGAAGGATGAGCCGCAGAAAGCCGATGTGATTTTTGTGCCGGGAAACGGATATCCGCAGATGGCGGCGCACGCGGCAGAACTCTGGAAAGAAGGATTTGCGCCGTATGTGCTTCCGTCGGGAAGATACAGTACTGTGCTCGGGCATTTCGCCGGTGTACAGGATCTTGCGGAGCAGTACGGCGGGAACTATGAAACCGAGTGGGAGTTTCTGCGGACGGTACTGCAGAAAAACGGCGTGCCGGAGAAAGCGGTTCTGCGCGAAGACAAGGCGACGTATACGTATGAAAATGCACTGCGGTCACGGGAAGTGACAGATGCGGCGGGCATCGAGGTAAAAAAAGCGATCCTCTGCTGCCGAAATCTCCATGCGAGACGGTGTATTCTGTATTACCAGCTTGTCTACCCGGAGACAGAGTTTTTTGTCTGTCCTTCGGATATTGAGTTCACCAGAGAAAACTGGCATACAAAGGGTGAATGGATCGACCAGGTGTTAGGAGAAATGGAGCGCTGCGGCGGTCAGTTCCACAAGATTCTGCGGGAACTGCCGGCGGATTCTGAATTTTAACACCAGTAGACAAGAAGTCCCCCGCTTCTAAAGCGGTGGGATGAATTGTTAAAAGAAACATAACGGCAGTGGTAGGCGGAGAGAAATCGGTATCCTCCACTGACATGAGGAAAGTCACAGTCGAACTATTCTCGATATGTCAGACTCCGTGAAAATACCGACTGTAAGTTGAAACGAAAAGATTTATAAAAAAGAGCGGAAATTGTGGTAAAATTGCGGCTCGTATGGTATACTATCGTTAAGTTAAGTTTCTAATCTAAAGCAAAGGTTGGTGGACAGTATGAATAAGATTGATGAAGTATTAGAGCTTTTAAAACAGAGAGAACGTGAGAGCGAAAAACCGAAAAACGTGATTTTATGGGTCCTTGCCATTGTCGGAGCGGTAGCGGCAGTTGCAGGAATCGCATACGCAGTATACCGGTTTGTAACTCCGGATTATCTGGAAGACTTCGAAGATGATTTCGATGACGATTTCGACGATTACTTCGAGGATGAAGACGAAGATAAGTAGGATGGAAAAAAGAAACTCCGGTGCCGGAACGTGGTACCGGAGTTTTTCTGTCCGGAAATCAGTTTGACATAGAAGGAGAAGAGAATGAAAAAAGGAGAAATTTACGAGGGAGTCGTGGAAAGAATCGATTTCCCGAATAAAGGACGTGTACATGTGGAGGGCGAGACGGTTACCGTGAAAAATGCAATTCCGGGACAGAAGATCCGCTTTCAGATCAACAAAAAAAGAAAGAACCGCATGGAGGGCCGCCTGCTCGAAGTAACAGAAAAATCCCCGATGGAAAAGCGCGATCCGGTCTGCAGTATTTTCCCGTCCTGCGGCGGATGCATGTACCAGACGATGAGTTATGAGGATCAGCTTGTAATGAAGGCCGGTCAGGTGAAAAAACTGCTCGACGATGCCCTCGTGGAGGCCGGCCAGGTCAATGAGGCGGGGGAGGCCGATTATCCGTTCCTTGGAATCAAGGGAAGTCCGAAGGAGTTTGCATACCGGAATAAAATGGAGTTTTCCTTCGGCGATGAATACAAGGACGGCCCGTTGTCTCTCGGACTTCATAAAAAGGGAAGCACATACGATGTCCTGACCGCGTGCGACTGCAAAATCGTGCATGAGGATTTCACAAAGATTCTGACCTGCGTGCTGGCGTACTTTAAAGAGCGGAACGCAAGTTACTACCACAAGATAAGCCACGAGGGTTACCTGCGCCACCTGCTGGTGCGAAGAGCCGAGAATACCGGAGAAATCCTGGTAAACCTCGTCACCACAAGCCAGGAAGAGTGGGATCTGATGCCGCTCGTGCAGGAAGTGCTTGGTCTGCCGCTGGAAGGAAAGGTTGTCGGATTCCTCCATATTATAAATGATTCCCTGGCAGATGTTGTAAAGAGCGATGAGACAAAAGTGCTCTACGGACAGGACTACTTCTATGAAGAACTCCTCGGATTGAAATTCAAGATCACCCCGTTCTCCTTCTTCCAGACCAATTCCCTTGGCGCGGAAGTTCTCTACAGCACCGCCCGCGAGTTCGTCGGCGAGACGAAAGACCGCACGATCTTCGACCTCTACAGCGGAACCGGAACCATCGCCCAGATCCTTGCACCGGTCGCAAAAGAAGTGATCGGCGTGGAAATCGTGGAAGAAGCTGTTACAGCTGCAAAAGAGAACGCAGAGGCAAACGGCCTTACCAACTGCAGTTTCCTCGCCGGAGACGTGCTGAAGGTGATCGATGAAATCGAAGAAAAACCGGACTTCATCGTTCTTGATCCACCGCGCGAAGGAATCCATCCGAAGGCTCTGCCGAAGATAGTTGATTTATATAGGTGTGAAAAAATGCTTTACATCTCCTGCAAGCCGACTTCTCTTGCGCGGGATCTGGTAGAGTTTGCAAAATATGGATACCGTGTAGAAAAAGTCTGCTGTGTTGATATGTTTCCGGGAACGGTGCATGTGGAGACGGTTGTTTTGCTTTCCAAGGGAGAAATCGACTCAAAGAAGGTGCGGGTGGAGTTCTCGCTGGAAGATATGGATATGTCCGGCTTCCAGAAGGGCGCGACTTATGAGCAGATCAAGGCGTATGTGTTGGAGCATACCGGTTTGAAGGTATCTTCCCTGTACATCTCACAGATAAAGCGCAAGTGCGGGCTGGATGTGGGGCAAAATTATAACCTGTCAAAGAAGGAAGATGCCAAAGTGCCAAAATGTCCGCCGGAGAAGGAAGCGGCGATCAGGGATGCGTTGAAATATTTTCAGATGATTTAAGAGTCTATTGAGCAAAAAAGCAGTAAATCAATTTCAGATTTACTGCTTTTGCTGGCCGGGCCGGTGAGCTACGAGCATTCATGACTTTTTGATAACTTGTTCCATACTGATATATTAAGCGGAAAGTTGTGGCCCTGTATTTTCAGAGGGAAACGAATGCTCCTTGAATATATCCCACAAAATATGCCATCGCTATACTCAGTGCAATGCAACATATACATAGTATTTCAGCAATTACCTTTTTTTCGATTATTTCATTTATGGACTTTCCGTAATCAATAGTAGACCATACCATTGAAAGCAAAAATAGAATTGAAATCCATTGAGTATGAAATGATAGTCCCATGCTAACAAATACATAGTTTGAGATGATGTAAAAAGCGCTTCTGACTACAACTTCTGTCACTTTTACAATCCGATTTCTCATAGAATTCTCCCTCTCTGATAATACTGTGGGCGGCAGCACTCCTTGCTGTCGCCCCTTGATTGCCTATCTGCAAAGGCGGGCGGGGCTGTCAACGGCGGCGCTTGCGCCGTTCATCTTGACCGCCCGCTGGCTCGGCTGGCTTTGCTATTCCGTGATCTCTTTCAGTTATTGTCAAAGGAAATGTAGATAGTTAGACTATTGGGTATGTAGCTGATACTTAACCACTTTTCGTCGTTTGATAAAAGTGTCCCGATAGAAACATAGTTTTCTCCCTCGATTTCCTCTGACACATTTTCAATTACGGAAAAGCCTTCTTGGTTCAAAAGCTCCATATACTCGTTATAGTCGTTTTCGCTAATACCGGTAAGGTTGATATTACAATTCTCATGTTCTGTATCAAGTGTAGCCCATGCAACCGTACCAGGCGCAACAGGAAGCCCCTCTGTGTACTCATTCTCAGGCCAAACACCCTCGTCCAATTTTGTAACACTATTAGATTGCGTATTGTTCTCATTGCTTGTCGGTGTAGATGAGGTATTTTGATTAGAACACGCAGCCAAAAAAATCATAATCATGATTGTGAATACAGAAATATATTTCTTCATTGGTTACCTCCTGTTTTTGTGTATGGTTCGGATAATTAACAAAAGAGCAATAGCTGTTGCTGCAAACCCAATAGCCAAAAGGATTTGCGAAATATCAAAGGCAAACGCGCCCTCAATCTGTATATTTGTTGTCGCGTCGGCTTGTCCGATTGCTCCTTCTGGTACTTTTCCTGATTGTGTAACAGCATATACCGAAAAGGCAGCAGCCGCGATAACAAGCGCAGCAAGAGTAGAAATGATACCGTTCCTTTTTTTCGATTTGGTGTTATCAATGCCAAACTGTTCTGCGGTGCTGTCTGCAAATTCTTTTGGCGTCCCCAAACGCTGGATAATCTGCTGCTCTGTTTCTCCATGCTCCATAGCAGACGCAAAAACTTCATTCAAGTCACGTACAACCTCTTTTTTCATTTTGCGTGGTAAAGATAGTTCCTTTTCAACCTGTTTGATATATTGTTCTTTCATTTGGATACCCTCGCTTGTTGATAACTTTCTATAAAGCCGTTTACGCAGTTTTCATAGCTTGACCAAAATAAGATTAGTTCATCAAGTACATTCCTGCCTTTATCCGTTAAAGAATAATACTTTTTTGAGCCGCCATTTGCCGCAGCCGGAGCCAATCGGCATTTGATTAGTTCTGCTTCCTGCAAACGATACAAAATGGGGTAAATGGTTCCCTCTTTCGCATATCCCAAAACAGACGCACTATTGTTCAATTCAGTTATAATTTCATATCCATAAGTCTCCTTGCGTCCGATTAGGCATAAAAGTATCATTTCCAGAGAGCCTTTTTTGAATTGCTGGACATATTTGTTATTCATATCGTCGCCTCTCTTTAGCTTTGCTATTTAGGCTCGCTAAGTAGCAACTATATTATATCTCTTCCGAAGTATCAGAGTCAATAGGCTTAACGAAAAAGTTACAAGATGTCTGTGTAAGGTAATGACAGAATAGCGGTGTGCTGGCGAACTATGCTTTATTTTGTTTTTTATCTAAATCATTCAATAGGGCGGTAGCATCCCTATTGGCAAGGGGATTCCAAAAGGGAACAGCGTTCTCCTTTGTCTGGGGTGTTCAGAGGGGATAGTGTTCCCCTTTGACCGGAAGAATCCAAAGAAACCGGCGGTTTCGTGGCACACGATTTTCCGTAGGAAAGTCTAGTGTGTTATACCTTTGTGGAGCAGATGGCAGCCGGAATTGTAGCACACCCTGAAAAGTGTGGCCACAGTTGCGGCGTTCTGGCGGGAAAGGTTGCCCCTTGCGGGGCAGCATAAGCGACAGAAAAAGGCTGGCAGGCGGTGCGGGCAAGCACTGTCTGTCAGCCGTGTCATTTGCGGAACAAAGGTATATCAAAGCCCCCGTCAGCCGCTGCTTCCCATCGTATCAGAACCACCACGGCAGCTTTCCGCGCAGGCTGTCCATCGCCTCGCCCTCCACCTTCTTTGTCCAGCTCTCGCTGAGATGGAAATGGAGCGCCGCGCCGATCAGCGGGTGCTCGATTCCATCGGTAAAGCCATAGCGGTACAGCAGATAGGTCTGCTCTCTGGCTGTCAGCTTGTCCAGCGCCGCATACAATTCTATCAGCTGCTCTTTTTGGATATAGATTTGCTCCGGCGTTTGGGTGTGAGGGTCGGCTATGGCTTCGATCCGCAGCATCCGTTCATCCTCTGAGAGAACGTCATCCAGATATACTCTCTGGAAGCCGGGGCCGTCTTTCTTATCCACCATCCGTTGCTCAAATAAACCGAGGGCGGCGCGGATGCAGTCCGTCATGGCGTTGCGGAGCGCCGGTGCTGCATAGGTCAGAAATTTCATGCCCCGTCCGGCATCAAACAAAGGGATCGCGTTCAGCAGGCCGATACTTCCCTCCTGCATCAAATCATCCAAATCAATTCCAATATCATTTTCATCCAGCCCCATGTTTCGGTATTGCTCCAGCGCAATTTTTCGGATGAATCCCAGATTCTTTTCCAGCAGAATGTCACGGGCAGCCGTAGCCCCTTTCTGTGCCAGTCTGCACAGCTGCTCATTGCTCCGGGTCGGCATTTTGCTTCTCCTGCGCGTGGTCTAAGGTGGATTGGAGAAATTCCGTCAGCGCCTGACCGAACTTGTCTAATGCTTCCTTTTGCACACCGTCCATCCCCGCTGCGCTCTGGGTGACGGCGGCGGAAATCATTTCGGGCGTGATGGTCGGAGTATGAACATCCGCCCCTTTGGTGAGTTCGGTAAACATCTGCTGAGTGATGCCCTTGGTCAAGGACTGCGCTGCTGTGAAATCGTTGCCGATCTCTTTCTTCACTTCCCGCAGCGCCGCCATAAATGTGTTCTGTATCATCGTCAGGTCTGCCTGATATACGGGAACTTTCTGCCGGTTGACAGTTCTGGCCGCCTGCACCGCAGCGTCTGTTTTATTGTTTCGGCGCAGCATGGCGCTGAGAGTAGTAAGCATCTGGTTCTGTCCGGCGAAACCGGCGGCCAGCGTATCGTCAAAATATTGCTCAATCATATAGGTGACTTCTGCAAAGCGAGGGCTTTCCAAAAGGCGGTTGACGATCTCTGCATTGGCTTTTCCGGTGTACAGATTCCGCGCCGCCTGCACCGACAGGCCCAGTTCTTCAATATCAAAATTTGTCCGGTCGGGCGTGTTGACTTCCCCCAGCAGGAAATCTGTGGAGACTTCAAACACTTTCGCAATGCGGAGCAAATGTTCTGTGCTGATCTTATCAGTCTTACCGCTGACAAACCGGCTGATGGCGCTCTCGGTGCTGCCGATGCGGGTCGCCAGCTGTGCCTGGGTAATTTTATGTTCCTTCATAAGCTCCTGCATCCGCTGCCGGATATTGCCGGGCAGATAGGCTCCCTCCATGTGACGCACCTCTCTTCTGAAAACTCTCTTTATCCATTATACCTGATAAAACCAGCGCGGGCAAATGCTTTCCGCTGGCTTCGCCGCTCTGAGGTCTTGCATTTTTGCAAGATTTCAGGGCGGCGTTTTTTCATTTCTTGCACTTTTAGCGGATTTTTCGGTTTATAGGCTTTTTCCCCGTATATTCAGGCAGACGGGCAGATACCGTCAATAAATAATGGAGGACAAAGCCTATGAATTTATTTGAAACTGTAAAATCCGCTGTCACCGTGAAGCAGGCCGCCGAATACTACGGCTGTAAGGTCAACCGGGGCGATATGATCTGCTGCCCCTTCCACGATGACCGGCATCCCAGCATGAAGCTGAACAGGGATTATTTCTATTGCTTTGGCTGCGGGGCTACCGGGGATGTGATCGATTTTGTGGCGCGGCTGTTCGGCCTGAGCAGCTACGAGGCCGCAAAGAAGCTGGCCTATGACTTTGGCATCGACCCGGACAAGCCCCCGGCAGCGATGGCTTTGAAAAAGCCCTATCCGCTGGCGCGGGCTTTCCGCAACGATGAGATACACTGCCAGCGGGTGCTCTGCGATTATCTGCATCTGCTGGAACGCTGGAAGGTCGAATATGCCCCGCAATCGCCGGAGGATGAACTGGATGACCGCTTTGTGGAAGCCTGTCATATGATCGAGTATGTAAATGATTTGTTGGACGTTCTCATGTTTGCGGAACTGAAGCAGCGTGTGAAAGCGGTGGATATGCTGCTGAAGGACGGCACTATCACCGCGCTGGAGCAGCGGCTCAGACGTCTGGAAAAGGAGGTGCAGCACCGTGGCGAAGAACGAGCAATCGCGTGAGGCCAACCAGCCCATCTGGTTTGACGGCAAGAGTATCAATGAAGCCCTGTTTTGTGATGATTTTCTCGGCAGACACAAAATCATCTACACAAACGGGGCTTTTTTCACGCCTGATGGCCGCGTGACCGATGAGCTGCCACTGCGTGGAGAAATTTTTGAGGAACTGAAATGCTGTGCGGTCAGCAATATCCCCCGCAAAATCAGCAATATCGTGGAGCTGATGAAGCTGGCGGCGCTGGTAGAGGATTTCCCGCCGGAGGCTGACCGCATTCATCTGGCAAACGGCACGTTGTTTCTGGATGGCTCCTTTACGGAGGGAAAACCGGACATCGTGCGTTGCCGCCTGCCGGTGGCCTATAATCCCGATGCGCCCACGCCGACCCGCTGGCTGGCTTTTCTGGATGGGCTTCTTTACCCGGAGGACATTCCCACTTTGCAGGAATATATCGGCTACTGCCTGATCCCCAGCAACAAGGGACAGCGCATGATGGTCATTAAGGGCAATGGCGGCGAGGGTAAGAGCCAGATCGGCGCGGTGCTGTCCGCCCTGTTCGGCAGCAACATGAAGGACGGCAGCATCGGCAAAATTTCCGAGAACCGTTTTGCCCGCGCTGATCTGGAACACATTCTGCTGTGTGTCGATGATGATATGCGGATGGAGGCCCTGCGGCAGACCAACTATGTCAAATCCATCGTCACCGCACAGGGTAAAATGGATTTGGAGCGTAAAGGCAAGCAGAGCTATCAGGGATGGATGTGCGCCCGGCTGCTGGCATTCAGCAATGGCGACTTGCAGGCTCTCTTTGACCGCAGTGATGGCTTTTATCGGCGGCAGTTGGTGCTGACCGCCAAAGAGAAACCTGCCGACCGTGTGGATGATCCCGACCTGGCAGAGAAGATGAAGGCCGAGGTGGAGGGCATTCTGCTGTGGGCTTTTGCGGGATTGCAGCGGTTGGTAGCGAACAACTTCAAGTTCACCGAGAGCCAGCGCACCAAAGAGAACCGGGAGGCCGTCAAGCGGGACAACAATAACGTGTTTGATTTTCTGGAATCCGAGGGCTATATCCGGCTGAAAGCGGATGCGTCCATCAGTTCAAAGGATTGCTACGACATTTACCGGATGTGGTGCGAGGAAAATAGCCTGACTGCACTCAAACGCCGCAGCTTCAGCGATGCGCTGGTGGCAGCCTGCGGTAAGTACAATCTGGAACACTGCAACACGATTACCAATTCGGCAGGACGCCGGGTATGGGGCTTTATGGGGATCGAGGCAGTGGCAAGGCCGCATATAAACGAGTTTACGGACGCTTCACAGTGTACGTACGTACCGGAAGACTGGCGGGATTGATTTCCGATCTGGTCGCCGGTACGTATGTACGCAGCGATTGACCCTGTTACCTCATATATTGTAGAGGCGCTTCATTTGGATAAAGTGGTCGTGCCCATTTTGGGTACACCTATTTTGATGTGTAAAAGTGGTTATGGATATTTTGTCCACCACCAGAACCGTGAAATTCTTCGCGCTTTTGTGCTGTGAAGTAGGTGTGGTCATTTTGACCACACCTGAAGCGGTCAGTAAAAGCGGTGATTTTGCAGGCATATTTTAGAGCAATCTCAAAACAGCGAAATGTTTCTCTTTTATCCGTATACAGTTCGCCGGATGGCGGCTCACGGAACGACGTACAGATTGCAGCATTTTGTGACAATACAGCCCGAACAGTGAAAAGTCCCGCATTTCTGTGAAGTCGAATATTCCGCCGTTGACCAACGATACGCAGGGAATCATTTCTATCGCAAAACAGCATTTGCACAAATTTCACCATTGACCAAAGCCGGTGCGCTCCCCAGCGTAGCCGGTTCTTTTTATGACGCAACCGAAAATCATGTTTTATCTATCAAGTGACAAAGGGCTTCACTTGCGAAAATGGAGGAATATATTTTATGAAGTCAAGTATCCGAAACGAAATCAAGGCGCAGATCATCCGCGCCGGTTACACCATGCAGGAAGTCGTTGACCAGCTGCACGATGAGTATGGGTGGAGCGACAGCGTATCCAATCTTTCCGGAAAATTGCAGCGGGAATCGCTGCGGTATCGGGAGGCCGTGGAGTTGGCTGACGTGCTGGGATATGACATTGTCTGGCAGAAACGGAGGGATTGAGTATGGAAAAAGCACAATACGCGATTATGCGATTTGCCAAATATAAGGGGCCTGAAATCGGCAATATCGAGGCCCATAACGAGCGCACAAAGGAAAAGTACGCCAGTAATCCCGATGTGGATACCAGCCGAAGCAAGTACAACTTCCATCTGGTCAAACCGCCCGGCAAGTACCGGGCCGAGTCAGAGAGGCAAATTGCCGCTGCCGGATGCCGTACCCGGAAAGACAGTATCCGTATGATCGAGACGCTGTTCACAGCCAGCCCGGAGTTCTTTAAGGGAAAGAAACGGGCGGAAATTCGGGTATTTTTCGAGGAAGCTCTGCACTTTTTGGAACAGCATCAGTCCAAAGAGACAATTATATCCGCCGTGGTGCATATGGACGAGAAAACGCCCCATATGCACCTTTGTTTTGTCCCTTTGACGGAGGATGGCAGGCTCAGCGCCAAAGACATCATGGGCAATAAAAAGAAGCTGACCTGGTGGCAGGATGAGTTTTGGAAACACATGGTCAAGAAGTTTCCAGATTTGGAGCGTGGCGAGAGCGCCAGCCTGACCGGGCGCGACCATATCCCGCCCCGCGTATTTAAGGAGATGACCAGACTGACCAAACAGAAAAGCAAACTGGAGGATCTGCTCACTGGAATCAATCCCTTTAACGCCAAAAGCCGGGCGGAGGAAATCTGCAAGATTCTGGATACCTATATTCCCAGCGTGGAGAAGATGGACACACTGCTGCGGAAATATGGCGTAGCCTTCACGAAAACAGCATCCGAAAACAAAAAGTTGAAAACGAAAAATGCCGAACTGGAAGAATCTCTTGCATCGGCGCAGAAGGTCAGCACCCTAAAGCAGATCGAAGACCTCAAGCTGCGGCGCGACTATGACAGTGCCGTGGCGATTTTGGAACAGATACCGGCAGAAGTTTTGAACATCTATGCGCAGAGCAGCCATAGAGGAAAGGAGCGGCCTATTGAGCAAAGTTTATGATGATCCGAAATATAATGCGGCATTTGACCGCTGTGTTGATGTGATGGCGCGGCTGTTGCAGAAGTACGGGCCACAGCTGTTGGGGCAGATGCAGGAGACTGAGAAGGATGGCCGTACACAGTCTGCGGCATCAGGAAAGCAACCCGTTCCTGTGTATCAGGAATTTGACAAAGCCGCTTGATATAAATTAAATTTACACGTTGCGTATTTGTTTGGCGTATGCTATAATAAATACGCAACGTGTATTTTTGCTTTATGGGGTAAATGAAATGGACTGCAAAACCAAAATAAAAGAATTGCGGGAAAGCACTGGCATGAATCGCAAGGAATTTTGTAAATATTTTCAGATTCCCTATCGGACTGTGACAGAATGGGAACTGGATAACCGCCATGCGCCGGAATATGTACTCCGTTTGTTGGAGTACTACATTCAGAATGAAGGTCTGGCGAAGAAGAAAGTAACGGATGAATGTTTAGAGCTGGAAGAAAGGGGCGGCCTGCATGAAGAAAACTAAAACAAAATGTTATCTCTACACACGGGTATCTACATCCATGCAGGTGGACGGATATAGTCTGGATGCTCAGCGAGACAAACTGCGGAAATACGCTGAATACGAAGATATGGTAGTGGCTGGTGAATATTCTGATGAAGGCTTTTCCGGCAAGAATATTCAGGGCAGGCACGAATTTCAGCGGATGCTGCAAGACATTCAGGACTGCAAAGACGGTGTGGAATATGTGCTGGTGTTCAAGCTGTCCCGGTTTGGCAGGAATGCCGCTGACGTTCTGAATTCCTTGCAGCTGATGCAGGATTTCGGTGTCAATCTGATTTGTGTGGAAGACGGCATTGACAGTTCCAAAGATTCCGGCAAGCTGATGATTTCTGTCCTTTCTGCGGTGGCAGAGATAGAGCGTGAAAATATTCGGACACAGACGATGGCCGGACGGGAGCAGAAAGCCCGTGAAGGAAAATGGAACGGTGGCTTTGCCCCTTATGGATACCGCCTTGAAAAAGGCGAACTGTTGATTGCTGAGGATGAAGTGGACGTGATCCGCACCATCTTTGACCGCTATATTCACACCAACGATGGTGTCAGTGGCGTGGCAAAATATCTGAACCGGCAGGGCTTTGTGAAGAAGTTAAGGCAGAACGGCACCATTCCCGGTTTTTCTGCCAGCTTTGTGAAGAGTATCATTGATAATCCGGTATATATGGGAAAAATCGCCTATGGCAGACGCCGGACAGAGAAGAAGATCGGCACACGGAATGAGATGCACGTAGTTGAGCAATCGGAGTTTCCTGTGTACGAGGGGAAGCATGAGGCTATCATTTCAGAAGAAGATTGGAACCTCGCGCAGGAAAAACGGAAAATCAATGCTTACCGGCGTGAGAAAGTCAATGACCCTACCCACGCACATATCTTGTCCGGTATTCTGAAATGCCCCTGCTGCGGCAAAAGCCTGTACGGGAATATTGCGAAAGCCCACAGCAAGGACAAAAAGACCCGCTATTACTATTACTGCAAGAATACGGTGACGCCAACAGGCCACGAGTGTACCTTCCGGCTGAATATTGAGCAGATGGAAATGAACCGCATGGTAGCGTCAATCATCTCTGCTATGGTCAGTGACCCACGGTTTGCGGATGCAATCAAGGCGAAAATCGGCTCCGCTGTCGATACGAACGATTTGGAGAAGCAGCTGGAAGCATTACAGGCGCAGCTTCGGCAGACATTAGGCACAAAGGCCCGACTGGAACGGCAGATGGACGGTTTAGATGTGAATGACCCGTATTATGACCGGAAAATTTCTGATTTGCAGCGCCGATATGACGAGCAATATGGCGCAATAGATGAGATTGAAGTCCAGATTGACGATGTGCAAAGCCAGATACGGAGTATCCGGCAGGAGAAGATTTCGGGTGATAATATCTACCGCCTGTTGCTGGCATTCGATCAGGTCTATGAAGCAGCCTCCGAAGTGGAGCGGAAGGAGTTCATGCGGGCGTTTATTGAGCGGATTGAGTTATTCCCGGAAAAGCAGCCGGATGGCAACTGGATTAGGAAGATTATCTTCAACTTCCCTGTCCCGGTGAATGGAACAGAAGTGAAAGAATTGCCCTTGGAAAATGAAACAATAGTCGAGACCGTATGTTGTCTACATCGGGTGAATTCGTAGAAGTGCTGAATTTTAGGCACTTTGCAAGGTATATGAGTTTCACACCCACAGGCAAACAAGGTAAGAAAAAGCAGATTATGAACGGCATTGAAGTGTCAGTAGTATTGCATCTGGTATGAGGAAATACATTCAGACAGAATTAACATTTTTTATTCAATGGCATAGAGAAAAGCCGAAAGGATGCTTGTTTTCAGAACTTCTGGAAGATGAGTGTCCTTTTCTTTTGTCCCAAGGCAAAGGAGAAAAAATTTTGTATCGCAGGCAATAATTTTATTATCGCAAAGTTATTGTTTTCGTTATACGCATTTGCTATAATTGGATAGTGCAAAATTGGTAGGAGTGTATCTACTGTTTTTGATTTATAGCTGTAACGACGGAGGTAGAAAATGCGTATCAGTTACAACAGATTATGGAAACTTTTAATAGATAAAAATCTGAAGAAAAAAGATTTGATGGAGCGATGCAGTATTAGTTCGGCATCGGTTGCAAAGCTCACGAAAGGTGACAATATTACAACGGATGTTTTGTTGAGAATATGTGAAGGGCTTGATTGCGATTTCGCAGATATTATGCAGGTAATACCTGATGAAGAACCGGGAGAAAAAGAAGTTTAACCGAATCAAGCAAGTCCCCTGCTTCCATTGCGTGAAGCAATAAGCAGTGGGGTGAGACTTGCTTGTATCAAGAGTGGTACAAGCCACTCCTGATAAGCTGCGAAGCAGCTATTCGGTTATGAGCAAGTAGCGAAGCGGATTGCGAATATCCGCTTTGACTTTTTCGCTGGAAGATGAATTATCAGAGGAGGAAAACTAAAATGGCAGATAAAAATACAGCTGATATTGGATTTGAAAAACAAATATGGAATGCAGCCTGTGTGCTTCGTGGCAATATGGATGCATCAGAATATAAGAACGTTGTTCTGGGATTGATTTTTTTGAAGTATATCTCAGATAGATTTGATGATAAGTATCAGGAACTCGTTGAAGAAGGCGATGGATTCGAGGAGGATATTGATGAATATACTTCGGAGGGCATCTTCTTTGTACCGGCTGATGCACGTTGGAGCGAGATTGCGGCAAAAGCGCATACTCCGGAAATCGGAACGGTGATCGATGATGCCATGCGTGCCATCGAAAAAGAAAACAAGCGTTTGAAGGATATTTTGCCTAAGAACTTTGCACGTCCGGAGCTGGACAAGCGTAGACTTGGTGATGTTGTGGACCTGTTCACCAACATCCAGATGATTGAACACGGTAGTGAAAAAGATATCTTGGGCCGTACCTATGAATATTGTCTTTCTATGTTTGCAGAACAGGAAGGAAAACGTGGTGGTGAATTCTTTACGCCTTCATGCGTAGTACGTACTTTGGTGGAAGTCTTGAAACCTTTCAAGGGACGAGTATATGACCCTTGTTGTGGTTCAGGTGGTATGTTTGTTCAGTCTGCGAAGTTTGTTGAGAATCACAGTGGTAATATCAGCAATATTTCTATCTATGGTCAGGACTCAAACCCTACTACATGGAAGATGGCGCAGATGAATCTTGCAATCCGTGGAATTGAGCCTGATCTTGGAACCTATGCAGCAGATACATTTCTTGATGATCGTCATCCAACGTTGAGAGCAGATTATATTATGGCGAATCCACCGTTTAACCTTTCCGATTGGGGATTGGATAAACTAAAAGAAGATCAGCGATGGAAATACGGAACACCACCAGAAGGAAATGCCAATTTTGCATGGCTCCAGCACATGATTTTTCATCTTGCACCAGCAGGTCGTATTGGTATGGTATTAGCGAATGGTTCACTTTCTTCTCAATCAGGCGGAGAGGGTGATATTCGTAAGAATATTATCAATGCAGACTTAGTAGAGTGCATTGTTGCAATGCCTACGCAGCTTTTCTATACAACGCAGATTCCAGTTTCACTTTGGTTTATCAATAGGCAGAAAAAACAACCGGGAAAGACTTTATTTATTGATGCTCGAAAGATGGGAACAATGGTGAGCCGAAAGCTTCGCGAGCTGACGGATGAAGACATCAATAAGATTTCAGATACCTACGAAGCTTTTGTTGACGGAACACTTGAAAATATTAAGGGATTTTGTGCTGTTACGGATACAGCTGAAATTGAGAAACAAGATTATATCCTTACACCTGGACGCTATGTGGGTATTGAAGAGCAGGAAGATGACGATGAGCCCTTTGAAGAAAAGATGGATCGGTTAACATCTGAACTTGCGGAAATGTTTGCAAAGTCGCATGAACTGGAGGACGAAATCAGGAAGAAGCTGGGGGCGATCGGATATGAGTTCAAGCAGTGAAATAACGTATTGTTTGATTTTTGATACGAATGCATTGTTTCAAGCATATGAAAAGAAGGCAGATTTCACAACCTTTAGCTTCAACGCAACATTTGAACATGTAGTTGGTATGATTGAACAACTTGATATATATGAATATGTAACCATGGCTATCCCATCAGTTGTCTGGAGTGAAATGGAGAAGCAGATTATAGAAAAGCATGATGAATTGCTTGTTACATATAAAAGTACAATATCAAAGAAACAGTTTCCTGAGTATTCTATACAGGAGAATCCTACAATAAATTATCCAGAATATATAAAAATTAAGATAGAGGAATATAAGAAGGAGATTTCAGGAAGAGGAAATAGCGTTATAGAAATTCCAATTGCTTCTAATAATAGGTTTGAAAGCATTGTAAATCGTGCATTTAGTAAGTTGCCTCCATTTGAAGGAAAAGACAAAAAGTCTGATAAAGGATTTAAGGATGCATTGCTATGGGAAAGTGTTTTGGAATTTGCATTAAAACACCACAACTCAAAAATCATATACTATTCCAAAGATAATGCTTTTGGAGAATTTCTGCTAAAGGAGTTTGCAGAAAATGTATCAGCTTCATCACTGTTCATATGCAAAAATGAAAATGAAGTTAAGGTGCAGTTAGAAGCGTGGGCAAAGGAAATTGACAAATATTCGTATCAACCAATTGAAGATTATGATGAAAATAAGGAAATTGTTGATTGGTTAAATTCTGGAGATTTTTCTGTGCAGATAATAGAGCGAGACTTTGGCCTTGTTGAAAAAGGACGGTTGATTACTTCAACTACAGCTCATTTGATTAGCATTGATAATATTGAATCCTTGAATTCGGACGAGAATGCAATTGAATATTATATTGAAGCAGCATTGCAGTTTATATATGAATTGAAGGATGGAGGAAAAACACAGGACACAATCAACGTAGGCATAGATGTTAAGATGCTGGATGATGCTACTTATTCGGTTGAAGATGTTTATAGAACGGATGAAGATGAAACTGAAAGTGAGAGTTAGCTTATGAATACAGGACAAGAAAGAATAAACGAATTTGTAATTCGTGAAAAACTGGAGGCGAGTGGGCATGAAATCTGAATGTACAAAAAAGAAGCTCTCTGATATTGCAGATTTCAATCCGAGAGAAACAATAAAAAAAGGTGCTATAGCTAAGAAAATCCCTATGGATGTGCTTCGCCCATTTTATCGCGATATTCCATATTATGTTGAAGAAGGTTTTTCTGGTGGTACGAAGTTCCGTAATGGAGATACAATTATGGCACGAATTACGCCGTGTTTAGAAAACGGAAAAACAGCTCAGGTCTCAATCTTAAATGATGGAGAAGTTGGCTTTGGCTCAACGGAGTATATTGTATTCCGAGCAAAAGAAGGAATCGCTGATAAAGACTATTTGTACTATCTCGTTTGCAGCCCGGAAGTAAGAGAACCAGCAATAAAATCTATGGTCGGTTCATCTGGACGACAGCGTGTGCAGACGGATGTGGTAAAGAATCTTGAAATTGATGTTCCACCATTAGTCGAACAAGAAAAAATCGGCTCATTCCTGAAGGCGTTTGATGATAAAATTGCACTCAATGATAGGATAAACAAGAATTTAGAGCAGCAAGCTCAGGCGATATTCAAAGAATGGTTTATAGACAATCCCGAAAACAATGAATGGTCAACAGGAACATTCTCTGAACTTATTAAATCAACCTTAAATGGCGATTGGGGAAAAGAAGCACCAACAGGCAATAATACTGAAAAGGTTTATTGCATCAGAGGTGCAGATATTCCCGAAGTCAAAGCAGGCAATAAAGGCAAAATGCCCACAAGGTATATTCTTTCTAAAAACTTTGCCGCAAAACAACTTGCAGCCGGTGACATTGTTGTTGAAATTTCAGGAGGTAGTCCTACTCAATCAACCGGAAGATGTACAGCTATAACTCAATCATTACTCGACCGTTATGATAGTGGTATGGTTTGTACAAATTTCTGTAAGGCAATGAAGCCAAAAGAAGGATACAGTCTGTTTATCTACTATTATTGGCAATACCTGTATGGTAAAGGTGTCTTTTTCTCTTATGAAAACGGCACAACAGGTATTAAGAACCTTGACTTTTCAGGCTTTATCGAAACGGAAACTATTTTAATTCCGCCAGTAGATAAAGTTATAGCATTTGACGATTATTGCAAATCAATTTTTAATCAGATTTTTGCCAATGGCAAGCAAAACGAACATCTTGCTGTACTTCGAGATACTCTTTTGCCAAAGTTGATGTCTGGCGAGCTTGATGTCTCCGACATCGACCTTTAAGCCGCTAAATTCTTGTTTAACCTAAATACTCCCACCAACGGCGGGAGCTAAAGCCAACGGAACTGCCGTTGAGTCGTTCTCTGGAAAATAAATTTGAAGGAGAATGACCTATGAAACAACAAATTATTTCAGAGGTGGTGCAGCAAATGCTGCCACACCTAGACAATGCCCAGATGCAGCAACTGCAAAAGGTGCTTGAAAATGCACTGTTTGGCTGCGAGATTACAGCACAGACAGAAAAGAGCGATACAGACAACAACCCAAAGCTGATAGACGCTTTTGTTGCAGCAAAACGGATTGAAGGCTGTTCAGAAAAAACGCTGAAATATTACCGCACAACCATTAAAACGATGGTGGCTTCGATAAACAAAGGTATTCGCCACATTCAGACGGAGGACCTGCGTTCCTATCTGACAGATTATCAAGGCAAGAACCAGTCCAGCCGTGTGACGATAGATAATATTCGCAGGATTTTGTCCAGCTTTTTCTCATGGTTGGAGGATGAGGATTATATTTTGAAAAGTCCTGTTCGCCGTATTCATAAGGTGAAAACGGCAACTAATATCAAGGAAACATACACAGACGAGGACTTGGAGAAAATGCGCGACAACTGCGCAGAACTTCGGGATCTGGCGATGATTGATATGCTTGCTTCTACTGGAATGCGTATCGGTGAAATGGTGCTGCTGAACAAAGCAGACATCAATTTTAACGAGCGGGAATGTGTGGTTTTCGGTAAGGGCGATAAGGAACGCATTGTCTACTTTGATGCTCGGACAAAGATTCATCTGCAAAACTATATCGACAGCAGAACGGATGACAATCCGGCACTGTTTGTTACTCTGCGCTCTCCACATGAGAGAATCAAGATAGGCGGTATCGAATCTCGCCTGCGTGAAATGGGTAAGCAGTTGGATATTCAAAAAGTCCATCCGCATAAGTTCCGCAGGACGCTCGCAACGATGGCGATTGATAAAGGTATGCCAATTGAGCAGTTACAGCAGCTCTTGGGGCATAAACGAATAGATACGACCTTGCAATATGCAATGGTCAAACAGAGCAATGTTAAATTGGCTCACAAGAAATACATAGGTTAAGGAAGGTGGAAACATGGCGGTCTATAAATTAAAAGATATATGCTTAAAAATTGGTAGCGGTGCAACTCCGAGAGGAGGTAAAGAAGCATATTGTGATGAGGGAATTTCGCTTATCAGGAGTCAAAATGTACTTGATTTTACGTTTTCGCATGATGGGTTAGCACATATAAATGAAAAACAGGCGGAAAAATTGAGCAATGTTGAAGTGAAATCACAAGATATTCTTTTGAATATTACAGGAGATTCTGTGGCTCGTGCTTGTGCAGTTGATGTGAGAGTTTTGCCCGCACGTGTGAATCAGCATGTAGCCATTATACGCCCTAATGAAGATGAGGTGTTAAGTAGCTATATTCTGTTCTACCTTCAAATGATGAAGCCATATTTACTACAAATTGCTGCTGGTGGTGCAACAAGAAATGCTTTGACAAAAGGTATGATCGAGAATCTTGAACTTGAAGTGCCCGATATATTGTTTCAGAAGAAAATAGTGTCTATTCTTGATGATATTCAGGAAAAAATACGAGAAAATAAGGAGATAAACAAGAATTTAGCGGCTTAAAGGTCGATGTCGGAGACATCAAGCTCGCCGGACATAAGCTTTGGAAGCAATGAATCTCTGATTTCCATTAACCTCTTTGATTCTCTTGTTTTTGAAAGAATCATAGAGAACATAGGCTTAATAACTTCATCAAACTTGCTCAACACATCGCCTGTCGGTAAATTAGTGGGATAATTCTTGAGAATATCCGTCTTCAAATTTGTAAATACACTACCATTTCCAAGCGCAACCAAATTGTCTCGAATGTGCCTGAAATACAGATATAAGTATTCGTTTGAAAACTTGGATGACGGAAAATACAGCCAACCATCGTGTATGCAAGTATCAATATCAAGAATTTTTGGTAAACCGGGCGTGGCACTGTTTGATAAAACCAAATTTCCTGCTTTGAGAAAGACAGTTTTCTTCAATCCATCCTCAATGATGTATTCTTTGATTTCATTGATAAAAGGTGAACTAATACAGGTTGCATCGGATATTTTTAGCCAATGCAATCCACTGTCAGACAAGAAATTTTGAATTGGACGAGGTGAACCGCCACGCTTTATTTCAACAAAATCGCCCAGAACCCCACTTTTCCAAATGGTTGGTAATTGCCCGCCAAATGGTTCATAGTCAATGAACCACGATTTGAACAAAGCCATTGCTTGCTGTTCTAAATTCTTGTTTATCATAAAAATATAACGAAAAATACAGGAGGTTGAATATGCCGAGTTTATTTACAGAAGATACATACGAACAAGCAATCATTGAATTGTTTGAAAACATGGGCTATGACCACCTCTACGCTCCGGATTTTGATAGAGATTATACCAGTCCGCTTCTGGACTCTATTCTGAGAGATAGCTTGGTGCGTATCAACTGTGGTCTGCCTGTAGAAGCTATAGATGAGGCATTAGCCAAATTGAAGAATTTTGATACTGGAAGTCTGTTGCAGAAGAATATCATTTTCATGGATTATCTGCAAAATGGTATTACAGTTAAGTTTTTTATAAAGGGCGAGGAGCAATCATCTATTGTACGTTTGATTGATTACGCCAACGTAAAGAACAACTCTTTCTATGTGGTAAATCAGTTTACGTTTTTAGAAAACGGAAATAACCGTCGTCCAGATATTATTTTATTTATTAATGGATTGCCGCTTGTTTTGATGGAATTAAAGAGTCCGGCGAAAGATGAAGTGGGAGCGGAGAATGCATTCCATCAGATTCGCAATTATATGCAGGACATACCATCTATCTTTTATTATAACGCAATCTGTGTAATTAGCGATTTGTCTACGAATAAAGCAGGAACGATCACTTCCGGATTAGATCGCTTTATGGAATGGAAAACAAAAGACGGTAATTACGAAGATACTGCGTATGCGTCCTTTGAAACTTTCTATGAGGGTATGTTCCAAAAGGAACGTCTGTTGGATATCTTGAAGAATTTTATTCTTTTTTCAGGTGTCAGCAATAGTCGTTTCAAAGTGTTAGCCGGATACCATCAGTATTTTGCTGTTCGCAAAGCGATAGAGAAAGCAAAGGTAGCAACGAAGACCGATGGTAAGGGTGGTGTGTTCTGGCATACACAGGGCTCTGGTAAGTCATTGTCGATGGTATTCTATGCACATTTATTGCAAGATGCATTAGATAGTCCAACAATCGTAGTTATGACAGACCGTATTGATCTGGATGATCAGCTTTATGCACAGTTCGCACAATGCGCAGATTTTTTGCGTCAGACACCGGTACAGGCAGAGAGCAAGGAACATTTGAAGTCGCTTCTTGATGGCAGAAGTGCAAATGGAATTATATTTACAACAATGTTCAAGTTTGAACGTGGAGAGAAAGCTTTGTCAGAACGCAGAAACATTGTTGTTATGGCAGATGAAGCACATCGTGGGCAGTATGGTTTTGATGAAAAAATCGTTATGTCAGAGAATGAAAACGGTGAAAAGGAAGCGCATACGGTAATTGGTAATGCCCGTGTTATTCATGACGCATTGCCGAATGCTACATTTATTGGTTTTACTGGTACACCGATCTCAGCTAAGGACAGAAATACTCGTGAGGTTTTTGGTGACTATATCGATGTTTATGATATGACACAGGCAGTGGAAGATGGCGCTACTCGTCCGGTTTATTATGAAAGTCGTGTGGTTCATCTAAAGTTGGATGAGAATACGCTGGCGTTAATTGATTCTACTTATGATGTCTTGGAGCAACAATCCGACGCGCAAACGATTGAAAAGAGCAAAAAGATGCTTGGCCAGATGGAAAGCGTACTGGGAGCAGATTCTACGATTGAATCTCTTTGTGATGATATCGTTGAACATTATGAAAAATACAGAGCAAATCTTCTGACAGGTAAAGCTATGATTGTGGCGTATTCTCGTCCGATTGCAATGAAAATTTACCGCCGTATCTTAAAAATTAGACCTACATGGACAGATAAAGTGGGTGTGGTCATGACTGGCGGTAACAATGATCCAGAAGATTGGAAAGAGATTATCGGAACCAAAGCGCACAAGGAAGAACTCGCGAGAAAATTTAAAGATAATAACGATCCGATGAAAATAGCCATCGTTGTAGATATGTGGCTTACCGGATTTGATGTACCTTCTTTGGCTACCATGTATGTGTACAAGCCAATGCATGGCTATAACTTGATGCAGGCAATAGCTCGTGTTAACCGTGTATTCAAGGATAAAGAAGGTGGATTGATCGTTGACTATGTTGGAATTGCGTCAGCTCTAAAGGCGGCGATGAAAGAATATACGAAGCGCGATCAGTCTAAATATGGTGACATGAACATTGCAAAGATGGCCTATCCGAAGTTTCAAGAAAAGCTGCAGGTCTGCAAGGATTTACTGCATGGCTTTGATTTTAGCGGCTTTGTAGGTGGCTCTCCGCTTACAATGGCTAAGCTTATTACGGGTGGTGTAAACTTTATTCTCGATGCAAGTGTACCAGAAAGAAAAGATTTGTTCTTAAAGGAAGCTATGCTTTTGAAACAGTCGCATTCACTTTGTTCCAGTATGACAACAGAACAGGAACGGCATGAAGCAGCTTATATGGAGGCTTTACGATCTACGGTTATTAAAATTACTTACGGTGGTACTGGTGGAAAGAGCCTGTCACTTACCGAGATTAACGATCAAATCAATGAACTTTTGAAAGCGGCAGTACAGAGCGAAGGTGTCATTAGCTTATTTGACAGTAGTAAGAGTGGCGGTGAAAATTTCAGCCTGTTTGATCCAGCAGTCCTGGACGAAATCTCTAGAATGAAGGAAAAAAATATAGCTGTCGAGATTTTGAAAAAACTTATGGCTGAGCAAGTGGCTCTTTACAAGAGAACAAATGTGGTTCAGTCACAAAAATTCTCGGAGAAGATAGCACAACTGATGAACTCTTATTATAATGGACTAATCACTAATGAAGAGGTTATTAAAGAACTTCTGAAAACTGCAGAAGAGATTGCAAATCTCTATAAGAATGGTCAGGAACTGGGGCTTTCACAAGAAGAGTTGGCATTTTATGATGCTCTTACAAAACCGGATCATATCAAGGATTTTTATAAGAATGATGAATTGATTGCTTTGACAAGAGAACTTACAGAAATGCTTCGTAAGAATCGCACGATCGATTGGCAGAAGAAAGAAACTACTAGAGCGCAGATGCGTAAGATGGTTAAGCGACTCCTTAAGAAATATAAGTATCCGCCGGAAGACTATGATTTTGCAATAAGCACAGTAATTAGTCAGTGTGAGCTTTGGACGGATAATGTGGAACCACGAAAAGAGGAAAAACTCTATAAATATGTATCTGAAATAGAACTAAGCAAAGTGGCAGAGGATACGGTTTCTTATGGAGAAAAGAAGTAATGGAGGTGCGATATGGATGCACGTAAAGGCAATATTTATGAGATATTGAACGGAAATAAGCAATTCTTGATTCCGGTTTATCAGAGATTCTACAGCTGGGATATAGATCAGTGTAAACGACTTTGGAACGATATTGTAGAGATGCAGAGAAAAGGTAAAGTGGGCCATTTTGTAGGTTCTATTGTTAATATTGCTGAACAGGCAATGCCAACAGGTGTTCAGAAATATATGATTATTGACGGCCAACAGCGAATGACTACCTTAACACTGCTTCTTCTGGCTTTGCGCGATTATGCAATAAAGAATCAGAATGACACAACAATCAATGCTCGTCGTATAGATAATATGCTTCTAAAAAACGAGTATGAAAGTGGTGATGAACGATATAAGTTACTGCTGACTGAAACAGATCGAGATATTCTTATAAGCCTTGTTGAGAAAAAGCCAATTGCAGAAGGCACTAGATCAAGACTGATTGAAAACTACAAATTTTTTGCTGGAAAACTCGCTGATAAAGAAATCCAACCAGCTGAGGTATATGAGTCAATTGGAAAATTACAAATTGTTAATATCACATTAGATCGTGCTGTTGACGATGCACAGGCAATTTTTGAAAGCTTGAATTCTACCGGTAAGGAACTTTCTGAATCTGATTTGATTCGTAACTATGTTTTGATGGGATTAGAGCCATCAGAACAAACGTATGTATATGAACATCTTTGGCGGCCTATGGAACAGCTGTTTATCTATGAAACGCAAGGAACAGTAATGGATGCTTTCTTCCGTCATTACTTGACCATGAAACTTTCTCGTATTCCAAAGAAAGAACGTGTATATGAAGAATTCAAGTTGTATCATTTGAACTGTGAGTTTGGAACTATCAGAGAATTATGTCAAGATTTGCTTGAATATGCAAAATATTATACAAACATTGTATTCAAGCGAAATACTGACACGGATTTAAAGAAGTTATATGAGGACATTATCGATCTAAGAATGGAAGTATCTTATCCGTTCTTGCTGAAAATTCATCATGACTGCGTAGAAGGACTAATTACATCAGATGAACTAAAGAAAATTCTGAAGCTTTGTATTAGCTATGTTCTGAGACGTGCAATTTGTGAGATTCCGACCAACTCAATGAACAAAACATTTGCAACGTTGAAAAATTATATTAGACCAGATGATTATCTGAATTCTGTTAAGGCATTTTTCGTGATGCAGGATACATATAAAGAATTCCCGGATAACGATAAGTTTGAAGGTGCATTTGAAAGCCGTGATATTTATAATATGCGTGCTAGAAACTATATTCTTAGTCGTTTGGAAAACTTTGAAAACAAAGCTCCAATTATAATAGAGAATTACACCATTGAGCATATTATGCCGCAGAACAAAAATCTTTCTTCAGAGTGGCAAGCTGATCTTGGTGCCGAGTGGCAGGAGGTTCAGAAAAAATATTTACATACAATTGGTAATCTTACTTTGACTGCATATAATTCTGAAATGAGTGACAGACCTTTCTTGGAAAAGATGGATATGTCGGGTGGATTCAAAGAAAGTGCACTTAAGCTTAATAAATATGTGGTTTTGCAAAATAAGTGGAATGAAAAACATATCCAAGAGAGAGCAAACGAATTAGCAAAGAAAGCAGAATCTATTTGGCCATATCCAATTTTAACAGCTGCAGAACTTGCGCCATATCAAGTAGAAGAAAAAGCAGTGCAGAAATATTCCCTGGAAACATATGATGTGAATGCTTTTACAAGAATATTGTTTGAGTCTTTAGATAAGCGTATTATGAACTTATCTCCAGCGGTAAAGAAGGAATATAAAAAGTTGTATGTTGCCTATAAATTGGATACCAATTTTGTTGATATTGTTTTTCAGAAACAAAGATTGCGTATCTCGATTAATATGAAGTTTTCGGAAATTAATGATCCTAATGGTATTTGCAAAGATGTTACCGGCCTAGGACGTTGGGGAAATGGCGATGTAGAATTGTTTATGGAGCATCAGGATGAATTAGATCAAATCATGGAAATTGTGAAACAATCCTTTGATGCACAGGCAGAATAATGATTTTGAGACGTTAAAGGAGGCCTCCTATTTGAAAAAGAAAAAAGACGAAATAACTATCCGTTCCAGTGCAGCAGAATACTTAACCTATGTTGCCTCTGTCGGTGATCAACAGGGCAGCATTGAGATGCGCTACGAGGATGAGAATATATGGCTGACACAGAAGATGATGGGCACATTGTATGGCGTGGATGTTCGTACAATCAATGAGCATATTAAAAAGATTTATTCTGACTCAGAGCTTGAGGAAGATTCAACTATCCGGAATTTCCGGATAGTTCAAACCGAAGGTTCACGTCAGGTGACTCGTGATACAAAGCATTATAATCTTCAAATGATTATTGCGGTTGGATTCAAGGTGAATAATGAGCGAGCGGTGCAGTTTCGCAAGTGGTCCAATGGCATCGTGAAGGACTACGCCATCAAAGGCTGGGTCATGGACGATGAGCGTCTGAAAAATGGTGGATCTGTGCTCACAGTGGAATACTTCGACCGTTTGCTTGAGCAGATTCGTGAAATCCGTCTTTCTGAACGTAGATTTTACCAGAAGATAACAGATATCTATGCTACAGCTCTTGATTATGACCGAACAGCGAAAACAACAAAGCAGTTCTTTGCAAAAGTGCAGAACAAGATGCACTATGCAGTTCATGGACATACAGCAGCGGAGTTGATTTATGAGAGGGCCGATGCTGATAAGCCACATATGGGATTAACCACTTGGGCAGCAGCACCGGAAGGTAAGATAGTAAAAAGTGATGTTAGCGTTGCAAAGAATTATCTTTCGGAGAATGAAATTCGTTCACTTGAGCGTATCGTATCTGCTTATCTGGATTTGGCAGAAGACCGTGCAGAACGTCACATTCCGATGACAATGGAGGACTGGTCAAAGCGACTGGATCTATTTCTGATGGCAGATGACAGAGAGGTTCTTCAGGATGCAGGTAAGATCACAGCAGAGATTGCCAAGGCAAAGGCCGAAACTGAATTTGAAAAATATCGTATTATTCAGGATAGGCTATTTATGTCTGACTTTGATAAGTACATGCTGGAACTGGAAGAGAACACGAAGAAGTAGTAGCATCGCCATTAAAATTTTTAGCTTGCCAATGTCGAGTGCATGGGAGTTGGGGCATCAGTTGTGGCGAAAAATAGCTGTTGACCTGTTCTTTGTATGAAGATCAGACAAGGTTGAGACGATGGCAGTTCTTCGTTAAATTTGACTTTTCTATTGGAATCACTATAATAGTAGAAACGAATAAAAAAGTTGAATTTTTTCCGTGGACGGGTGAGGTTCAGACTGTGATATGGATAACGAAATGTATCAATACTTTTTGGTTACAGAATATGTTGATATGTTTCCGCAAACAAACGGAGATATTTTGTAACACTCTATATTAGTCTGGATCGGTTCCCGAAAACTGACATCAATCTGGACGTATCGTGCCATGTCGAGACGGTTGTTCTTTTGTCCCAACTGAAACAAAAGCCGGATGATTACATTAATGTCACGATTGAACTTGATGATATGGATATAACATCTGCAGAGACTAAGGCAACATATGATGAGATAAAGAAGTATGTGGCTGAACATAATGCCGGCATGAAGGTCTCCAATCTGTATATTTCACAGGTAAAGAAAAAATGCGGAATTGAAGTTGGAAAGAATTTGCGCGTTGCAACGAGGAGAATGGACTGCTTGCAGGGCAATTCGACGACTGCCGCGACAGACTTGGAACTTGTTCCAAGTCCTAATTTACCTAAAAATGAAGATAGCAGGCAACCGCAGTGTCCAGAAGATAAAGAGAGTGCAATTGTGGAGGCATTGAAGCATTTTAAGATGAATAGTTAATAAAGAGAGGTGCATATGCTATGCCAGGTATACTCGTGGTTGAAGATGATGAAAATTTAAATCGTGGAAT
>OLQQ01000315.1_pt1 | contig 28295 bp, 19 predicted proteins | sample 1672041 | NCBI WGS metagenome assembly OLQQ01 (sample SAMEA3136639, study PRJEB25190) | human gut metagenome
AAATCTAAGTAATATCATATCCTATGGACGTGGTACTCTGCCTAATTTGATAGAACAGAATCTGATGCTATAAAAGTAAAACCGCGATGCAGTCGCGGTTTTTTTGTATGCGCTAAAATGCGGCATATTAAGTGCAAATAAGAAGCAAAGAAAGGAGAAAAAAATGGAGACTAAAACAGAAGCACAACAGTACGAAATTGTAAGACAAACTGTAACAGAGCGAAAAAACTCACATATTTCTTGCATGACAGGAAAACAAACAAAAGTGATTGTTGATGTACCGTTTGGAGTAGCCCTTGATTATGTGGCGCTACATAATATTCTTAACAGCGAACTTGTAATGCATATAAACTACAATAATGGAGACTACTATACAGTCGACGGGATTCTGTACTTAAGAAACAAATTAGTGCGATGTCCTATAGGCAAGATAGGTAAAGTCGTTATACCTGAAGGCATTACAGAGATTAAGAACAGTGCTTTTAACATGTGCAAAGATATTACCTCTGTCGAATTTCCAAATTCTTTGAGGCAAATCGGAACTCATGCTTTTAGTTATTGTTTCTCTCTGAAATCTGTAGATTTTGGAAGCGGAATAGAACATATCGGAGTGGTCAACCCTGAGCAAAAAGAATGCCTTGAATCAGGACAGGACATGTTCTATGGTTGTCGTAGCCTTAAAGAAATCATGATACCAGAGCAAGTCAAATCTATTGGCTGTAAAACTTTTCATTGCTGTGGATTAAGAAAAATCAACTTACCAAAAGGAATTAATGAGATTGGAGCTTATGCTTTTTCCGGATGTGAAAATCTAAAGGAAATAAGTATTCCGGCTTCGTTACTAAAAAACAAAAACAATAAAACCATTCCAAATATTGGTTTGCGTTATGTTGAAAAAGTTATAGTTTCAGAATTAACGGATAACATTTTACATGCCGGAATTTTGATAACTAATTCTTTTGATTCTGATATTGTTGAGATTGTAACACCAAATGATACTTATTATCTGCCGCGATACCTAACAGAAACCCAATTCTCCAAGCTAACAAGCAGTAAAATTAAATCAGAAGATTTTCTTGCTTGTAAATACAGCATACTGCCTGTTATTGGCGACTATGCAACCGTAAAACGATATTTGTACCTGCTTAGAAATAAACGTGGTGCGTCTGAAAGCGTAAAAGAACAAATTAAAAAAAGATGGAAAAATATTATTCAGTTCTTATCAAGAGGAAATGATTCAGAAACGCTGCTGGAGTTGATAAAAACTGATATCGTAACCGCTGAGATGCTGGAATATGTTTTACAGAAAGTGAAGGATGTTACGTTAAGGGCATATATCCTGGAAGAATCATCGAAAAAAGAAAAAAGAAGTATTCTAAATGTCTGAAAGCCTGCTGCCGTTTGGCAGCAGGCTTTTTTGTTTGTCGATAAATCCAGCATGTTGTAGGCAAAAGGACAAAGAAAGGAATTAAAAAATGGAAGAAAACAATAATATGCTTGTGCGAAATACAGATACTGAAAGCGATATTATCTTTGTAGAAGATGGGGTTACAGAAATCGGAAATTTTGCCTTTCGTGGATGTGCTGCAAAGGAAATCATCCTTCCAGACTCCGTGGAATCCATTCGGCAATGCGCGTTTGCCGGCTGCAAAAAATTGGAAAAGATTGTTTTTGGAAAGGGCCTAGAATATTGTGATGACGACATTATTTTAGGTTCACCAGTGCAGGAGATTGTATGGACAAAACCGATAGAATCGGAAGAGGACTCTGCCTTTCGGTCTTTACTGTACAGTCTGATTCGGGAAGAAGACACTGTATATTATCTGCACCCAGAAAAGAAATACGATGTTCTCAAAAGATTTCTAAGAACTGGAAAGCCGCAGAGGACATTTCTTCTTACATGCAATGGAAGGAGCGTACGCCTTCCGCGATATATCTGTAGTTACCTTCATAGGCTGATGATTTCTGATACAGCGTATAACTGTCTAACCAAAAACGGGAACGCTTATTACGAATATCGTAATCTTCATAGTTGCCTGTCTGATTTTCAGAACAGAGTAAGTGTTGCCACGGAATGGTATGTTATGGACAACCTGGAATGTGCGGAAGACTATCTAAGAATCCATGCAACATTAATCACAAAACGCATGACCGAAGAAGCTGATGATGAGACGTTGGCAATGTATCTTAATCTTGGTCTATTGTCTGATAAAGATTTACAGAGAACATTGCAATGGGCTTCCGAAAAGAACATGCCTACTTCGGTGGCATATATCTTGGACCAGATGAGAAAAAGAGGACTGAAGGCCAAAACCGAATTAGCATTGTAGCCGCAGGCTTTTCTGCGGCTTTTTTGTTGCCGATAAATATCGCATATTATAAATATACAAAACACTAAGAAAGGAAAAAAAGAAAATGGAAAAGAAGTTCGAGTATATTCAGAATATAACTGATAAGTTGTTTGTGAAGTGCTACTGCCCGGATGAAAAGAAAATTGTAGTAGAAGACGGAGTGACTATGATTGGTCCATCTGCGTTTTTTGGCAGCAAAACAGAGGAAATTGTTCTGCCAGGTTCAATAGAAAGAATCTACGATAAGGCTTTCATGCGTTGCGAAAGTCTGGAACGTATTGCTATTGGAGGAAATAACCTGGAAGAAATTGGGGATTGTGTATTGAATGGATGCGTAAATCTTCAGGAGATTTCATTTGCTTCCGCTTTTGAATTGGAGAAAGAAGCGTTTCGGACATTTTCTAGCCTGGTAAATAGCTGTATCAGGACTTATTACTTCATGAATGCGGACAAAGCCGTTGCCAAGATGAAACAGGTGTTTACAAAAAGACATAGAAACATGACAATTAAAGTTTCTGCCGGCAAAAAAGAAATCGTTATTCCGAGATACGTGGACACGACAAGCAAGACATTACTGGGAAAGATTGCGTTTAACGCTCTTCTGGAGGGCCTGGACGAAAGAACACCAAAGGAAGATATCGCTTTCGATAATCATGGATGGACATTAAACGGATTTCTCTGCCACAATATGAATGATGCAAAATGTAGTTTCTTAACAGCAATGGAATTCTACTTTCTGGAAAAAGACAAAAGTGCTTTGCATTACCTCAAAAGCCATGCGACAGAAGGCTGTCAGATACTGACAACAGAAAAGGAAGACTATCTCATGACAGAGTTTGTTAAGATGGATATCATGGATGAGAAAGAATTAAACTATGCCATGCAGGTGGCCCTTGATAATGGTCTGACCACAGCAGCCGCTTATATCTTAAATTCCCTGAACAAGAAAAAGAAACCGAAACTCAAAGTCTAAGCACGCGAAAAGCGTGCTTTTTTTAACTTTTGGCGGAGAAATCCCATCCACGTTTCTATACTCCGACTTCGTCGTCTGCCAGCCCTTGTGGTGTCTGCGCTTAGCCTTGAGGCTTCGCTTGTCAGCCCTTGCAAGGCTTGGTAACGAGTCGGCAACGGCGAGTTATCATATTTATTCTGGTGTCGAATCCGACAAGGCCGGTGAGGTATCATATTTATTCTGGTAACGAGCCGGTAACGGCGAGTTATCATGCATGCTCGGGTAACGAGTCCTGCAAAGCCGGGGAATTTTCAGACCGACGGCCAAACTTGCCGTCAGGGGAGGATTTCCGACCCTGAACAATTCAAGTTGTCCGTCGGATATAATTGGTTGCAAAAGTGTACGGGGAATCGGAAACCCCGTCCACGTCTCTACACTCCGACTGCGTCGTCGTTTATCAGCGGTCATGACCGTTTGGTACACGCGGGCATAGCTCGCGGTATCATCGATTGTATTTGCCATAGTCGTTTCTCCTTTTTTTTCTTCTTACATTTTCGCATTCAGGAACAGTGTGTCAGGTTTTTTTCTAAAAAATCTTTTCAAAAAAACATTCCGAAATTTTTTTTATTTTGCATATTAAATATAGGGCGTAAGACTTTAGCCCTGAACATTGCGGTACACCGCAAACTCGTATCTTGAAAGAAAGCGTATTGCTTTGGAGATATAGCACCTGACAACTGAATATCTGCGAAAGTCAATAACCCGCGCCCGAGATAAATCTCGGACGGGGCTTGTAAAAACATGCATATTTTTATTCTGTATTTTTTATTAGTCCTGTCCATATTTATTAGAGGCGTTGACCGCAAGGCCTTATTGATAGCGCCGGGGTTCCCCCGTCGTTATCACATAAGCCTTGCAGTCTTATTGATTAGCCTCAGTGTTAAACGAAGCCTTCCGGGCTAGTTTAATACTACGTTACCGGTAAAATAGGCACCGTGGGATACTCCTCAAGTCTCACGCTCTGCGGCATGCTGTTAAACATCTCTTAGGGTAGGAGAAGTGCAGTATGCGCTAAACTATCGGATAACATTGGCGATGAGGACAACCGATTCTGACTAGGCGCCGGCTTACCGGAGCCGAAAGGATAGAGAACCTGTATGGGCTGCTTTTAAATATCTTCGGATATTTGGAAGCAGTTGATACAGAAGGCGTAAGCCATCCCGGCTTGCCGGGAAAATATAAGAATAAAAGGAGGGCAGCTTATGCCAGTTGCAGTAATTAGTAAGACAGGCGAAAGATTAATGCCAACAAGTGAACACAGAGCACGTAAGCTGCTCAAATCAGGTAAAGCAATCAAGTATAGTTACCATCCGTTTACCATACAGCTTACCGAAAGGGAATCTGGAGATGTTCAGCCCATAGAGCTTTGTGTGGATACCGGATATATACATATTGGAATATCTGTAAAATCAGAGAAGCACGAATATTTGGCTGAACAGATTGATACATTAACAGACGAAAAAGCCAGGCATGATGCATGCAGGATGTACCGCAGACAGAGACGAAGCAGAAAGAGATACCGCCAGCCACGGTTTAATAACCGGAAACGTAATGACAGGTGGATTGCTCCATCTCTGGAGCATAAGAAAAGTATCCACATCCAGGCAATTTTACGTATCTGTAAAGTGATGCCAGTTACTGATATTACCTTAGAAATGGGCAACTTTGATACTCAGGTTTTGAAGGCCAGAGAAGAAGGTAAACCATTGCCGCAAGGAGTAGATTATCAGCATGGCGAGAGATACGGTATTACAACGCTCCGCGAAGCGGTGTTCGCGCGTGATGGATATACATGCCAGTGCTGCGGAAGGGCAATAAAAGACGGTGCGATTCTTCATGTACATCATATCGTATACAGAAGCCAGGGCGGAACAAACCGTATGTCAAATCTCATCACTGTATGTGATAAATGCCATACACCGGCAAATCACAAGCAAGGCGGTAAGTTGTATAACTGGAAACCAAAGATTGCATCATTTAAGGGTGCAACATACATGACTACTATTCGATGGAAACTATATAACGAAGTAAAAGCGTTGTTTCCAGATATTGATATTGATATTCATATTACATATGGCGCTGAAACGAAAGAACGGCGCAGGGCATTGGATATTGACAAATCACACGTTAATGATGCTTTTGTAATGGGGCAGTTTCATCCAAAGCACCGTTCAAAACCTATATGCTATAAGAAAAAGCGCAGGAACAACCGGTGTCTGGAGAAATTCTACGATGCAACATATATCGACAGCCGTGACGGTAAAAAGCGAAGCGGCCAAGAGCTGTTTAATGGCAGAATCAGCAGGAATCATAAGAAAGACTCAGAGAATCTACATCAGTATCGGTTGCAAAAAGTAACTCCTGGAAGAAGAGCAATCAGGAGGCAACATTACCCCATTCAGCCTCATGACATTATCGTTTATAACGGTAATAAAATTGAAGTTTCAGGATGCCAGCACAAAGGTACAAGAGTCGTTTTTTCTAAAACTAAAAAGTCAGTACAGATATCAAAAATTAAACTATTTAAATACGCTGGCGGTTATTCCAAATCAGTATTTAATTAATAGAAAAGGAGGAAGCAGGAGGAATGTAAAACCGCGCATTCCTCCCCACCCGACTGCGAAACAAGGAATATTGTTTCTACGTCGGATGGGGTACCCTGCGCGAAAAAAGATGGAGGTGAATTAAAATGCCGATTCAACAACAAAATTGGATGCAAAGCCAAAAAATGGCCGTGTTTTTTCAATCCTTAATGAACAAGCCATAGGAATCCTTTTTGTAATGAAGCAACGACTGCGTATGCAGTTTAAATCATAAAAAGGAGACTAAAAAAAATGAAAGACAAAAACTGCTATAACCCTCCGGACCGGAGAAGAAAGAAAAAAGTATCTTCACGTTCTATCGCGGCAAAAATCGCATCAAGCATGCTTGCTACGGTTACTGCTGCAACAACGATTGCATCTCCGGTATTGACTTATGCCGCAGATGTGAACGGAATGGATACTGTTACAGAAACAACGACAGATGCCAGCCAGGGTGAGACTAAGACAATTATCAGCACCGATTCAGACAGCACAGAGACTGAAAAGGATGCAGAGACAAAGTTTCTGCTTATAAACCTGAAGACATCCGGCGGTAAAGTTGTCATCGATGAGAATGACGATGACGAGCAAACCGTGAAGCTGGCCAATCATAAATCCGACGACGGAAAGACCGATGAAATGCGGATTGATGTTTACGACAAAGACGATATCCTCGTGTCAAGCGAAGATGCAGCAAAAAACAGTTATACGTATGCTTACGAAGTAAAAGCAGACAGTGTAACAAATGTGAAGGCAGATGCAGATGAAGGATATATCTTGAAACTTTACGATATAGTTGAAGGAGATACGGAAAAAGATTCCGGTTTTGATGAAAAGACCGATGGAATTGCCGGGGAATTTGAATACCCGGTATTTATGGATTCAAACGTGACCGTTAAGGTCGAATTTGAAAAAGAAGAAGTAAAAGAGGACGGAAAGACAGAAACAGAGGACTCTGCCGAGACGGGTGACCTGACGGTGGACGAATCAACAGATGAGACTGAAAAAACAGATGGGAACGAAAAGACTGCCGATAGCAACAGCACTGATGCGGATGCAAAAGACAGCAGTGACAGCACCGGAGACCTGACGGTCAACGACAATGTTTACGTTTCACCTAATGGCCAGACTCAGACTGAAATAGGCACAGACGAAAACAGCAACGATGCAGAAACAGATGAGGATAAAGTCCCGGATAATGAGGATACTGCAGACACGGCTGACGATAGCACGGCTGAAACAGCAGATAATGCGGACTCGGTTGAAGATGAGGCTGATGCTGAAGACAGTTCCGAAGCAGGGGCAGCAGAAGAAGATGCTGGAGATGTGACAGAAGAGGATGCTGAAGCAGATTCTGCTGAAACAGATACCACCGATACGGACACCGCTGAGCATTTCACTGATACATCAGATGCCGAAGGCGGATTAAACAAGGATGACTTCTCTTCCGCGCGTCTGCTGGTCATGACGGACGATGAAAATGATATCATTGACAAGGAGCATATGATTGGTTCTTATGGTGATATCTACCTGCTCCAGTATGAAAGTGCTGAGCAGGCAATGACGGCGTACAGCTATTACAAAGAGCACGTGGACGCAGTAGAACCGGACGCAAAGATTGCAGCAGCAAGTGAATCGGAGGGAGAAGCAACCCCATCTGATGAGAATGCAGTTGCAGCGTTAAGCAATGATGATTGTTCGACTGCTGCACAGAATAATGACAAAAAAGTCATTGCCCTGATTGATACTGGCGCATCCGAAAGCAAAAATGTGATTGACCGTGTATCTCTTATTGATGATGTATTAAACGGTGGAACGCATGGCGATGACATGGTAAGCAATATCGTATCACAAAATGCAGGAGCACAGATTCTTTCAATCAGAGCACTTGGCAACGATGGCTACGGTTCTTATTCGGCAATCGTCTCAGCTATCGAATATGCAATTAACTCAGATGTAGATATTATCAACCTGTCAATGTATTCTCCAAAAACACTTGCAACAAGTGTTATTGAGGCAGAAATCCAGAAGGCTATTGATGACAACATCACAGTTGTTGGCGCTGCCGGTAATGATGGAAAAGATGTTGCGGGATACGTTCCCGGCTCAATCGAGGATGCATACGTTATCGGTGCAGCGACAGAAGATGGAATCCGGATAACTAATTCAAACTATGGAGAACTTGTTGATTTCTATGTTGTTGCAGATTCTACATCCGAAGCAGTAGCAAAATTCAGCGGATATATTTCAAAAAATGGACTTGAGGCAGTTGTCGAAGATAAATCAGGATTATTTTTTGAAAACGTAGCCAATGAAAATACCGATGTTGATGTTGTAGACAAAGATATCTCAGTAGACAAAGAAAGCGATACTATCTATGACCCAGTTATTGAAAAATACGTGAAAGAGCATGCAGATTCTGCGTATGTAGGAGAAGGCCAGCTCTCAATGGTAAACGTAATGGATGTGGATGCTACAATTGCTTCTGCTGACCAGCTGAACAAGGGAGAGACAATTGATACACTTATGTCTGGTGATGATTTTAGATTCATTACACAACAGACGGGACGAGTACCTGTTTATCAGCTGGGTAAAGACAGTAAGTATTTTGTAGCGTTTGCTGATGTTATGCATAACGATAAGAGGGCCACTGCGATTGATTACCAGATTGCATTAAACGACACAACCGGTTCTAAGGTTGAAGATACCTATTTTGATAAAGAAACCGGACTTTTATATATACCAAAATCTGCGTACTATGACGCAAATGGAAAGTATTATATCCAGTACATTCAGACACAGATTCTGTATTCTATAAAAGATTTTGATATCAAAAACACATGGAACTCTTCAGTAATTGCTACAACAGAAGAGGAAAACGGAAAAACAGAGTCAAAAATAAGCGGGGCTGATATCATTAACCAAAGAATGTCCGTTCAGATTGGAAAGAACATGGATGTGAATACTATGCTCGTTACAGCAAACGGCTTCCCGGTAGATGGCAAGTTCTATGCTTACGATTCAAAGACCGGCATGCTGACCCTTGGTTTTTCATCAGCAGTTATACAGTCTATATGGGTAGACGCTGTAAAGGATAAAAATGCACCAGATGTCGAGCCTGGAATGATGGCAGCAAAACAGACTCTTGATGAAATGGAACCTATCAATTCACAGGCCATCAGTGCAAATATAAGCAAATTAAGCCGCGGCTATGCTTTTCAGTCCGCAATCAAGCTCTTATATCCAGAAAAAGCATCCAGCGATGACTGGGCGGGAATCCACCAGTCCCAAAATGCCTTGCCGGCATATCGTGGACAGACGGGAAGCGATTCTACTTACGAAAATGCCTTGCTTGACTTCGTTTTTTACGGAAATAAAGCCGATAGCCAGTTCTTACAGGACAGCTGTGTATATAAACCATTTAACGGAACAATATATCCATTTATTATAAAAGTTCCATCTATCAGCTGCACGGATATTAAATTCAACGAATATCCATGGGAAACCAATATGGCGATGGAGTGTACGCATACAGATATGCCTGGCTCTGACGGTTCTGTCCCAACAAGTAACTGGTACTCAGCAAAAATCTGGGCACGTGTCGTAAAAGTAGGTACAGGTTCAAATCCGTACGTAGTTTTAGCTATTTATACCAGTCAGTGTGCTGACCAGCACGGTTTTGGTTTATTCAAGGTAAAAGTGAGGGCTACGACAGGAAAACTGAAAGTACACAAGGTTTCAGGAAACGCAACTGCCATCAAAGGCAATGGAAGCTACAAACTAACAGGCGCTATTTACGGTATATATTCCGATAGTGCATGCAAAAAACTTGTAAAAACAGTTAAGACAGATTCGAGCGGTATCGTTACAGTGACAATAGGAACTGGAACATACTGGGTTAAAGAGCGAACAGCATCTCCGGGATATGGGCTTGATACAACACCGCATAAAGTTGAAGTCAAATCAAACCAGACATCTACAGTCAATTCGACGGAACCGCCACGGCCCGGAACCCTGACTGTAAAGAAAAAATACGATTTGTTCTCTGCCGTAGTAAAGAGTACAAGCCGAATCGGAAATATGAACACACACTTTGTTGTATATACAAAGAAAGACTGTAAGACCCATGCTAAAGATATTCACGGAAACAATGCCGTAATAAGCATCAAAAAAAATGCAAAAGTTGAGAAAGCAACAGGAAGCGTTGCGTTATGGGCTGGTACATATTACGTAAGAGAGGAAGGAAGAATCAGTGGAACTGCAAGCAATATAAAAATTGTTTATGGCCCGATTAAGATTAGTCCTGGTAAAACAACAGACCTTTCAAGCGCAGTCCCAAAAGACGAAAGAGGAAACGCAGTGCGTATGTCCGGCGATGGCTATGTAAGAGATATCCCATTTACATGGAAAGGAAGACTTTTAACAAAGAAAAATGTTAAAAAAGAAACTCTTGCAGGAGCAATCTTCAAAGTTAATTACAGTGAATACAGTGGACGAAACGGAACAACATACAGTGTAAAACGTACATGGTATTTCTGTACAGATAACAAAGGAGAGCTGCTCTATGACGAAGCACATCTCGTAGATAACAGTAAGTACGCAAGTGTAGCTGCAAAAAATGCATATAAAGGAAAAAGTAAACCGTTATTCAAAAACCCAGTAACGGGTAACTGCTTCCTTCCAGTATGTACACTACATATGCAGGAAGTCATGGCACCTGAGGGATATGAAAAAGATTCAACTGTCATTCCGATTGACGTTGTGGCACCAGCCAAGGACACTGATGTGGATACATGGACCAGTGTGGTGGCAAGGCTGACCAATGCGAACTATATTGCGTTAAATAAAGAAAACAAAGATAAATGGTACGTCCAGGCGCAGGCGTATAAGGTAGACGAGAACGGCAAACCGCTGGCCGGAGCTGTGTTTGGCTTATATCTGACAGAGGCGGCTGCAAAAGCAAAAGGAACTCCGTTGATATATCTTAAGACCAAGGCCGACGGCTACACGGATATATATAAGTCAGAGCCGTTGAATGAAAATATCTCTTCTTACACACTGTACTGCCGTGAAGTCGCATCTCCTCCAGGATATGCACTGTCAGACGCAATCTACACAAAGACATTCGCTAAGACAGCTTACGATGCCTTAAAGGCAAAAGACGCGAACACGCCTGGCGAACTCCAGACATTCGGAGATAAGACAGGAATCATAAACAAAAAGACCGGCTGGAATTATTCCATGCAGGTAAAGAAAGTGGACGACAAAGGTAAACCGCTTGCCGGAGCCGTGTTCAGCGTTTACGCAAGCAAAGACGATGCAGAAACTGATACAAACGCACTGTTTGAGCTGACTACAGGAACAGATGGACTGACACCGGTAAAGACACTAAAAGCAGCTTTCAGTGTGCCTTCCATCACATACTACTGCAAAGAAACGCAAGCACCGGAAGGATACCAGATAGGTTCGCCAAACAGTTCGGGTGATGAAGACGACAGTTCAAACGGAGGCGCTGAAATCTATGAACAGACATGGACGTATGATGAATATAAAACCTTACCTTCATCCCAGCAGGGAACAGGAAAGAAAAAGAATTTCGGTCCGGAGTCTGGTGTAATAAATCCAGAAGTTTCATGGACATTAAGATATGTGGCTAAAAAGGTTGATAACCAGAAGAATCCTCTCGCCGGAGCACAGTTCAGTGTATATACAAACAAAGACTGCAGCGACGATTCCAAGATAGCAGACCTTGAAACAGATGAGACAGGCTATACCGAGACATTGTCTTATGAGCCGAAGTTCTCAACAAAATCAGTAACCCTGTATTGCAAAGAGACAAAGGCTCCAGAAGGATACGATATTGATAATACTGTATATAACCAAACATGGGATTATGCAGATTACAAAGAACCGACAACCGATGATGCCCCTGATGGAGAGTTGAAATACTTTGGCCCTGAATCAGGTATCGTCAATGACAATTCTGCTTGGACAATCCTGATGAATATTAAAAAGGTTGACCGTTTTAAGCATGGTCTGAAAGGAGCCAAGTTTGGAGTGTATACAGATTCAAACTGCAGCAATGCTGCATTCGTAGGAGAACTCGAAACGCTGGAAGGCGGAACGTCTGACTCTATGTCATACGATGTACCATGGAAGAATACTTCTATTACGTTATACTGTAAAGAAACGAAGGCCCCTGACGGCTACAAGATTTCTGATACTGTCTATAGCCAAACATGGTATAGAAGTAAATACGAGGAAATTAAAAAGGCTGCTGAACAGGAAGAGGCAGCAAACGCAGAGACCGAAGGAGACGGAAATACGGGTGATAATGTAGACGATGGAGATGAAGGTAACGGCAGTGAGGTAGATGATGTAATTGGTGAGACAAAACCTTTCGGCCCTACTTCGGGAGTCCCAAATGACCCTAAAACATGGCGTCTTCAGTTCAAAGCAAAGAAGATTGATATGAATGGCAAACCGCTTGCTAAAGCCGAATTCACGGTCTATGCAGACAAAAACTGTACAAAGATTGTCGGAAACATGGTAACCGGTACTGACGGCTGGTCAAATACAGTATTCGTGGAAACTGCTGATATCGACGGTAATGGAACTGCTGCACAATACAAATTGTATTGTAAAGAAACAAAGGCACCTGAGTTCTATAAACTTTCCAATACCGTTTACGAGCAGACCTGGACAAGAAAGGGATATGATACCTGCAAAAACGAATACGGCGAGACCAAGATATTCGGCGCAGAATCCGGCATCATAAACGAGCCGGTTAAGCCACTCACCGTAACCGTACACAAGGAATCAAAAGCCGCTTCCGAAATCCTCGGTTTAAGCGGATACTCACTTGAAGGGGCTGAATTCTCCATCACGGACGGCGGCTCATTCAAAGGAACTTTAAAAACAAATGCAAAAGGAATCTCTAATTCGTTAGAACTTCCGAATAAGACTGCTGAATACACAATCACTGAGACAAAGGCACCTGCCGGACATGCGATATCAACACCGGCTTCACAGAAGCTTAAGGTTACGATGCCGAATGACGCAAGCAAGGACCTTACAGTAACATTCAGCGATGACCCTGTATTCACCAAAAATGAATTCCAAATCACGAAAAAAAGTGAAAAAAATAATGTAATCAATGGTGTGTTATTTAAAGTGGAATTTGTTGACAGCGATAACACGACAAAGAAAACCTGGTATCTGACGTCTGATTCGAGCGGTATCGTAAAGATGGATAATACCCACCTGAACACAGACACAGCATATAAGAGCGACAGTTTTTATACATACAACGGAAAAGTAGTCATCCCAATCGGTGGAAAACTCAAGATAACCGAGATTAAGGCTCCTGGACAGTACGTTGTTGACAGCACGCCGAAATATCTGACGACTGGAACAAATGCGACGATGAAGCTTGAAGCAATCAATAAGCTAAAACCGTGTAAGATTACTATCCGCAAGTATGATGTTGACGGAAAAACACCTCTGAAAGGTGTAACGTTTGAACTGAAGTTCATAAAGGAAGCAGAGAAACTTACGACAGCACGAGATGGATTCACCAGACTGCTGAAAGTTGGCGGAACTACGACCGGAACAACGGACGCAAATGGATATGTTGTATTTGATAACCTTGACCAGGGCGAGTATCAGATAACAGAAACAAAAACAACTTCAGGACATACGCTCCTGAAAGACCCGATTACTGTAACGCTTCCAATCACAATGACAAAAGAAGAGGCTGCGAAGAACAAGGCAGACACTTCAAAAGCAACATGGGATGCGGCTACGAACAAGTGGCAGTTCTATGACTGCACCTTTGAGGTAGTAAACTCTGCGACGTTCAAGATGCCGATGTCTGGTGGAGCAGGAGACTGGAAATACGGTATTGTCGGATTTGGCACACTTGCGGTTCTTGGAACTGGATTAATCCTGATGGATACCAGGAAGAAGAGGATGTTAAATTCTCGGAAACATAAGAGACGCAGGAAGTAACTGAAAATGGATAGCCACGAAAGTGAGAGAAAAAAGAAATAAAAGATAAGAAGAGAAGCGCACGGAAACGTGCGCTTCTTGTGTAAGTGTGAGGAGGAGATGTAGTATGAAATTAAAAGTGTATGTGACAAAGGTTCATTCGGTAGAGGTATTACGTAATGGAATAATTGGCATATGCTGCGACACAATAGAAGGAACCCCGCTAAAAAATCAAGTATTATTCCTAAATAAGCGTATGTATAAAATGGTGAAAAAACGAAAATATTTTTATTTACCACCTGGTACAGTATAACGATTGTTTCTGGCAGCAACCATTTTAGCAACTATGTTTCTCTAATTATAGACGAAGCTTCGCAAAAAGTGTATAATAAACTAGTATTATACATAAAGATTGGGGAACACTATGGATAAAAAGGACTTAACGGTTTTTATCGACGAATCTGGGAGCATAACTAAGACAGATGTAAGTAGCAACAGATATTTCATCATTGCATTACTATTCACGAGAAATTCCGATAAATTAAAAAAACAATTTCGAAAAGGAATTGCCAAATTAATTAGGAAAAATCAAAAATATAATAAACTTTTACTGAAAAATAGAGAAATAAAAGGAGCAGAACTTTCAGAAAAGAAAAAAAAAGAGATTTATGAAAAAATTGTAAAAACATGTAAAGATGATTTTGAAATTGGCATTATCGTATTAGATAACCATTATACGACAGAAGAATTTATAAAAAATCATGCAAGAACATTTAATTACATTGTGCAGGTCTATTATGATAATTTTTTCAGAAATAAAAGCAAATATAACAATGATACACAAGATATGCATTTGATTATTGATGAACAAAATATCTCGACAGATGCTAAATATACTCTGGATGGGTATTTAAATCAACATTTAAATGTTATGAATCCTGTTTGTAATTCGTTCAGCGTAATGTATTCTGATTCAAAAAACCATAAACTTTTACAGTTGGTTGATTTTATTTCAAATACATTTTATAGAAATATAGAAAAACATGACGAAATAAGCAAACAAACGGTAAAAATATTATTAAATAATGTCTGTGGCAATAGAGTTTTTGATTTTTCTTCAGGACATGACACTCATCTTTTTCTTGATGAATAAAAAATAATAATTGACATATAATAAGATATATGCTATATTTTTTATACCAAGTAATTCATCTGTACGGTGCACGAGGGTGTAAGGCGGCTGCAATGTCGTCCACCAAGGTGTTTTGGTAGAAAAGCATTCCAGATATGGGATGTTTTTTCGTTTAAAAATATATGCATACAAAAAATACAAGAGTGCACATATTGTGCACTCTTATTTGCTTTATGATACCGCGAGCTATGCTCGCGTGTACCAAGTATGTAACGGCGAGTTATCATATTGATTCTTTGCACTTAGCCTTACGGCTTCGCTTGACATTTGCTGCGCAAATTGGTACCGAGCCGATACGGCGAGCGGCGATGTATCATATTTATTCTGGTAACGAGCCGGTAACGGCGAGCTATCATGTGTGCTCTGGTGCCGAATCCGGCAAGACCGGGGAGACATCAAAGTCGGCCGCGGTTTTCACGCCTGTTGATAATGACATTTTAGATGGTCCTTTCTTTTGTAACTATACAATAGCATTGCAATTTGTTGTTGTAAAGAAAAGAAACGTTAAAAATAAAAAAGAACAGAAGAAAAGCTCGGTAATCTTCAGGCGCGTTTGGCAAAGAAGCAAAAAGGTAGCAGTAATTACACAAAGCTGCAGGTTAAGATTCAGAAGCTCCACGCTAAGACTAAGAATCAGCGTAATGATTTCCTGCAGCAGGAAAGCACCAGACTTGTAAGGAAATATGATGTAATTGCTGACCTACGGGCAATAGGTGGGGCATTAAAGCTTGGCAAGAATCTGCATGATAATGGTTTCGGAATGTTCAGAACTATGCTTACATATAAACTCGAGCAAAAAGACTCATACCTTGTTAAAGTTGACCGATGGCTTGCTTCTACTAAAACATGCAGCCATTACGGACATGTTCAGAAAATCAATCTTGATGAACGTACATATGTTTGTGAAGAATGAGGGTTCACTATTGACAGAGACTGGAATGCTGCAATCAACATCAGAGAAGAAGGAAAACGTATCTTCCTAAACTATTTCAAGACACTAATTGAAGAAAAACAGGCTGCGGCCTGATTACCTATATATCGAACCCAACCAGCGGAACACCGGGGCTTGCCTATGCAACATTGATAATTCGCCTGCTTTGCAGCAGGGCTTATTACCAGACTTCGAACGTAATTCTACGTTCTTCGTTGGCAGGAAAAAAGATGGTCTTAGACCAGAACCCCCCCCACTTCAGCGCGAGCAAGTGGCGGGTAGTTCACTTTTGTCTGCAATAAAACATATACATATTGTATTATGCTAAACAAAATGCTATAATTATAATATGAAGCGAGACAGGAAAGCCAGAAATAGGGGCTACCTTCTTAGTTTATATTTTCAAATTATGCAATACTAAAGATGTCGTCAACTATTGGGAGTAGTTGGCGGCTTTTTTTTGTCTGTCTCAACTCCGACTTTGTAAAGAAACTTCACGCAGTCATACAGTAAATACAAGAGCAATACTGTAGCTTTCATTCTAATCGCCTCCTTTGTTCCTTAGATAAAATCTTCAGGAGAAGGCAGCCGCCTACTATTCTGACTTTCTCACATACAATATAGCATATAATATGCTTTTACACAATGTGTTTGCCTAAAATAGAGGTTGTGATAAATAAACTATATTAAAAAATGATTCGGTGAGAACTCAGGCCCGTAAGGGCTGACAAACGACGACGAAGTCGGAGCCGGAGGGCAGAACGTGGATAGGATTTCCGATTCCCCGTACATACCCAGCAACCTCCGAACGACGAACAACATGACCGTTCGGGTCGGGTTGCTTGCAGCATTCCTTCCCTGGCAACAAGCCTGGCCGCAGTTTTCCCTGTCCGTCAGTAATTTACTGTTGTAAAGGAAAGCAGCGTTAAAAAAAGAACAAAAAAACATAAAAAAGATTTCAAAAAAAGCTCTCCCAACCGGAAAGGTTGGGAGAGCTTAAATTGTATCGTTTAATTTGAAGAATCTGAATTGTCTGTCCAGTTGGCCTTTAATGTTTTATTGTCATACATATGAGTTTCTATGCCGCTTTTAATTGCATCTAAATCCGTCAAGCCACTTTCAATATTAAATGTACTATCAATCTCCGTCCATCCTATAAAACTGCTGCCTTCTTTTTCCGGGATGTCAATGGTTGACAGTTTGACGTCTGCCCTGGCCGGAACACTCATCTCAAATTTCTCCACACCGCCTTTGCTCGGGAATGTCCCTCCATTGCCATCAACGATAAGCGTATATTTTTCATCAGGATTTTTTGCAAATGACTGAACATAATATCCGCGGTAATATCCAACCCCGATATGTGTCGCGTTTTTGTTAATCAATGCAACAAGATGTCCAGGGCTATGCTCCCATAAGTATACTGCATCTTTCCCTCCGTCGGGGGTAGCAGCAATATTTTCACCTTCTATATTCCCAGCGCCTGCCGCATAATAAGCGGTATTGGAATCACTTCCATCTGGTCTTTCATGACTAAATTTCGTATAAATCTCCTTCGCCCTGACTGCTGCACCTCTGTCAAGCGCCTCGTTTTCTACAACCGGTGCTGAGCCATGTTTTATTCTGACCTGGTTTGTATACTTGATGACCTCCTGAATCTGCTTTCTTACTTCAGACGGGCTGTCCGGGTCTGGGGTTGGTGTAGCGGTTGGCTTTGGCTTCTGTGTTGGCTTTGGTGTTGCCGTCGGCTTCGGTTTCTGTGTCGGCTTCGGTGTTGCTGTCGGCTTCGGTGTTGCTGTCGGCGCAACTGTCGGAGTGGCAGTAGGCGTTGCAGCCGGTTTCTCCGGGATGACAACCTGCATTCCTGTTTTGCTATAACTGCCGTAAGTCTTAAACGTCTTATTATATCCCCTTACCATATAGTAGTAAGTTTTTCCGGCTTCAATCGGGTACTTGCGGCTGGACTTGTGAACGTATTTCAGGGTCTTTGAACTGACGTTCGCAATCCTGGTCCACTTTGTGGTGTCAGCGGAGCGGTAATAAACCAGGTAGTTTGTAGCATTGATGGATTTTGTCCAAGTAACAGTAGTCTGCTTATAGCTGTTCGCTTTCACGCGGGTTTTTACAATAGACGGTACGGCTGGAATAGTGACGGTCTTGCCTTTTTTATCGTAAGAACTCCATTTCTTACCGTATTTATTATATGCCCTGACAGTATAGGTATATTTTTTACCACCCTTGAGTGGGTACTTCCTGGAAGACTTGTGAGTGTACTTCAGTTTTTTGCTGCTGATAGTTGCCAGCGTGTTCCACTTCTTCGCACCGGACTGTTTGTAATAAAGCCGGTAAGAAGTGGCATACTTGGACTTCTTCCAGGTGACCGTTGCGGAATTCTTGGTCGCGGTTACTTTCGTAATCGCCGGTCTTGCGGGCGTTCGCTTGGAGGCCGCCGGGGTGGTGGACTGAAAGACTGCCGGGACAATCAGTGTGATGGCCAGTAGGACGACAATCAGGCCGTTCCGCAGCCGGCTTTTATTCAGTTTCTGTATTGCATTTTTTATCATAAATATTTTCCCTCCTTGTATATTTTTTTTGCTTATATATATTTTACAACATATATATATGCTTTGCAAATATTTAAGACAAATGTAATATGCAGGAAAAATGAGCCGCAAAAAATAAGATATTTCAGTAATTTAACGGATTTCTCAGCCACAATATGAATGGAGAAAAATGTTGTTTCTTAACAGCAATGGAACTCTACTGCCTGGAAAAAGACAAATCGGCAACGTTTTCCTGCATACTGTATATTGGAAGTGAACCTCCCCCACTGATTTCTGGCGAGCAGAAATCAAATGGGGGTCTCGTTCATCTGTACCTGAAAGGTCTCAACAAATCGAAACGAGTTTCAGGTACAAAATTACTTGAAGGGCTACTCACAGTGTTATCGTTCACCTTGTTTTCACCTAGGTATGTCGTCAGGTCTCCAAAACTATCCGCAAGGCAAAGACCAAAGCCAATGCCAATTGGAAGATAACGGGCGCCATCTCTCATACCTTTCAGATGGATATGGATGATTTCATCCTTAGACGGGAAGTTCTTCCTCTAGTTTCCTTCCGATTTCCGGTTCATCCATATCCATATATATTCAATTAGCTTCGTGTCGATAATGAGCACGAAATATACAAATTATACAGTAGTTACGCCTGGCATTGTGCGTGCCAGTTGGTTAAATATATCCGTAAGCCTTTTTAAAAAGTATGCACGGTTTTGGTAATTGCAAAATTCTTCTTTCATGTATTGATTCATATCTGTAATGCATTCAAATTCATCATATGGTATCATATGGTAAAATTTATAAGCTGGCTGTTTCTTTAAGTGCCTTGCCAGAAATCTCCATTGAGACCAGTGATGCCTGTTTTTGTTGCCCTGTGGAATCAGTGTACGGAGTCCTTTGGGAGGGCGTTCCTTGAATCCCATTGCCCTTCTTCCAATCGCCATTGCTGCGGCAACGTGTATTGATATGCCATAATGGCGCATATATTTTATTTTTCCAATTTGTGATGTGAATGCCGGTACTGCTTTGTATAGACCGATTCCGTATTTATAGGATTTAGATTCTGCAAGCTGTGTGATTTTTGTGTAAGCAAATTCAGACAGTTTTCTGTTTAACTCTTCGTTTTTGTACATTGATTCATTCTTGATGTCTTTCAGGTTTTCCATCGCAACAGGTTTACATTTCTGTTTGGCATACTTAAATATCTGCTCAAGAGAATTAGATAATATCTGCCCCCTCTGCTCATTCGTCTTTCCTGTGATATCAAAACGAATCACTTCGTGGTGTATAAGGTTTCCATTCTTATCAAGTTCTGTCATTGCAAGATGGTCTACGTTTGTATCAAAAGAGACACACCCATCGGTATAGTATTCATTTTTTCTCGAAAGTTCCTGTTCTACAGATACCATACATTTTACGAGTATCCTGCTGCCTGCATCTTCAAACCTCCACGCGACTGCCTGCCTGGATTTATTGTTCATTGCGTCATTGACAAAGACTTGCCCGTATGGAAATTCAACACCTTTTATCTCGTAAGTAACTGCCCGAAGGACGGACTCCTTTTTTGTCTTGGAATTTTTTGTCTTGACTGGAATCCTGGTCATGGAGTCATAAGAGAGTACCTTCGTATCAGTATCATATCTGACAACACAGTTACCTTGTATGATACCTTTCCTTCCAGGGATTGTCATCCCATTATTCCTTCGGCTTCTGTATTCCTTAAGCCATTCATCATGCCTACCGGCATAGATGGTATTCTGCTGTTTAAATAATTTCCTGCTTCCAAAACATACAGACGGCCGCCCGCTGTCAATCTGAGATTTTATCCTTTCCAGTTCATGCTCGTGCCTTGTCCTTCTCTGTTCAATGTAGTGTATCCTATGTTCAACGCGCTTGATTTCAGGTGTAAGATACTGTACTTCAAAAAGGTATTGATTTTTGTATGTCGTAATCTTCTTGCCTTTCTTTACCCGAAAAGTGCCTTCGCTGGTTTCCGATTCATTGCCGCCGCGATAAGACTTGAACTTCACTTTTCTCTTTGACCCGGATTTACGCTGAAGGCTCCTGTTTACAAGAGACGCTTTTTCTTCCTTTAAATGGGCAAGCCGTTTCTGCTCCGAAGAAAGCTTCTTATTCTCCTGTTTGATTTTGCTTTCAAGCGTTTCGGCGTTCAGCTTTAGGCACTCCATCGCAGACTTATAAGAAGCAACCGCTTCTCTTTTTGCAGCATTTGCAAAATGGTCGTTAACATCAAATTTATCTTTTAAATGGTTGTGTATGGATGTTCCGTCAGAAAGTGGCTTGTCTCCGCCCATCTTAACAATAAGAGAGAAAGCATAACGCTTTATCTTATTGTAACGTACAATGTCTGCCTTTATGGAACCCATCGCATCCGGTTTTATATATTTAGAAAAAAGACATTTTTCCATATGCTCTCCCTCCTTTAAAATCGTTCTTGACATATATTACTTATATATTTATAATTATACCATATTTAAAAGATTCGTCAAGCATCCAGGAACTTACATATATAATTAATTAGGAGGATATTTATGGAATACAGGAAATCATCGCATGCAGTATACGGGCTGCAGTATCACATTGTACTTGTGACAAAATATCGTAGAAAATGTATCAATGAAGAAATAGGAGACAGACTAAAGAAAGAAATCATCCGGCTGATAGAAGGGCATGAAGGGCATGTGGTTTCAATAGAAACTGTCTGTGACCATGTCCATATCCTGGCAGAACTAAGTCCAAAATATGCAGTCGCGAACGAAATCGCTACGTTAAAAACAGTTACTGCAAGGATTCTGAGAAGAGATTATGGAGACTATCTGAAACAATTCCTATGGGGAGATAGCTTCTGGTCAAGAAGTTATTTTATTGCGACATCAGGAGGAGTCACGTTGGATATATTAAAAGAATATGTTGAAACGCAGAACAGGAAACCTGGCCGTCCACATGGAACAAAAAAGAAAAAATAGATTACTTTTTTATCATATTTTTTATATTTGCAAATTCATCTCCACCTGAATCAAAGATTCAGATGTAGTCTTCTTTACTTATTATGATAAAAAGCAAGATACAAAGAAGGGAGAAAAAAAATGGCTACAACAGACAAAAAAGAAGAACTGAAGGCGTCGGGTACCTGTATGGTGGTCCAAAATGAGAAGATTTCAACGAAGAACGGGGAGTCCCCGGCCGATAATATCGTCCGCGAGTCAAATATTCCGATTCTAACTTCGCACGCGGGCCTGAATCCCCGTTCGAAGTCAGGCAACGAGTCCAGCTTTGCTGGCGAGTTATCAAGGACGGAGCTGGAACAAATACTGGAGAATCCGTTTATCGAGCACATTGAGTATGAAGATGAAGATTATTTTACAATAAACGGCATCTTATATTCCAGGTCGCCACAAGAAGTCATCCGATGTCCGATTGGAAGGACCGGACATGTCAAGGTTGCAGAAGGGACATTGGCAATCGCTTATGGCGCTTTTCAGTTTTGTGAGATTGAATCTGTAGAATTTCCGGATTCTATAGTCGCAATTGCAGATAGAGCGTTTCGGGACTGTAGAAAATTAAACCATGTAGATTTTGGAAAAGGAATCAAGGATATTGGCGGAGGTACCATTTTAGGAGAGATTTTTACGGGCTGCGATAGACTGCATGAAGTGGTAATTCCAGGCCAGGTCAAAGAAATCGGAAAATTAACATTTTATGATAGCGGACTTGAAAAAATCACGCTTCCGGAAGGACTGGAACGGATAGGTTCAATGGCTTTCGGACATTGTAGCAATCTGAAAGAAATATCATTGCCCGAGTCATTGATTAAATAAAAACTAGAACAGTAATGCACGCACACCCCGTCTATAGCGTCAGGCATCTAAAAACGTCATGTCTGGCGTTTAAGCGGGGTAAGTGCTGTTTTGTGAATCCAATAAAGTGAAATTTGTATTTTTTTCGCAAAAAACGACAAAACTTTAAAAAATCCGGCATATTAGATATATAAGAAATTTACAGCAAGGAGGTATCAATGTATGGCGACTGTATCATATGGATTAAAAATCACAGAAGCATATCATGTTTTCGATAAGACGATTACAATTTATCGCAATGCCGTACATTATATCTCTGCTATTACAGTACGTCATTACGACGAATTGAAATCTCTTGACAATATAACAGGCGATGACGGAAAAGTTATTATTTCAGCACAGCAGAGGAGACAACAGAAAATAGAACGGTTAATCCACTCCACGGCAAATAATGATGCGGTATATAAGCATTTCGATGATGAATTCTACAAATTTCCAAGCTATCTCAGACGGGACGCAATCAACACTGCAGTCGGACTGATTCTGTCTTATCGCTCCCAGTTACAGAAATGGGAAGATGGCGGAAAGCATGGCCGCAGACCACATCTGAACCGAAATCAGAACACAATGCCGTGCTTTTACAGAAATAACACATTTCTTGACAGTGAAGGAACAAATATCGTAAGCCTGAAATTATATAATGGCAAGGACTGGATTTGGGAAGCATTTGTAATACGTGACTGTGATTTTATGTATGCTTACAACCATATGAAAGCATGGAAGGCTTCTGCTCCGGTTCTTGTAAAACGCAATCACAGGTATGAACTCCGCATTTCTTACGAAATGGCAGGCTCTAAATTTCCGAAATTCAAGAAAGATAAAGAAGTTGAGACTGTGATTGGGGTAGACTTGGGAATCAACACAGACGCAGTGTGCTCAATGGTACATAAAGACGGAACTGTCACAGGACAGCGATTCATCAACCATCCTGTAGAAAAAGACCGTATGTATGGATTACTGAACACTATTAAAAAGGCACAGCAGAACGGAAATTACAAGACACCGAGGCTCTGGAGGCTGGCAAATAACTACAATGAAGCAATCGCCGTTAGGACAGCTGTGGAAATTGTCAGATTTGCCATGGAATCCAAAGCGGACGTTATTGTTTTTGAGCATCTCAACATGAAGAAAAAGAAACGTGGCAATAAACAGAAACTTTCACTGTGGAGAAAGCGCGATATCCAGCGCCGCGTTGAGGTGCTTGCTGCCAGAACTGGAATCCGCGTTTCTTATATCTGTGCTGTAAATACATCACGTCTTGCATATGATGGCTCCGGAAAAGTCCTCCGAGGCAAAGATGCAGGATTTAATACGTATGAATTATGTAAATTTACAACCGGAAAGGTCTATAACTGCGACCTTTCCGCATCTAAAAATATCGGTGCACGGTTCTTCATCCGTGTACTTCTTAAATCTCTTTCTGTAAAGGAAGAGTTGTTAGTTCTGGCAAAAGTTCCAGAACTCAACAGACGGACCAGCTGCTGCCTGGCCACACTAATTAACGCTTATGCGGTACTTTGCGCATCCAAGGCAAAACCTGAAGCTCCGGCTGAAGGCAATGCCGCGCGACAGAGTCACTGAGTTTGCGCTGTATCTGTGGTCAGGAATCCATTCCTGCTTAAAGTAGCAGGCATGGGCAAAAGCCCATGCGGAGTTTGGAAGCCCCGTCTATATTCGCGAAAGCGGATTAGGCGGGGAGGGTTCACATTTCAAGCAAATTGAACCCATCGGACATCGTGGAAATCCACCTGCCCCATAACATTCTGTATATGCCGAAGTATTACATTTCGCAATACAACATGCTTATGGCAAAAAAAGGCATTACAAAATAAATGCCCTTGGAAACTGCGTATGTATTGCAGTAAGCGAATAGCCGGCGAGGTGGCGGCAGCGCTTCGGTATCTATATCTTTGCGAATCCAGGAAAAGCATAAACCAGTATTTGGAGGAAAGGATAAAAGAAAACTGGAAAAAGATTATACCTGCGATGATGGAGACTGGGCATACAGAAGAAGTACTGAAACTTATGAAATCAGACATTGCCACATCTGAAATCCTGAAAGATATGCTAGATGAAGTGGATGATGTCGCTTTAAAGGCATATGCACTGGATGAAATCAGACGAAAAAAGACAATAGAACAGGAGGCAAAGTAAGGATGCAGGACGAAGGATATTTTTCAAGACCATTTGAAAGGACAGGACATAAGGCAAGTGCGGCGGAAATGGAAATATGGAAGAAGAGTCAAAATACTAAATTTCTGTTAGAAATACTTGTATTGCATATTCTGAAGTGATATAATAAAGATATAGAGAGCCGTTGCAAACGGTTTATCTCCAATATACTTTTAAGCAATATTATTTATTCCGTCGTCTATTGCGAGTAGTCGACGGTTTTTTATTATGTATTTTGCTGCGGTCCAGCTCTATTTTCCAGAGCGTTCTGACGCATTGAAGTAAAAAAGCCAAATAACTTAATTGCACAGCCAAACTATACATAATATCACCTCCCTATACAAAAATCTGGGAAGCGACCTCCCCAGTAAACTACGTTAACAACTACGAGGAGATAAACCGTCTACCGTTTTTTTGCGGCTCTCTATGAGATTCAGTATAACAAAAGAAGAAAATAAATGCAAGAAAACATCAAAAAACAATGTGTTTTTAGATGTTTTTAATATATTTCACCAGTCCGCTCTACAAGCTCAAATCAATCCATTAATACTTCCTCAAAAATCCAAAACCTTATCAATATTTCAGCATATTGTATCCGAAAAAATAACTAAAAAAAATACTCAAGAAAGGATAGACAATATGCGGAACAATCTAAACGCGCAGACAAGGTCTGTGTCTGCAAATCCACAAAAGAAAAAGAAAAAAATACTTAAAACAAGCATCGGGATAACAGCAGCGGCTGTGGTGACATTCCTGCTGCTAGGAAGGACTGATGCAGTTATATTCCTGCAGTGGGAATTTAATATGTTGCTGATGATGCTGGCCTCTATGCCGTTGGCGGTGGCGGTGTTTGGAGAGAATAAATGCCTGCTGCCGTTTGGCAAGACTTTCGGGGTTCTGATTCCCGGATTTATGATGTGGGCTGCAGGGGTCTGTTTACACATGCCGTTCACCAGAGCAACTGGAATCATTGCAATCTGCCTGTATTTCATGCTATGTATGGCTGTCGGGAAGAAACAGAAGAGATGCCTGGAAGATTGGAAGCAATGCTTTTCCGGATGCTTAAGATATGAAATGATTTTCTTTGTCGTATTTCTGTTCTGGGCTTATCTTATCGGGTTCAACCCTTCCGGATACGGCACTGAAAAGTTTATGGACTATGGATTCCTGCAAAAGATGCTGACGACATCAAAACTTCCACCGGACGACATCTGGTATGCCGGGAAGAGTATCAATTATTACTACGGCGGGCAGTATTACGCAGCGTTTATCGCAAAAACGATGCTATGGAAAACAACGAAGGCAGAATATGCTTATAATATGATGCGGGCTTTGATTCCGGCACTGATGTTCACGGGTATTTTCGGAATCGCAGAACAAATGCTGAAAGACAGGTTTGAAAAAATAAGCAGAAAAGAGAGTGTTATTTTTTCTGCGCTGTCAGCGGCAGCGGTAGTGTTTGGAGGAAACGGGCATTATATCGTGTATGGACTGCTGAAGCCTTTTATCTCTATTGGCCTAACGAATACAACTTCTTATACGTGGCATAAAGATATTGATGTGGACAGCACGTCTTATTGGTTCCCGGATGCAACACGCTATATCGGTTATAACCCGGATGTTGACGATAAGACCATTCATGAGTTTCCGTGCTATTCATTCGTGCTCGGTGACCTGCATGCGCATATGGTAAATATCATGATTGTCATACTGATTGCGGCTTTACTGTATGCTTTTTTGAAGGAAAACAGCAACGGAAAAAAGAAGTTCTGCCTGCCGCAGTTGTGTATGCTCGGCTTAGCCTGGGGCTTATGTAATTTTACGAATTATTGGGACTACATCATTTATGCAGTTGTGATTATAATTACAATCATCTTTGGAAATCTGCATTCAGGAAAATCTAAAATGCTGAAGCGTATGGTTTCACAATTTGGAATCGTTCTGATTACAGGATATCTGACAGCACTGCCATTTACAATGAATTTTAAAAGTATCTTTAAGGGCGTTGGCGTTGCAGAACATCACTCGGCAGTCCATCAGTTGATAATACTCTGGGGTATCCCGGTTGCGATGGCAGTTCTGTTTATTGCCCTGACAATGTACCGCTGGCTGAAAGCAAAAGGCGGGCTGATAAAACGCCTGCAAGCACTCCGGACTCCAGATGTGTTTGCGTTTATCATGTGCTGCTGCGCAATCGGACTTATCGCCATTCCGGAACTGGTATATGTCCGGGATATCTATGAGGGGTCTTATTCGCGGGCAAATACGATGTTCAAACTGACTTATCAGGCGTTTATTTTGCTGAATATGTGTAGTGGATATGTTCTGTATTCACTGTTGCAAACCCGAAAAAAGCCTTTACATATTGCCGCATTCATCCTGCTCGCTTTGCAGATTTTACTGTTCGGGTACTTTTTCAATGCTGCCGGTTCATGGTTTGGGGCGTGGATGAATCCGATGGAAAGGAACGGGCTGAATGCCCTAAATTATCTGGATAACGAAGAATTTGCGGACGAAAAAGATGCCCTGCTGTGGTTAAAAGACAAGGCAGAAAAAGAAGAAATAAAAGAAGCAATAGCAGAGGCTCCGGGGGACAGCTATACTGCATATGAAAGGGTTTCTGTTATCACTGGAATCTCAACACCTGCTGGTTGGAAAGTTCATGAATGGCTGTGGAGAGACAGCCTGAATGGGATTGAGAAGAGGACAAAAGATATAGATGGATTTTTTGATGGAACAAAAGATGCGGAAAAGATAATAAAAAAATATAACATCAAATACGTGTTCTGCGGATTGCGTGAAGTTGAGAAATACGGAAAGGATGTGAAAGACAGAGTAAGAAAAATGGGAAAAGTGGTTTATGAAAAGAGCGGGGCGATGGTGGTAGAAGTTAACTGACATGCCGCAAGAACTTGGAGCCGGGAGTCAACCTGGCTCCTTTTTGTTGCTTTTTCCTGGAATCTTGTGTAAGATATACAAAAACGGAAGAAGGAAAAGAAAATGAAAAAAGACACATTTGCGATGGTTGCCGGTGGCGTTGTTGCCTTAATGGCCATGCTTGCTTTTGCGATGGTGGCAGCCATTCGGTAATGCGAAAAAAGGAGCCAAAAGATGGCTCTTTTTTTTGTTGTATAAAAAATCCCGCATATTTTCTATAACTAATTTTTACAAAGAAAGGAAAAAAGAGTATCATGAAAAAAGCAATGATTATCGCAGTTACTATTTGTATAGTTCTACTTGGAGGTGTATTCGTATTTAATACATCCTCTACCCAGAGACAGATGAAATCTTTGCGCAGCGACATCGGTGGCGGGCTGGAAAGGACCGTGACGGTTTATGACTATAACGGTAAAGAAATCCGCCATTGGACAGGAAAGTTTGATGTTTCCGAATCCGAGAGTGAAACATATTTCGATGATGAAGATGGAAAACGTGTTGTCATTCATGGTGGTATCGTAATCAACGAAGAACAGTAACGCAGTCACAAAGAAAGAGCCTCTTTGAGGCTCTTTTTTTTGTTGCAAAAATCGGCATGCTGAAGAAAATACAAAAAGAGAGGAGACATAATCTTATGACAAATTCTATCAAATTAGGCAGAGTACCACGTCCATAGGATATGATATTACTTAGATTT